>OLII01000474.1_pt1 | contig 15222 bp, 9 predicted proteins | sample 1609481 | NCBI WGS metagenome assembly OLII01 (sample SAMN05416859, study PRJEB24817) | seawater metagenome | isolation source: Sea water | place: Canada:Atlantic | collected 2013-11 | reverse complement strand
GTACGGTCTCGTGGGCTCGGAGATGTGTATAAGAGACAGTTCTACCACTGAGCTTGGTAATTGGCCGGCTAATGCAGCAGTGCTAGACACCGTAAACATTAACGCCGTCAGCGAAGGGACTTTATATTGCAAGAACATGAACTTCTCCTGTATATGCTTAGTTGCATATTTTATCGGCGACTAATTAGCCTTTGCTGCATATACAACAAGAACTCTAGCCACACTATTTATTATTTTTAGTCGTTGGTAATCCATGACAAGGTTAACTAGCCGTTAACCAACGGTTGCTGAAACATCATCAACCGGTCAAAAAACCACCGTCGCGAAATATACTATAAATATTACATACTGTATACAATATAAGTTTGACGGATGAAATTAGTGATAAATAATGACTCGTGTTGTGCTGAAATCTAAGCGGAGGGAATAATGGTAAATTAACAGGCTATCTTTAATCTTTACTTTTAAATTGGTACACTTTTCCAAAAACAATGACAAATCGCGAACACAATAATAAATAAGGTTAGTTAAATCCGATGAAAGAAATATGCAGTATACGGAGCGCACTAATAGCCTCTCTTCTTACACTAACCGCCTGTGGCAGTGATACAAAAGATACCCAAGCACCCAGCATAACGCTCAACGGGGAAAGTCCCATGTTTGTTGCTCACGGGAGTGATTTCAGTGATCCTGGCGCTTCAGCCAATGATAATAATGATGGCTCAATATCCCTCACTGTTAGCGGTAATGTAGATACAACCATCGTTGGTAGTTACACACTAACCTATAGTGCTACTGATGCAGCTGGCAATAGCGCCAATAGTGAACGTATTGTAAATGTCACTGACCAAACAGCGCCAACAATAGCACTTGAGGGTGACAGCACAATAGTTATCGCTCATGGTAGTAGCTATATTGATGCAGGTGCAGCAGTTACCGATAACGTAGATAGTGACCTTACCGCTGTTGTTACTGGTAGTGTTGATACATCAACCATTGGTAATTACACACTAACCTATAGCGCTACAGACTCTACAGGTAATAGCGCAACGAGCATAATAAGAACCATAGAAGTAGTAGAGAATACAGGAAAAATTGTCGGTATCGTTGTTTCAGGGATGAGCTATAACACAGCAACTCAGTCAGGTGTAACCGATGTACAAGGTCAATACCGTTATCTCGCAGGGGAAAGCATTACCTTCTCTATAGGTGACACTCCTATTGGTGATACCATCACCGCTAAAGCAGAAATTAGTATGCTTGATCTTCTTCCTGAAACCACTTTATATACTACTTACAGTCAGATTTATAACCTGGGTAAACTACTTGAGAACCACCCTAAAAATATTGCATTTTTTAGATTTAGTAATACCTTGTCGCTTTTAGAAAGTGTTGATGAGGACTCCAACCCTGATAACGGTATCAACATTTTACCTGAGTTGCTTGATATGTTTTCAGGGGTTGAAATAGATATGCAGCAACATATCTATTACTTGGCAGGAAAAGGACGTCGTTGGGGAAAGGGGGACAAAAAGCTTAAGCGCATCTTACAACCAGCAGCAAGCATGGGCCTGATTGATAGCGGTAATATTCCGAATTATGGGATCTCACTTGATAATTATTATCGACTGAATAACATTGAACATCAATTTTCAGTAAAGTCGATTACGCATACAGACTCAGATGCCAATGGCACTATTGATGATATTGAAATTGAAACCTATGATGCTCAAGGCAATATAATATCGATAACAGAAGATACTGATAATGATGGCAACATAGATAGAAGTAGAACATATACTTATAACGATAATGGCCAGCAACTTAGTAGGCTTGACGGCAACCATGATGGTAGTAGCTTAACTAGTGCTAATTACTATACGTACGATATAAACGGAAACCAAACAATATATCAAGGTGATAATAACGGCGATGGTAATATAAATAGTCGTAGTGCCTATGTTTATGATGCATACGGAAACCGACTATCTTACACTAATGATAACGATGCAGATGGCGTGATTGATTCTATCAACACCGATACTTACGATGAAAACAGTAATAATATCTATTCTAGTAATGATGGTGATAACGATGGAGCAATAGATAACAGTGGCGAATACACTTATGATAATCAAGGTAATCAATTAACTAGTAAGGGATATTCTGGTGATAAAGGTACTCTAACTTCTGAGTCTATTTACACCTATGACACAATGGGTAATCGTTTAACTAGCCAAAATGACTGGGATGCTGATGGTAACTTTGATAACAACAGCTTTTCCACCTATGACAGTAACAATAACATTCTAACTAGAGAGTCCGATTACAATGGCGATAACGTCATTGATTTTTATTCAACCTATACATACGATGTCAATGGCTTTGACAATACAAGAACTGAAATAGAAGTAGGTATATCGGAAGAGAATTATACTTATACTTATGATGAGAAAGGTAATCTGCTTTCTTATCACTACACTGACAATAATGGCACTGAAAGATCTCGTATTTACACCTTCGATAGTAATGGTAATGAAATAAAAAAAGAGGTAGATGAAGGGAGTGATGGCTCTATCGATAGTATTTATATTTATGGCTATGACAGTAACAATAACTATATCTATGAACATCAAGATAATGACGGTGATGGCACCATAGATAAAATTACAACATTTACGGTAGTACCCACAAGTTTTAGGGCTGTGTTGTACGATGCATATTAAGGATTAGCATTTAAAAAATAGCCCGCTTAAATCAAGCGGGCTATTTTTGCTTCATGGTTATAAATGGGGAAGACTTAAACCGCTTGCCCAGTAGCAAATCCAGAAGCCCAGCAAAACTGGAAGTTATAACCTCCTAGCCAACCGGTAACATCAATCACTTCGCCGATGAAGAACAAGCCTTGTTGCTTTTTACTTTCAAAGGTTTTACTTGAAAGTTCATCTGTGTCGACACCACCCAAGGTGACTTCCGCAGTTCGATACCCTTCAGTACCATTGGGCTTGATTTCCCAGGCATGTAAGTAATCACTTAATATTGAGATTTCAGGGTGATTAAGCTGCTTAATTGGTTTCTCGGCAATAACGCCTTCCTTAACCAATACCTCGACAAAACGCTTAGGCAAAATAGTCGCGAGTAAATTTTTCAGCGATTTTTCACCTTGTTCATGCTGCCATTGCGCGAGCGTTTCTTTTAAGTTTAATTCTGGCAATAAATTAATCGTTACCGCCTGCCCTGCGCGCCAAAAAGAAGATATTTGTAAAATTGCCGGCCCTGATAAGCCGCGATGAGTAAATAAAATATTTTCTTTAAAACGAGTATCGTCTTCACTGGTAACTTCGGTTAATACACTAATACCCGATAAGCCATCAAAACGTTGTTTATCGTGATCATGCAGAGTAAAAGGCACTAATGCGGGTAGGGTTTCTAAGACATTAAGACCAAACTGTTCCGCTATTTTATAACCAATCGGTGTAGCACCCAGTTTTGGCATCGTTAAACCACCCGAGGCGACAACCAAAGATGTGCACTGATAGCTTTTATCAGAGGTTTTAACTAGAAAACCTTGCTCACTTTCATTGTTAATTTTACTCACTGAAAGCACCTCGGTGCGCAAGTTCACTGTCACGCCAGCCCATTCACATTCGGTCATCAAAATATCAACCAAATCTTGGGCGCTATCATCACAAAATAACTGTCCCAAGGTTTTATGGTGATAATTCAAACCATGGCGGTCTACTAAGTCGATAAAGTCTTGGGCGCTATAACGACTCAATGCAGATTTAACGAAGTGAGGGTTTTGACAAAGGTAATTTTCAGGGCTTGCTCCTTCGTTAGTAAAATTAGCACGACCACCACCACTAATTAATACTTTTCGTGCTGGCTTCTTGCCCATATCGACTACCACAACACTTTTGCCACGGTAACCTGCTTGTGCAGCACACATTAACCCTGCAGCGCCGGCACCAATAATTAATACATCTGTTGTGATCACGATAAAGCCTTAATGAGTAAATTCACGCATATTATAAGCCGGATGCAAAAGATGCGTATATAAAAAACCGAGATAACTTGCTTGATATCTCCTTCATGGCCACTTTCGTAAGCTAAAAATAAAGAAATGCAAAGATTGTGTAAAGCTAGGAACTCTCTTGCCATTGGCTTATCTATCACTACGTCACATTTACCCACAAATTGATGCAATGCATTTTAAAAAGGAAACCTATGAAAACATTACAAAGCCTGCAAGCGTTCAAAAGTGCCCTGGCAGCCAGTATTCTATTATTTATTTTACTCGGCTGTGATAGTAGCGATACGAGCAATGAAGAGGGCTATATTAAGCTTTATAATTTATCTAACGATGCACCGGGAATACATTTAGTTGTCGATGAAGATTTTAGCCAAACTAGCGAAGATGAAGACCACTATGAAAATACCTTTAGCAGTATTGCCTATGGAGATGCTAATACCAATATCCCGCTTGCTAGCCAAGATTACTACTATCAGTTAGCTTGGCAAGATGGTGATAGTAATGCCACTGAAGATCTCGCGGTATTATACGAGTCTAGTCTTGAGATCTCGGCTGAAATGATTCACATGGTAGTGCTTAGCAATAGTATTTTATCCCCACAAGTAGCTGTTCATAGCTTCCCTGTTATTGATGATGAAGATGATAATACCAATGATCTTTTTAATTTACGGGTGCTAAATATCCACACTAATCAACAGGCTATTGATTTTTATCTCTCAAAAGAAAATGAAAGTTTTAACGAAGCCGTCTTGATAGGACAGTTTGCCCACCAACAACTTTCAGATAATCAAAAGCTAGATCAAGATGATTATGTGTTTTACATCACATTAGCTGGAAGTGACGAGGTATTGTTTAGATCCAAAAGCATTGCTTTTGCCTACAGTTCGCAAAATATTGTCATAGTAAAAGATAATTATGGTGCCGGCACTTCACCCTACGTAGTAGATAAAATGTCTGATTCTACCGTCATAGAATATGTCGATGCTGATGCTGAAGCGCAATTTAGTGCATACAACGGTGTTAGCTCTCATCAACAATTAGTCGATTACCAACAAAATTTTTCAATGCATATCAATGGTATTACTAGTACTCCTGCCATCGATACCTTAGCATTTGGTGAGGTAAGTAACGCCGTCACCTTAGCTAGCGGTGACTATAGTATTGATTTAACCAATGAAGATAACAGTCAAAATTACTTGAGTAATCAATTATTGTCCGTCGCTGAAAATAGTAATAACACGCTGTTTTTCTATGCTGAAGAAACGTATATAGACGCAGATAATGACGGCGATATCGATGAAAATGGTGACGGTGTAATTGATGAGATAGCGGTAAACCTTTACTCGCTTATTGTAGAAAATAGCCCACTTACCAGTAGTTATGAACATGAAATAGAAATCGTCAATTTAATTCAATCAGATGAATTTTCTAGTGTCACGGTATATTTTGTTCGCGCCGATGAAACCATTGGCTCAGCGCAGTATCACCGAGAAATATCCTACAAAAACACTAACGATGTTTTACTGAAAAACAATAGTTACCAAGTGTTTGTTGTCGCGAAAGAAAATAGTAGCTCTATCATATTAAACACATTCGACTTAGTGTTAAATGAGCAATCTAGTGCGCAGTTTTTAGTGCTTGAGAAAAGTGATGCGGCACCAACAGGCTATAAAACCACTTTATTTAATCAGTCTAGCGAACAAGGTGCTGAATAAAGCTATGTTGGTTAATGATGAGCAAGCTAGCACAACGAAATTAGTCATCTGTGAACTCGAACTGAATTTTTTAAGCCGTTCTGTGCTTTTTTATAAAGTGCCTGTTCCGGTTACCGGTCTAGAGTTTAACTTGTTAACCGTAATGATGATAAATGCCGGTACACTGGTATCAAGAGAAAGTATTGCTGAGCAGGTTTTCAACCAACAACTGCAATTTTGCAATAAATGCATTAACAGTCACATGGCTAATATAAGAAAGAAGTTAGCACTTATTTCACCTAAAACGCTTATCAAAACACAGAGAAATAAGGGTTATATTTTTTTAACCCAATAAAAAAAGCCCTCAAAGTACTAAAGACTTTGAGGGCCTTCTTAAAAGCTTAGGCTATGCCGATGGCTCAGTCATGATGCTGGTACTGCCATTCTTAGCAAGTTCAGCTAAATCTTTATCAACGAAGAACAATGCATGACCATCGTTACCCACTAAGTTAATTTTATCTAAAATACCTTTAAATAACGTTTCTTCTTCGTGTTGCTCAGCAACATACCATTGCAAGAAGTTAAACGTTGAATAATCTTGGCCAGTGAATGCCTCATGCGCTAATGAATTAATACGTGAGGTAATTAAACATTCATGTTCATAGGTTAATTCAAAAAGCTGACCTAAAGATTCAAACTGGTGAGGTGGCGCCTCAATAGCACCAATAATTGGTAATGCACCCGTCTCACTTACATAAGTAAATAAACGGTTCATGTGATCAATTTCTTCGTTGGCATGTTTACGTAAAAACTCAGCTGCGCCAGCAAAGCCTTGTTCTTCACACCATGCACTCATTTGTAAGTACAAGTTTGAAGAGTAAAACTCTAAATTAAGTTGTTGGTTTAACTTTTCTACCATTTCAGCTTTTAACATATTATTGCCTTGAAGATTCTAATTGGGGAGAATTTTGCCCTTTTATTTACGGCTATACAAGTGAAAAATTGTATCAATTCAATTTAACCACAATAAAAAAAACCTTATTAACCAAGTGGTTAATAAGGTAAATTATTCTTATTTGTGTTACTTTCTAGATTACTTAAATGGGCAATTTCATTCACTTGTAAGTAAGTGATTGAGCTAGTTGACTATAAAGAGAAATTACAGCTGCCCTAAAATAACTTCAGCTTTACTCACTTCGAACGACTTAGGTTGTTCAACGTGCAAACTAGTCACTTTGCCATTTTCTATAATCATTGCGTAACGTTGAGAACGAATACCACCAAAACCAGCTGTATCCATTTCTAAACCCAGCGCTTTGGTATAACTGCCATCGCCATCACCAAGCATCATAATATTTTCAGCATTTTGCGACTCACCCCAAGCTTGCATAACAAACGCATCGTTAACCGATAAGCAAATAATAAGGTCTACACCTTTCGCTTTTAATTCATCAGCCGACACGACATAACCAGGTAAATGTGCCGCTGAGCATGTTGGTGTGAAAGCACCTGGAACAGCAAATAGCACCACTTTTTTAGTCGCGAAAAGCTCAGCAGTATTGTGCGTTATCATTTCACCATCTACTAATTGTTGTAACGTGCCCACTGGCATTAAGTTGTCTTGCTGGATCATAAAGTTACCTATTAACTGTGATTGTTTATGCTTGATTTATTTCATTATAACGAGCGATTTTCAATAGCAGTACATTATTTTTTGTTTATTTTACCATTGCATTTATGACGCTTTATTGAGGGTTAAACCAATGTCGTTCACTTGATTGGAAACATCGACAGAAATAACATTAGAGAGCTCTTGTGAATCACATACTTCTTTATCAACATTGGCCATCGCTTGTTCAAAGTCGATGAAATGCTCACGCTGACGCATTATTTGATCTAGGGTATCTTGCGCGACAGAAGCCGACACTTGCGCTTGTCCAGAAACCGCCAATGCAGTCTCTTGCAGTTCATCAGCAATAACACCTTGGTTATGTGAAGCTTGCTCGATATCATTAATAATACCCTCTATCGAATTACTCGCCTCTTGCAGTTGCTGCAAGCGTTCTGAAATTTGCTTTAACGATAACTGTGTTTTCCCAGCAAGTTGCCTAACTTCATCAGCGACCACTGAAAAACCTCTACCATGTTCGCCTGCTCTTGCTGCTTCAATTGCAGCATTCAATGCTAATAAGTTAGTTTGATCCGCTATGGCGCTGATCACATCAACAATTGAACTAACCGATTCAACCGACTGAAATAATGATGTGGTTGCTTGCTTACCGTGCTGCGCCGCTAAGTTAGTTGACTGACTAGCCGCTAGTACTTGTGAAACATGGCTTTGACTAACTTCCATCGCCTCTTTGGTTGCTTGTGCATTATTAACCACTTGCCCAGATAATTCATTTACTGTTTCTGTGGCTTCACCTAACGCTTCCATTATTTTTCTAGCGCCTTGAACATGCTCACTGGTGGTATTTGAAGATTGATAAATACTTTTCACCTGACTTTCCATAGTCGTTAAAGCTTTAGCAACCAAATCAAGCTGCTGCGCCTTATCTTTGTCATCCTGCGCTATTTTATTGACCATAAAGTTAAAGCTTGTTGATATTTCACCAAATTCAGTACGTTCATCAATATCAGTAATATTATCAACCTTGCCTTGCTCCATAAGCTGCACAAAGCTATCTCGTAAATTACGCAATGGCTGCAAGATAACGCTACGCTGTAACCAGTAATTAACGATTAAAAACAACAGTAAGAAAGCGATTAAACCAACAACGATAAGATATAGCTGTTCGTTCAGCTGATCTTGCTGTTGAGTCACTTTTGCCTCGCCTTGCATAATCGCCGCTTCAATATGACCAACTTGCTGAGCCAATAAAGCAAAACCTGCTTGGCGCTGTTGCTGCAATGCCATGGTTTTATCGAGCTCGCCTTGATAACGATTAATCAATGAGTTTAATTCATTAATAGCATCAAGACTTAAATCCTCCCGCTCTTCTGGTTCATCAAGTAAATCAAAGTCATCTTCATCATCAACCGCCATAAATATTTCTAACGCCGGTTGGTTTTTTAGTTGCGACATCAAATTAGTTAGCTGTTGCAGTGTCGAGTTAACTGATGCGTTACTTTTTTGCTGTTGACTGAAAGTAGACTCGCGAGTACTGACAAGCTCTGCCAACAAAGTACTGATGGTTTGCAGGGTATTTAAATAAGCATACTTTTGCGATAAGGATAATACTTGCGTGCTATGAACATAATCAGACAAGGTATCATTGGTGGCCACCATATTTTGCTCAGCCAACCTTAGCAATGCCAATGGGTCGCCACTGAGTTTACCCATGGCTCTGAATTTTGTTTCAATATCTGCCGATAAGGTTGCTGCGCGTTGCTCAATAATGTTACTCAACGATTCAATGTTTAACTGCTGAGTCTTTTCAACAATTTGAGTTAATTGCTTTTGCGCTTGATTTAGTAGACTTGCATCACCTGTTTGTAAATAATTTACAATAGTGCGATTAAATTCGATGGTAGTTAGCGAGATAAGTGTTTGATAGCCTTTGTACTGCTTCTGGCTTTGACTTAATGACTCACCCACATGGAACATAGTACTTAAAAAGATTGCCGCGAAAATACTAATGGCGGCGACAGATAGTCGAGAAAAGCTTGAAACACGCATAAGTGAAAGCCTTGATAAAAATAAAGGCAATAATCACCCAGCAATGTGACAATTAAGTTACATATTTATGACGTTTTAAAGGTTAGGTGAAAGATGACGTCACATTCAGAAACGTTTCAGTAATCCGCAGGTACTTTGGCTAGACTGTTAAGCAGCAACACTACTCTTGAGTTAATGTTAACGAACCATCTATGTGAATATCGCGCTGTGGGTAAGCAATAACAATATTATTCTCGGTAAAAAGTTCATCGATTCGATAGCGAATATTACTACGCATTAACCTTATCCCGCCTTCAACCTGAGAGTTTATCCAAAAATTAACTTCAAAGACTAAGGCATTATCACCAAAATCATCAAAATACACCGTGGGCTTAGGGTCTGATAAAATATTTTTTTGCTCTATTGTTGCTTGTAAAATTAAAGCGGTAACTGTTTTAACTGGCGAACCATATGCCACACCGATACGTACACTAGAGCGAATTAATCGATCAACTAGAGTCCAATTCACCACTGTGTTCTCAAGTAGTTTACTGTTGGGTATTAGCATATGTACGCCATCAATTCTCCTCACCAATGTAGAACGAGTATTAATGGATTCAACCGTTCCTTTGTTTTCTTCAATTTCAAGAAAGTCGCCTATTTTGATAGGTCTTTCCCACATTAAAATCCAGCCACTGATAAAATTATTAATAATATTTTGCGCACCAAAACCTAAACCAATAGCGATAGCTCCTGATAAAAAAGCAAAGGCGGTTAAAGGAATATTTAAAATATGTAGTGTGGTAAGAACGCTTAATACAATAGCAACTATATAAAGTAAACGACTGATAAGGTGTATTAAATTGGGATCTTTTTTTGACGCTGTTAATTTTAACGATAACCGATTAACAATGTATTTAGTGATAAAGAAAATCCCTAATAACCATAGTGGAATCGTAAGTATTTCTTGGACATTAAGTTCAAAATCACCAAAGCTCACTAGTACAGTGTCGAGAAAGTTATTAATATCATTTTGATTTATCGTCATTTTTTACCCGCTTTTAATATTTGCGTATAAATAGATTAATTCAAATAATGTTGTGGTCTACTCATTATGGGCACGGATTATTATTCAGACCAGTTTATATTGTTGCTTTATTGCTAAAGATGACGTTTATGTCGCTGAAACCATAAGGTGACATAAACGACAATGAAGAAACAATAGCTTACTGGTTTCATGCAACCAAAGTGTGACATAAAATCTAACCATATAGTGACAAATAAACTCACGCTACAAAATACTTTATTTTGATATGTAATAAAATCACATCGTTTTCTCTTTTATTTAGCAATACAAATAGAAAAGCCCTAACTGAATAATAAATTTGGGTGAGGCTTTTTCTGCCTTAGTGGTAATACTAACAATAAGTGATTATTCGAGTTATCGGTTCGGTGATATTTAACGTATTTACTGTGAAGTTACTAACGACGAAATATATGCTGACTTAAAGGTCACGATGGAAGAAAAAGTCATCAACACTGGGGGGGTATTTTGCTAGTGTAGGTTTGGTTGACCAATGAATACAAAGCCAAAAATGCAATTCAGCATGTTTTCTTTATCACCGAGCTGTTGTGAATAATGCAACAGTTCGATGATAAACAATAGTTGAAGCTTCCTATTTATCTTGAAATTCTATGATATGCTTAAATTCTAGCCTTACTAACTTGATTCTTTCAACCTGATCACCATAAATTTCAGGAGAATAGTTATATTCAGTAATGTTTTTTTGTAAATAATCCAAAGCAACGATGTATTGTTATTACTTCATTAATAAACTTACTGCTAATTTTTCTTCTAATAATCCTATAACACAACTAAAAATATCATCTTTATCAAACGGATCATGCTCGCGCTCTATGACAAAACGAATAAAATAATTAAATAAAACATTTGGCATAAAACGAAGCTCATCAGCTCTTTCAATAAAACTGGCACAACCTCTATAGAAACTATCTATAATTTCATTATCCGACTTATTAAAAAATTTGACTTTGCATATACGAGATATAAATTCTTCATTCTTCATTCTTCATTCTTCATTCCTTAGTATTTGTGATTAATCAAAGCCGAACAACCGCTAAAGCAGAAATTTAATGCTAAAATAAAAAATAGCCTCATACATTTTGTCTTTCGCTAGGCGTTCACCTAACTTTAATACTTATACCAATTCCAATAAATTTCTTCCTACTCAGCGAGGTTTAAAGGTTTAGAGGCAAGCATTGATTGAAGAGAATGGTTACTCCCTTGTCAAATTCAATAACGCTGTCTGTAGGCCTTTAAACTAGACCTTTGGGAGCTTGTCGGCAATTTGATAACTGCACAGAATTTCTTTCATATAGAATGACTATAGGCAAAAAATTTCTATTTGTTCTCAAATCGCTGACAAGCTCTGAGTGGGAACTAACTTAATGGGTTTAATTGGTTTGGTATTACACGTTTATTCGGAACCTAACTAATAGAACGAGATGAAACATTAAAACTAACAATAAGGTTGAAAAATGTTAAAAGACTGTAGTTGTCTGTTATGGGGTGAGCCAATATTATCTTGTTTTTAAAAAAGGTAGATTATAGATAGTTAACGCATAGCATAGACAAGCCAGTATTTTAGTGTGTAAATTTAATACTGGCGTTCCTAAAAGTGTTCAAGCAGGTTACGTAAAATTACTCTTTTGCCTCATTAAAATTTTCAAGATCTTGTTGGTAGTCTTCAACTGACTTATACAAGGGCTCTATAGGCCAAATATACAAATTACCATTATATGCAGCTGATATAAAATATGATGCGTCAGGTGACAAAATAACCTTCTCAAACAAGATGGTATTACCAAGTCCTAGCTTTATCGGTAAACCATAAGGCCGATGATCTAAATCTTCAAAAATAGCAGTTGCATTACTCTCTAGTTCAATTGATTTGTAATGATTAATGGAAAAGGTACCTGTATTCCTCAACCAAAATGCTTCAGGTACTAATCGATTAGGCTCTGTAATCTTAATTAGGCCTTGCTCGGTAATTGAAAATTTATAGTCTTTATCATCGCCAGTAAAATAGAAATCATTCAGTTCATCACTAAACTCTTCATCACCACTGCCGGTATAAAGCATAAAAGAATTATCAGCATCGTTGTAAAACGCAAACTTTACTTGGTCAATACCTTTTAATAAGGGAGTCGTGGTCTGAGTATCTTTTTGCCAATAATAAATTGCATTTTCTTGAGTATGCCAAATGATATTTCCAGCAACATTATCAACAACCAATGTTTTAAAGCCTTGCAGAGACTCTACATAAAAGCTAGTTTGCAATTTTCCACTTTTAACATGCCAATGATTCACAACACCATTAGCATGTATGGCGACGAGTTCCTCATCATCATTTATAAATGCCAAATGCCTAACCGGGCTCGAATCAGCACTTAACGGGTGCTTATTTTCTCCAAGGTCACTAAATCCTAGACGACGAAACCAACTCTGATTATCCATATCCCAAATTACGATATCACCACTAGTATCGGCCGATGCCAAAAGGTGTTTGGATTGAGCAAAAGCCATAAATGATATTTTATGTTTATGCCCCATTAACCTTTTACTCACATTAATATTAAACTGGCGTATAAGCCCATCACTATTAATTGTATATGCTTTGTCATTATTTCCTGAGATGTTTACGATTGGGAAGTCTTTATCTGAGTCATTTTCTACAAAAAAGTTAATAGTTTGCCCAAATGCTTCGATTAATACTTCTCCCGTCGGATAGGTCCGATATTGAATGCTTGAATCAAGAGAAGCACCAAGCCTTTCTCCTGGGACAATAGAGTTCGCATATATAGACTCCCCACTAACTACCTCAATCTGTTTTGTATCGTTATTTTTATCAACCACATAAAGGTATTCACTTTGACGATTAAAAGTTAACCTTTCTTTATCACCCGTGTAATTTGGTCCATGATGAGTCTTGCCCGTCGATAAATTGTAAAAATTTAACTTGCCTTCATTTTTAGTTACTAACCAATTGCCATAATTGTCTACCGCCATGGCAATACCCTTTATTGGTATATTATTAAACCATTCAATTTCTTCAAGCTCCAGATCAACAAGCCCATTTATACCTTGCTTAGACGTGATCGCCACCAACTTTCCATCGTTTGACGATGCCAAACATTGATGAAATTCATTAATACTTTTTGTAACTTTAGGTTCGGCCTGCCCGGGTAACCAAGTTATTAACCTACCGCTATCTGATAGTGCGACTATTTGCTCATCAGTGATGATAACGCTACAGTTGCTACCAGAATGAAGTTGCACGTTAATAGACTCCTGTGTTTTCACATTGACAGTACAGGCGCTTGCATCATCGAAAACTAATACGATTAGATCACCTCTTTGTCTAGATGTAACAACCTTTTTATTACCGTTTACACAATCATTAAACCGAGGCATTATCTCTATGGGTTTAGTGCCGTATTGATTGACAATAGCTATAGACTCTTTTAGTGACTGTCCCGATTTATTGGCCGATAACGCTTTCAATGCTGCTTCAATTTTCTCTTGGGTTGTATAAGCAAACTGCGCTTTACTATTCCATAGCCGAACATTGGTTTCAGTAGCTTTTCTTTCACTCTTTTCTGCTATTCTTTTACTTTCAAATGCTGTCATGGTCGCGAAAATTGATGCAAGAAATAACGCCGTAATGAGTCCAATTGCCGTTTTAGCTAACCGGTTACGACGCTTCTCCAACGTGACTTGTATTGCCGTTTGCTGCTGAAGAAATTGTTGTGACGTATTGATGTAGAATATAACCTCTTGCCGATTAATAAGCCCATCACGCATAAAATTGTTTGCTAATAATTGATCATCGGCAGATAGTAAGAAACCACTGTCTTTTGTCTCGGTATGGGAGGTTTTGTTAGGAATTCGGTGTTGCTTCCAGCGATTATAATTTCCTTTTACACTATAAAACCACTGAAGATAGCCCTTATGACTGTCCAGCCAGTCTTGCATTTGTTGCCAATTAGCTTTGCCATTGGTTGTGTTCAAAAGCGTATCATGTGTCAATTTAACTTTAGTAATCCCTTTTTCTAGTTCTTCAGTGGTGCTGCTATCAATGACTAGGCCGATGGATAACATATTGCCAATCAAACGGCTCAAACCACTGTTCACAATTTCTGGTTCAGCAATATCAACGCTGTTAGCATAAGGGAAACCCTCGTCATTTAAGCCAATAAAGTATTCAAAAAAAACAGAAGGTTGTAAATCACTTTTGCTAATTGCTTTCTCAGCTCTATTGGCTATAACTCCCGTAATCCCACCAAGGGCTTGATAAGCATGCATAGACAAAACATTGTTAGTGCCGTTGTTTAATTTTGTATTTCGATATAGCTGGGTTAAAAGGTACTCTACTACTGGGAGTGCATGATTTACCCTAGAGGCATCGGTAACGATAGTGTTTACTAAATTATCTTCGTAGCTTAAACCAAAAATAATGGCCTGCTTAAGAACAATTTCGTGCCATTCATCCGGTGACAGTTGTTGCGAAACATGGCTGTCCTTTCCAACTGCGCCAAGTAAATGTAAGTACTCTGAACGTATCGTAATAATAATTGATAGTGAAGGAATAGACTTTGCCAACTTGTCTAATAGTATTCCAAATGCAGTAATGTGCGTTTGAGGTATTCCTGAAAGGTTAAATATGTTTTCATATTGATCTAAAAACAGTACGGTACGATTTTCATTCTGAGTACTTATCCTGTCTCTTATACACATCTCCGAGCCCACGAGACCG
>OLII01000473.1_pt1 | contig 15230 bp, 18 predicted proteins | sample 1609481 | NCBI WGS metagenome assembly OLII01 (sample SAMN05416859, study PRJEB24817) | seawater metagenome | isolation source: Sea water | place: Canada:Atlantic | collected 2013-11 | reverse complement strand
ACGAGATCTAGTACGGTCTCGTGGGCTCGGAGATGTGTATAAGAGACAGGAAATTTACTTTGTGTCATTTGAATGGTAAATGCAGAATCGGCCAAGAACACGAGTTGTCCTTGTTTGTCTTTTGCCAAGTATCGTTGTTTTACCCTTTTAAATTCTTTGAATTCTTCACTTTTTTCATCTTCAGCTTCAACCCAACATGCTTTGTGTACATGAAGATTCTCGTAGGAACATTTCGCGCCATATTCATGTTCTAAACGGTACTGAATTACTTCGTATTGCAGTGCACCAACAGTTCCTACAACTTTACGTCCATTCATGTCTAGGGTAAATAGTTGAGCAACTCCTTCATCCATTAGCTGGTCTAGGCCTTTGTATAATTGCTTCGATTTCATCGGGTCTGCATTATTCACATATCTAAAGTGCTCAGGAGAAAAACTCGGAATTCCTTTGAAGTTCAGTTGCTCTCCTTCGGTTAATGTATCTCCAATTTTAAAGTTTCCGGTATCGTGTATGCCAACAATATCTCCTGGAAAAGAGGTGTCTACGATTTCTTTCTTTTCTGCAAAGAAGGCATTTGGACTGGAGAATTTTACTTTTTTTCCATTGCGAACGTGCAAGTAGGGAGCATTTCTTTTAAAGGTTCCAGAAACAATTTTAATAAAGGCCAATCGGTCTCTGTGCTTGGGATCCATGTTGGCATGAATCTTAAAGACAAACCCTGTTAGTTTTTCTTCTTTAGAGTCTACCAGACGCTCTTCTGCTTTCTTTGGTTGTGGAGCAGGGGCAATTTCAATGAAGGCATCTAACAGTTCTTTGACACCAAAATTATTCAAGGCAGAACCGAAAAATACCGGCTGTAGCTTCCCTTCTAAATATTCCTCTTGACTAAACTTTGGATATACCTCATCAATCAATTCTAATTCTTCACGTAGGGTTTCAGCAGCTGTTTCACCGATAATGGTATCGAGTTCTGGATTCGCAATGTCGTTGAATTCCAATCCTTCTGAAATTGTTGTTTTGTTGTCGCCTGAGAATAAATTGATTTTCTTCTCCCAAATATTATATATTCCTTTGAAGTCGTAGCCCATTCCAATAGGAAAACTCATTGGTGTGACACGCAAGCCTAGTTTCTGCTCAACTTCGTCTAACAAATCAAAGGCATCTTTTCCCTCACGGTCTAATTTGTTGATAAAGACCAGCATGGGGATGTTTCGCATTCTACATACTTCTACCAATTTTTCAGTTTGTGGTTCCACACCCTTGGCAACATCAATTACAACAATTACACTGTCCACAGCGGTAAGCGTTCTAAAGGTGTCTTCTGCAAAATCCTTGTGTCCAGGAGTATCTAGAATGTTGATTTTTTTGTCTTGGTAGATGAATGCTAAGACAGAGGTAGCAACAGAGATTCCACGCTGACGCTCAATTTCCATAAAATCGGAAGTCGCCCCTTTTTTAATTTTATTGTTTTTCACAGCTCCCGCTTCTTGAATGGCCCCACCAAAAAGTAATAATTTCTCAGTTAAGGTTGTTTTTCCTGCATCTGGATGCGAAATGATACCGAATGTTCTTCTACGTTGTATTTCTTCTAAAAAACTCATCTACAAAATTTGAGGTGCAAATGTACGGTTTATTCTATAATTTTTTAAAGGTCAAATCGATAAAATGAGATCCCTTTAGAATGACTACATATGCAGATTTACGATGCTTTATCACTGTTTCGCACAGTTTGAATACATGGGCTCGGGTGTGTGGTATTTTTTGGACCCTGAGCAACAGAAAAAGTCCCCGTTATTTTGTTTAGTTCTATAACTTTCAATCCACAATAGACACGGTCATTTTGACATCTACTGTTGGCCATTCATCCACACCTACCTCGACTTTTGATATTTTTTCTAAAGTTGAAAAGCCAGCAGTAACCTCCCCAAAAACGGTGTGTAAATTATTTAAGTGATGTGCTCCTTTTTTATCTTGAACCATATAGAATTCAAAAGGACTCGAGAGCATATTCGGATTGTTTTCCCAATGCCTTGCCGCAGCCAACGCTCCGTATTTATGTTTTCGATGAGGCTTAAATTCAGGTTTGATTAAGTAGTTGCCATATTTATGACGCTGTTTCATGGTATAGATGTCATCAGAATTCCCGCCCTGAACCACAAAATTTTTAGCAACTCGATAAAAAACCGTGGTATTGAAGTATCCGATTTTTGTTAAAAAGATAAAATTAGCTCTGTGAATGGGCGTGTCCTTGTAGAGTAACAAATCAATATCTCCAAATTTGGTAGTAATACGTACTTTGGTCTCTTTATTTGATTTGCCATATTCACTGAAAAAAGCTTCAACATTGTGTTTTTTCAGACTGTCCCATCTTTTTGTTACACTTTTTTTTACTTCTTTTTGTACTTTTTGAGGTGTTTGTACTTTGAATGAGGTGTTTACATTCTTTGATGTGGTTTCTTGACAACTACAAAAGAAGAGTGTGCCTAAAATAGAGAGATAAATAGGAGTTGACTTCATGAGGTAAAAATACTATTATGAAGGTTATTTCTACTTTTTTTTTCTACTTTTTTACTTCGCTAAACGAAATCAAAAGTAGTACATTTGTTTTCATGATGGAAGAACACGTTATTTTAGTTGATAAACACGATAAGCAAATTGGTTTGATGCCTAAAATGGAAGCTCATGAAAAGGCACTTTTGCATAGGGCTTTTTCGGTATTTACATTCAATGACAAAGGAGAGTTATTATTACAGCAACGAGCGGCCAGTAAATACCACTCGCCATTATTGTGGACGAACACGTGTTGCTCACATCAACGCAATGGAGAAACTTCTCTTGAAGCAGGTAAACGGCGTCTGCAAGAAGAAATGGGATTTACCTGTGATTTAGAAGAGGTATTCTCTTTCATATACAAAGCCCCTTTTGACAACGGACTCACGGAGCATGAACTGGATCATGTATTGGTAGGTACTTGGAATGAAAACCCCACAATCAATACAGATGAGGTAGAAAGCTTTAAATGGATGCGTTTAGAAGATGTACAAACTGAAATAGAGGCGCATCCTGAAAGGTATACTGCATGGTTTAAGATTATTTTTAAAGAATCCTATGCTAAAATAGCACGGTATTCATACGAACATTGAAGCACAAAAAATGCCAAGAGTAACTGCACATAGAAAGGCTCATTTTAACGCTGCGCACAGACTTTACAATCCTGCATGGTCAGAAGAAAAGAACAAAGAGGTATTTGGTAAATGTAGCAACATCCATTATCACGGACACAATTACGAACTCATTGTTTCTGTCACCGGAGAAATAGATCCTGTGACCGGTTTTGTGATGGACCTCTCTGTTTTACGAGAGTTGATTAAAACAGAGATTGAGGAGGCCTTTGATCACAAAAATTTAAATATTGAAGTGGAGGATTTTAAAAATTTGAATCCGACGGCAGAGAATATTGCGGTAATTATTTACAATCGATTAAGAGGAAAAATTAAATCTGCATTAGACCTTAAAATCACCTTGTATGAAACTCCAAGAAATTACGTAACGTACTCAGGAGAATAAGGAGGTAGCAGGTGATGGTTTGACCTAAAGATTTCATGTTTTATGAAAAACGACTCCCTAAAACGAGATATAGTCTAGAAAAAAATCATGTGAAATGAATGGGAGAGAATCATCTATTTATGGTAGTTTTGTCATTACAAATAAAGAAATATGTCTATAGATCAATTTTTAAAATTTGAACCCATTCTCAAAGAAAAAATTTGGGGTGGAGAAAAATTGCAAAAAGTATTGCAAAAAGAGACATCTAAAACAAATGTAGGTGAAAGTTGGGAAATTTCTGATGTAGACAATGCCCTCTCAATAGTTGTGAATGGCACGCTGAAGGGCAAAAGCTTGAAAGCTTTGATTGCTCGCTACAAGGGGGCGCTAGTTGGAGATAGTATTTATCAATGTTATGGAGAAAACTTTCCTTTGTTGATCAAATTTATTGATGCCAAAGAAGCTTTGAGTATTCAATTACATCCCAACGACGAATTGGCAAGTAAACGACATAACTCTTTCGGAAAAACAGAGATGTGGTATGTCATGCAGGCAGATGAAAAGGCACATTTAATTGCTGGTTTTAAAGAAGAAATTACGCAGGAAGCCTATGTGAAAAACTTGGAAAATAAAACTTTGATAGATGTTTTACAGGTTGATGAGGTATCTGAAGGCGATGTTTATTTTATTCCAACAGGAACCGTGCATGCAATTGGAGCAGGTGTTTTGTTGGCAGAGATCCAACAAACATCCGATGTGACGTATCGGGTGTATGATTGGGATCGGCCAAATGTAGATGGTACCTACAGAGAATTGCATACAGAAGAAGCGTTAGACGCCATTGATTATGGCATACAAGAAACCTACAAAGTTCCCTATGCAAAGCAAAAAAATGACGAAGCAATGCTAGTAACTTGCCCTTATTTTACCACAAGTTTGCTTTCGATTACCAAAACTGTTTCTCGGAGTCATGTCGCGAAAGATTCTTTTGTGATTTATATGTGTGTCAAAGGAGAAGTATCCTTTGCCTATCAAAACCAAAGAGCAACGCTTTCTTATGGAGAAACAATCCTAGTGCCAGCTTGCATGCAAAACATAGAAATTATACCTAAAACGGATTCAGAATTATTGGAAGTATATATCCAATGATATTTCTGCAGAACTTCCTTTTTGCATTGTAAATTGGAAAATTTATTCTTTATCTTTGAGGTTCATCTAAAAAACTAAAAAAATGCCAGGGTTTGAATTATTTGGAGATGCAGAACGCAAACAAGCAAATGATGTTTTAGAAAGTGGCGTTTTCATGCGTTATGGGTTTGACGGGGATAAAAGTGTCTCTTGGAAACCCAAAGAATTAGAGCCAGAATTCCAAGAAAACTTAGGGGTAAAATACGCACAGTTGATAAAATATTCCCTAACAGATCAAATTCTCAATGGATTGCAAGACTTGAATGCAACGAGGCTTCCACAGGCGGATGATTTCATGGCGAGAAATATGTCTTGTTTTAAACTATCTCGGACAGAAGAACAACTGCCAGAGAGAGCAGCAAATATGTTAGTGACTATTAAATCTGTATGGTAGGTATGAAAATTGTTGCAATGATTCCTGCTCGCTACGGAGCTACTCGTTTTCCTGGTAAATTAATGGCAGATTTAGGCGGGAAGCCTGTGATTGTGAGAACCTATGAAGCTGCACTAGCTACAGCACTTTTTGATGATGTATATGTGGTAACAGATACCGATATCATTAAAGAAGAGGTAGAGAAACACGGCGGAAAAGTAATCATGAGTATCAAAGAACATGAATGTGGTTCTGATCGTATTGCTGAGGCCGTGGTAGATTTGGATGTTGATATTGTGGTCAATGTGCAAGGAGATGAGCCTTTTGTAAAGAAAGAGCCTTTGGTAAAGCTACTGAACGTATTTCAAGCGGAGGATGCAGCGCAAATCGATTTGGCTTCTTTGATGCAGGAGATTACAGATTGGAAAGATATCACCGATTTTAATAATGTAAAGGTAATTGTAGATCAGCAGCAATATGCATTGTACTTTTCAAGATCTCCAATTCCGTATCCGAGAGATAAAGATGCTGGAGCTCGGTACTTTAAGCACATCGGTGTATATGCCTTTAGGAAACAAGCCATTTTAGACTTTTATAAGTTGCCTATGCGTTCATTAGAAGCAACAGAAAAAATTGAATGTATTCGTTATTTAGAATACGGAAAGAAGATAAAAATGGTAGAAACAGATTTTATGGGGATCGGGATAGATACTTCAGAAGATTTGATCAAAGCGCAGCAATATTTAAAGAAATAACACTATCAACCTCATGTATCATGGGGTTTTTTTAATAGCGTACAGATGGATAAAAAGATAAAAGTAATTGCTTTTGATGCGGATGATACCCTGTGGGTAAATGAAACCTATTTTAGAGAGGCAGAACATCAATTTGCGAAATTGTTGACAGCCTTTGAAACAGAGAATAAGACCGAGCAAGAACTGTTCAAAACGGAAATTAGAAATTTAGATTTGTATGGTTATGGAGTCAAAGGTTTTATGCTTTCGATGGTAGAATGTGCCCTTGATATTTCAAACAACACCTTGAACCCAAAATTGTTTAATGCTATTTTAAATATTGGGAAAGAAATGTTAGAAAAGCCCATTGAGTTGTTAGATGGAGTAGAAGAGGTATTGCAAGTATTGCAAGGACGCTATACGTTAATTGTTGCAACAAAAGGGGACTTATTGGACCAAGAACGCAAGTTAGAAAAATCTGGTTTGTTGCAGTATTTTCATCATATTGAAGTGATGAGCGAGAAAAAAGAAAGTGACTATAGAAAGTTATTAAGGCATTTAGATATTGAAGCGAGTGAGTTGCTCATGATAGGGAATTCTCTAAAATCAGATGTATTACCTTTGGTGCGCATTGGAGCGTCTGCAATTCATGTTCCTTTTCATACCACATGGGCGCATGAAAAGGTGTCAGCAGCTGAAAAATCAACATTAACCTATAAAACGGTAGCATCGATACGAGAAATAACAGCTTTAGTGTAATGAAGTTTTTAGATATAGAAACCTGGAATCGAAGAGAGCATTTTGAATATTTCAAGCAGTTGGCAGATCCCTCTTTTTCAGTTTGTGTAACGGTAGATGTAACCAAAGCATATGCAGTGTCAAAAGAGAAGAGCATGCCCTTTTTCCTATTGTATTTGTATGCTGCAATGAAGGCCATCAATGGCATCGAAAATTTTAAGTATCGAATTACAAAGGATGATCGCATTCGGATATGTGATGCAATTCATGCATCGGCAACCATTATGAGACCGGATACAACCTTTGGTTTTAGTTTTATTGAGTATTCAGAAGACCTGAATCAATTCTGTGAAAATTTTAAAAGAGAAAAAGAACGTGTTTTGCATTCAACAGATTTATTTTCACCTGTTGTTTCTGAAGATACCGTATACTGCTCAGCGCTTCCTTGGCTCCATTTTACAGGACATAAAGAAGCAAAAGGTAGCCGCAGTGATTCGGTAACACGATTGGCATTTGGAAAATTTGAAAAGTGCACGAATGCTTTAAAAATGCCCGTTTCTATCAATGTCAATCATGCCTTAATAGATGGGTATCATGTGGGTTTGTTTTTTGAAAACTATCAAAAAGCTTTAGATACGATTCAATAACCAAAAATTTTTGATGATGGGATCTTGGCATGGAGGTATGACTAGCGCCTATTCTCAAGTAGCTGTTGCGCATGCTATGACTTGCGTTTTGTCTTTTTTAAAAGGAAGAAAACACGGCATTGGAAATTGTATTGTTTTGATCAATTAGAGGAATTTTATCTGGAAGAGGGCGCAGTGTTTAAGGAAATGGTTAAAAAGCACCATGTTCTTATTTCAAAAGGTTTTTATAAAGACCTAACAGGTGTTGAATTTGATTCCATAATCGATGTTTCTCTTAGCTTGGATCCTTTGTGAGAAAATGCCTTTGGAGATGATTGGCAACAAACAATTGGCAGAGAAAAATTAAGACAGATGTACGAAAAAATGTAATTGTTTTAATTGCATTTTAAATCAATTATTTATATTAAATTTGCATCCAAAATAATAAGATTATGGCTAGCATAAAAAATTTAAAAAAAGACATCAATTATACCTTAGGAGACATTATTGGTGTGTGTGACTTGATACAGTTGGATCCAGCGAAAGCAGGACAAGCAGAGGCTATTATAGATGAAACAATTGATGTTTTTGATGCTTTAATGGCAAAAGTAAATGCAAAAAATGTTGAAAATAAAAAAGCACATTATAAAGAAATAAGCACCTCTCTTGAGGCAAGTGCTAAAGATTTAGTAGCAAAAATTAATTCATTGTAAGCAAAGAATTAACGAAATTTTAGAAACCATCTTTCAAAAAGATGGTTTTTTTTTGTAATTTTAGGTACCAGTATACGATTTCGTATATATAAACGTTAAGCTAATACATAACTCCTCAAAAAGAAAATGGCTAGAGCAATGTTTGAGTACACCAAGACTGTGCTAAAAAAAGTGAGTTTTAACGCAGAATTATTCTGCAAAGAGTTAGAAAAAGCTCTTCAAAGATTATTACCTCACGAAGTAAATGAATTGACAATTTGGATCAGAGATTACACCTCTAATAAACCAGAATTGTCCGTTTGTTTGGCAATTATTAAATAATAACTTTTAAAAAAAAAAGGAGCACTGATCACAGCGCTCCTTTTTTTGTCTTTTATACGATGCTATTTATCTCTTATCTCTTTTCTTTTCTCTTTTGTCTTTGCGTAAACGGCTAAACATGCGTCGTGTAAAATCTCTTTCTACCATCTGAAGTTTTAAAAGTTTTTTATACTGAAGTACTTTTGCTAATGCTTTGTGATACTCCATATTTGCGCTATGATAGGAGGTTTCAATAGCCATCATTTTTTCAGTAAAAAGTTTTGCTTCTTTTTCCGTAATGGCATCGATACCCCCTTTCGCAGTAATTTCTTTTTTAAGCTCGTTCCTTTTGCGTTGAAGCATCTCTTTTCGTTTGGAGTCGAATGTATTGTAAATAGGCCAAAATTTTTCTGCTTCCTTTGCAGTGAGTTCCAGTTGATTCGAGATGTAGGAGACTTTTAAAGCTTGCACTTTTTTTCTGTTCTCTCGCCCCTGAGAAAATAATTGTGTACTGATTAGCAGTGCAAAGAGGAGTCTAAATATATGTGGTCTCATAAGTATTATGGTTGTGTTTCTATGGCTGTAAGTAAAGAAGAGTCGGACATGGTTTCGAGGTAAGCTACGATGTCCTCATCACTGATGCTGTTGTCATCTTCCAATAAATCATGTTCTGTAAAATCAGCATCTACAAATTCAAATAGGTCTTCAGAGTTAACATCAAGGGTATTCTCATAAAACCAAAGCTCTAATGCTTCTGAGGAGATCGTTTCAATGCTGGTCTCTGTGGTTGTAAATATATAATTGAATCCAATGAATAAAACAACACAGGCTGCAGAAGCTACAGGCATAAACCGAAGGATTCTAGATTTTAATGGAATCACTTTAGGTTTTCTTTGAGATAATTCTGAATGAGCCAATAGGCGGACCTCAAATTCTTCAAAGTAGTTTGAAGGGACAACGTATGAATGCTCATTTGGCAATTGCTCTTCACGAAGTTGAGAGAGCATACGATCTTCTATGTCTCTAAAATAGGCAGCAGGTGTTTTGAACGGATCTTTGTTCTTAAAGATGCTGTTTAAATAGTCCTCGCTATGTTTCGTATCGGTGTTCATTTCTTATTTAGACTACCCTCTCTGAAAAAGGTTTAATTAAACGATGTTATTTTTTACAAATGCTTCTACTTTCTTAACAGCATGAAAGTAGGAGGCCTTGAGTGCTCCTTCTGAGGTTTCTAATATTTCTGACATTTGTTTGTATTTTAAATTGTCAAAATATTTCATATTAAATACAAGTTGTTGCTTGGTTGGCAATGTTTTAATGGCTTGCTGTAAGATGATTTGTATCTCATCTCCACTGAATAAACGATCGCTCGTTAAGTTCGATGTGAGCTGTTGTTGGTACTCTTCAATAGGAAGTTTTTTTTCACGAGCTCTTTTTTTAAGGAAACTTAGGGATTCGTTCGTAGCAATTCTGTACATCCAAGAAAACAACTGACTTTCTTGCTTGAAATTATCAATGTTTCGAAATATTTTAATGAATGTATTTTGTAAAACATCATCTGTGTCCTCGTGGGAAACAACAAGCTTTCTTATGTGCCAATACAAACGTTCTTTGTATGCGGTGATCAATTGCTGAAACGCCTTTTCTTTCGTGCGTGCGTTTTGAAGTTCCTTAATAAAGACTGATTCGTTTACCAACTAGTTGTTTTTTCTGTTAGACAATCAGATGGTTAAAAGGTTTAAAATAAATCTATCGATTTAATTTTTTTCTTTTTGTGTATCCAAAAAGTCTGTCCTTTTTTATCACCTCTGCAATACCTTCTGGTAGCATTTCTTCCCACCCAGTTTCATTATTCATAATCATTTTTAGTACGCGCCTCGAGAAAATATGAAGAATTTCAGGGTTAAAATCTTTAATATCTGTTAGTTTTCCGTTGTTCTTGAAGAATTTGTACAATTCTTTCATCCTCGGATGTACCTTTAAGTTTTCGCTAGATATGTATTCACCGGTGTCTTTTTCCTTGTATGGATACATGTAGATTTTAAGATCTCTGTAGAATAATTTTCCAAATGCTTCGAGAATACCTCCACTGATGTGTCGGTAGTATTTTTCATCAAATATTTGAATTAAATTATAGACACCCATGGCCAAGGCCATTCTTTCTTTGGTGAACTCACTAAAGTACTCTACGAGTTTGTAATATTCTTGGAAATTTGTAATCATTACATTTTGTCCAAGTGAACAAAGGAGCTCTGCTCTGTCTAAAAAGTCGCGTTCATTGATTTCTCCTTCAGCTCTTAAATTGGCCAATGTAATTTCAAAAATGATTTGGGTATTGTTTGGGTTTACTTTCTTTTCGCTCAAGAACATTTCTTTGGATTTCTCAAACATATCCATATTTACCTTGGTCACGGGTCTAAAACTACCGCGTAGGGCTAGAATGTTTTTTTTGTACAACACTTGAGCAGGAAGTAAGTTATTTCCGTCAGAGTCAAACATCACCGCATTGGTCATCCCATTTTTAACCAATTGTAAGCTCATCAAACGATTGTCTACGTACATAAAACGAGGTCCGGAGAAATTAATCATGTCAATTTCTAGCTGATCCTTGTTCAAGTTATCATAAAATGATTTCACCAGCTCTTTGGGGTTGTCATTCAAGTAAAAGGCACCATAAATTAGGTTTACTCCGAGTACTCCTAATGTTTCTTGTTGCAAACGGGCATCTGTTTCTTTAAAACGTAAATGCAACACAATTTCATTGTAATCTTCGAGAGGATCTAATTGAAAACGGATACCGACCCAACCATGTCCTTTGAATTTTTTACTGAAATTAATGGTGGCGACCGTGTTTGCGTAGCTAAAAAACAATTTTTCAGGGTGCTTTTTCCTGCTCAAACGTTCTTCAATTAAATCAATTTCATGAGCGAGCATTGTTTTTAAACGGGGCTCAGTCACATAGCGATTGTCAGGTTCTATACCGTAAATGGCATCAGAAAAATCTTTATCATAAGCACTCATGGCTTTTGCGATGGTTCCTGAAGCACCTCCCGCTCTAAAAAAGTTACGAACAGTCTCCTGACCTGCACCAATTTCAGCAAATGTTCCATAAATATGGGCATTTAAATTTACACGCAATGCTTTGCTTTTTGTTGTTGGTACGTTGTCTATTTTTTGGTCTCCTTTTAAGGTAATTGCCATGAGTTAAATTTTATATAACAAATGTACTAAAATTAAGCTTTTCTAGTGAATAATTATCTTATTTTTGTCTGTGTAAACGATCAAATTATCTGTATGACAATTACTTTTTTAGGAACAGGGACATCACAAGGAATTCCAATGATTGCCAACAATCATCCGGTATGTTTGTCTACTGATCCTAAAGATAAGCGCTCACGATCTTCTATTATGATTTCTTGGAGTGATGCTACTTATGTTATTGATTGTGGCCCAGATTTTAGAATGCAAATGTTGCGTGAAAATGTGCAACGCATCAATGGGATTCTGTTCACCCATGAACATGCAGATCATACTGCAGGTTTTGATGATGTGAGACCATTCAGTTATCAGATGGGTGATGTTCCTATTTATGCAGACGTTCGGACTTTGTTGAGTTTGCAAAAACGTTTTGCATATATTTTTGAAACGGAGAATCGCTATCCTGGTGCACCAAAAGTGACTGTAAATCAGGTAGCAGATGCTTCTTTTGAGTTACAAGGTGTCTTGGTTACTCCGATTCAAGCGATGCACGGACTGCTCCCCGTTACTTGTTATCGATTTCGAGATTTTGTCTATTTGACTGATGTGAAATCAATTTCAGAAATAGAGAAGCGCAAATTACAAGGGGTAAAAACATTGGTTGTAAATGCACTAAGAATTGAGGAGCACCCAACGCATTTTAATTTGCAGGAAGCACTTGATTTTGTGAAAGAGATTGCCCCTGAAAGAACCTTTTTTACGCACATTAGTCACCGCTTAGGATTTCATGAAACTATTGAAAAAGAATTGCCCAAAAACGTCTTTCTCGCTTATGATGGTTTGAAAATTGAGTTGTAAAGTGCTTTTATTACAAACGTTCTTCGATCCATTTTTTGAAGCTGTAAAAGTTTTGCGGAGCAACACCATGGCCAACAGGATATTCTGAGTAGACATGCTGAAGGTTTTGATTGCTTAAGTATTCTGGTACTTTTCTTGCCCATTCAACAGGCAAAACTTGATCTACCGAACCGTGAGATATGTAATATTGAGTAGTAATGTTTAGATCATCGAGACTATTGGGGGTGAGATCTTCGTTCAGGTATCCACTCAGTGCTATCACGTGATTTACCTTGTTGGGATAATTCATGCTCAATGCGTAGCTGAGAATTGCTCCTTGGCTAAAGCCTAAAAGAAAGGTATGTTGGGGAGCGGTGTTGTAGGTTGTTTTTACATAGTCAATAAACGAAGCTATTTTAGTCAATGAGCTGCGAGCTTCTTCTAAATCAGAGAATTTTTCATTATGAGCATCGAGCGTGATTGCATACCATGCAAAGCCTCCAAAATTCATGTCAAATGGCGCTCTTGCACTAATAATGAGCAATTCGTCTGGCAATTCCGATGCAAACGAGAATAAATCCTCTTCATTGCTCCCATAGCCATGCAGTAAAATTAATACGGGCGGCTGTGCTGATGATTTTATCGGTTGACGAGTAATATAATGTAATGTTGATTTCATATTTTACTGAATGACCAGTTGGTTGTTAGCGAAAATCCCGTAGGCCTTTCCTTTTAATAATTTTCCTAAAAAGACGGAGTTTTTCGAAGTGGATAAAATACGGTCTTCCGAGAACGTGTACCTTTTGTTGGGATCGAATAAGGTAATGTCGGCTTTTTCTCCTATTCCAATATGTGTTGGCTCAATATGAAAGATGGCTCTCGGTTTTGTTGTAATACACGCAATGCTTTCAGATAAGCTGAGTTTTGTATGGATAGCTCCAAATAAGGTTTCTAGGCCTATTGTTCCTATTTTGGCAGCGCTAAATTCTACTTTTTTATGTTCAATGTCGATAGGGTTGTGATCTGATGTGATGATGTCAATAACACCACTTTTTACTCCATTGATAAGCGCTTCACAGTCTTTATTTGTCCGAAGAGGTGGGCTTACTTTAAAGTTTCCATCAAAAGTTGCGAGTTCAGCATCGCTTAGCATTAAGTGGTGCGCACTGACACTGCAGGTAACTTGCAATCCTTTCTTTTTGGCCTCACTGATAAGCGCTACAGATGCTTGGGTTGAAATGGTGGGAATGTGTAATTTTCCACCTGTATATTCTAGTAGAAATAAATCTCGAGCTATTTGAAGATGTTCTGCCAGTGCAGGGATTCCTTTCAGTCCTAATTTTGTGCTATTTATTCCCTCGTGAGCCAATCCTTCTCCTCCTATGGAGAGGTTTTTAGGAAAGCTCATTACCAATCCATTAAAGTTTTGAGCGTAGAGGAGTGCAACTTTCATCAGGTTGTCATTCTCTATAGGTCTGTTGTAGTCTCCAAATGCAACGGCACCTGATTGTTGCATGTCGTACAGTTCAGCCATTTCTTTTCCTTGACTTTGTTGTGTTAAGGCAGCTATTGGAAACAGTTTTGTCGCGTAACCATTCGCTTTATTCTTTAAAAATTCAACAGCAGATTTGTTGTCTGTAATAGGAGCAGTATTCGGATTTACAGCAACGGCAGTAAAACCACTTTTTGCAGCTGTATGCAGTCCGTTAGCAATGGTCTCTCGTTCTTCGTATCCCGGTTCTCCGAAAGAAACACTGCTGTCGAACCAACCCGATGAAACATGGAGATTTTCGAGATCTACAACTGTGAAATTTGATTTTGGCGAAATTGAGTCTTCAATTTTTTCAATGATGCCATTGCGAATTAAAATGTCTTTTTTTTGATTATTGAATTGGCTGTTAGCATCTATTATAATAGCAGACTTTAGTAGCGTACTCATGGTTTGAAGAATTTTAAAATCAATATTTCAAAAATCAAAGATACAATAGCTGCCGTTAAAAACCATTTCCAAAGCCAAGTAACTTTGTTTTTTTGCTCAAATTCTTGGAAGGCAGTTGCAACCGATTCAGAGTAGCTCAAGTTGCTGTTGCCTTTTATCAATGCTTTCATGTCTCTAAATTGCAAGGTGCTTTCTGAAGAATCATAATTGAATGCTAAGTCATAGATGTTCTTGTTCTTCTGTGTGACTTGATAAAAACCATTCGTTTTTGGTTGTTCAAAAGTTTCTAGCTGCACCTTTGATTTGTATGTTTGCTGCAATGGAATGAAGGAGCTTGTCTTATTTTTAATGGTGATTACCTCGTTTTTATTCAAAGCAATCGGAATGTCAATGAGGTTTTTGTTCCCAATAGTGTAGCTCGGCTGCGGTATCTGGGCACTTAATTTTCCGAAATTGTAAAAAGTAGGTACAATTAGGGGACTCTTTGAAAAGTTACTGTTTTTCGTGTTTAAAGGAGCAGAGATCCAATAAATACGACCTTTTGATACCGAAATTGTGCTGATGAAATTTTTTTTATTTTCAAAACGAATTAGTGGGGCTGTGTTGTTGAAATTTGTTTGAAAATAACTTTTGACTAACGGGTATTGGAAGTTTTTAATTTCTTTTGAAAAAACATTCTTGTAAAAAGGACTCTTGAAGTTGATGTCTGTTATTCGCAAAGAATCTTTTGTATGCGGCAATATCTCACCTACGTTTAATTTTTGGAAAAATCTATTGTAGGATGTCTTGTCAATTTCTTGATTCGGAATGATCGCCAAAGACTTGCCTTGGATGAGGTGTTTTTCTAAAAAATTAAGCAGGGCATTTGGAATTTCACGCAACTCGTTTAGAAGGATCAATTCTTGTTTTTTTAAGAGATTGTAGTTGATGTTTTGTAGTGGACTTGTGTTGAAATTAAATTCATTGTTCGTGTAGATTTTGGCAAGAAAATCTGGTGTTTTTCCAATAGAGAAAACATTGATTTTTAAGGGGGTATTT
>OLII01000471.1_pt1 | contig 15244 bp, 7 predicted proteins | sample 1609481 | NCBI WGS metagenome assembly OLII01 (sample SAMN05416859, study PRJEB24817) | seawater metagenome | isolation source: Sea water | place: Canada:Atlantic | collected 2013-11 | reverse complement strand
TGGGAAAGACCTGACAATATACTAAATAACTGGAGGGTAACAAAAACGACTTTGCGTCTAGGAGCTAGAGTTATTGGTAAATGTATGATGGGATCAACATCAAACGCCTTAGACAAAGGAGGTGAAAACTTTAAAAAGCTTTATAATGATTCTGATGTTACCAAACGAAATAGAAACGGACAAACTAAGTCAGGATTATATTCTTTGTTCATACCTATGGAATGGAATTACGAGGGATTCATTGATTCTTTTGGGATGCCTGTATTCGAAACCCCACTTGAGCATTGTGAGGGGCCATATGGAGACGTTATAAACGTCGGCGTAATAGAACATTGGAATAATGAGGTGGAAGGATTAAAAGGCGATCAGGATGCTCTAAATGAGTTCTACAGACAATTTCCACGAACAGAAGAACATGCGTTTCGTGATGAAACTAAAAATAGTATATTTAATTTAGTAAAAATATACGAGCAGATAGATTATAACGAAGATTTAAAAAATAGTAGCGTTGTTACTACCGGAAGTTTTTCTTGGGAAAACGGCATTAAAGATACTAAGGTGAGATTCACACCCAATCCTCAAGGGAGGTTTAAAGTTAGTTGGGTTCCAGATTATAGTTTACAAAACAGACAGGTTATAAAAAACGGTGTTAAATATCCGGGCAACGATCATATGGGAGCATTTGGCTGCGATAGCTATGACATATCAGGAACAGTAGGGGGCAGCGGGTCGAAAGGAGCTTTACACGGGTTAACCAAATTTTCAATGGAAAATGCACCTCCTAATCATTTTTTTTTAGAATATATAGCACGGCCACAAACAGCTGAAATGTTTTTTGAAGATGTTTTAATGTCTTTAGTATTTTATGGAATGCCGTTGTTAGCTGAAAATAATAAACCTAGATTGCTGTATTATTTAAAAAGAAGAGGATACAGAGGCTATTCAATGAACAGACCGGATAAGCTATGGAATAAACTTTCCGTGGCAGAAAAAGAAATAGGAGGAATACCAAACTCAAGCGAGGATATAAAGCAGGCTCACGCAGCGGCTATCGAAAGCTATATAGATAAGTATGTAGGTTTGCTAGATGATAACACCTACGGCACTTTGTATTTTAGTTCAACATTAAATGATTGGTCTAAGTTTGATATAAACAAAAGAACAAAATTTGATGCTGCAATCAGTAGTGGGTTGGCTATTATGGCATGCAATAAAAACCTTTATAGACCAATACCCTCAACACAAAAACAAAAACTAAATTTAAATATTGCTAAATATAATAATGGCAGTAATATTTCAAAAATAATAAAATAAGTATGGCTGAATCAGTTGTAAAAAGTTCTTTTCCTAGTCAAGTTGCTAGTGATGCTGAAAAAATTTCTTCAGAATACGGCTTAAAAGTTGGACGAGCAATTCAAGACGAGTGGTTCAAAACAGATTCTGGAGCTAATTCAAACAGATTTGTTAGTAATCAACACACTTTTCATAAATTACGATTATACGCAAGAGGCGAACAGCCTATACAAAAATACAAAGATGAGCTGTCAATAAACGGCGATTTATCTTATTTAAATTTAGATTGGAAACCTGTGCCTATTATTCCCAAGTTTGTAGATATCGTAGTAAACGGTATGGCAGAAAGGAACTTCGATATAAAAGCATATTCTCAAGATCCGTATGGAGTGAGCAAAAGAACACAATATATGGAAGATGTTCTTAGAGATATGCACGCTAAGGATATAGCAGATTTTGTACAAAATGAATTTGGTATATCTATATTTAAAACAAATGTAGAAGACCTGCCTGAAACAAAAGAAGAATTAGAAATACACATGCAGCTAACTTACAAGCAAGCTGTAGAAATAGCGGAAGAGCAGGCGATAAACACTTTGTTAGAGGGCAATTCTTATGATCTTACGCAAACAAGAACTTATTATGACTTAACCACCATAGGCATTGGAGCCGTAAAAAACAGGTTTACCTTGTCAGAAGGTGTTGTCATAGACTATGTAGATCCGGCGAATTTAGTTTATTCGTATACGGAGTCGCCCTATTTTGAAGACATATACTATGTTGGCGAAGTAAAAGATATTACTATTAACGACCTTAAAAAGCAATTCCCAAGCTTAACAAATGATGACTTAGAAAAAATAGCTAAGACCTCTTACCAAAGTAATAGTTTTTATAATAGACCATTAAACAACTCCGCGTCTCCAGACGTTAATACTGTGCAGGTACTGTATTTTAATTTTAAAACCTACATGAACGAGGTTTACAAGGTTAAAGAAACCGCTACGGGAGCTAGTAAAATAGTTTTAAGAGATGATCAATTTGATCCACCTGTAGAAATGTTAGAGGAGCAATTCGGCAAGCTTTCAAGATCTTTAGAGGTTTTATACGAAGGAGTATTAATACTGGGTACAGACTATTTGTTAAAATGGGAAATGGCTAAAAATATGATGCGCCCAAAAAGCGACTATACTAAGGTATTAATGAATTACAGTATTGTTGCCCCGCGAATGTACAAAGGTAAGATTGAGTCTTTAGTAAGCCGTATAACTGGCTTCGCCGATATGATACAGCTTACACATTTAAAGTTGCAGCAGGTTTTGTCTCGTATGGTACCAGACGGTGTTTACCTTGATGCTGACGGCTTGGCTGAAGTTGATTTAGGAAACGGAACAAACTACAATCCTCAAGAAGCATTAAATATGTTTTTTCAAACAGGTTCTGTAATTGGAAGATCATTTACACAAGAGGGAGATATGAACCCTGGTAAAGTGCCTATTCAAGAAATAACAAGTGGTTCTGGAGGTAATAAAATGGCGGCTTTAATTAACACTTATAATTATTACCTACAAATGATCCGGGATACAACGGGTCTAAACGAGGCTAGAGACGGTAGCACGCCTGACTCAAGAGCTTTAGTAGGTATACAAAAAATAGCAGCGGCAAATAGTAATACAGCTACAAGACATATTCTTAATGGTGGGTTATACTTGACGGCTACATTAGCTGAGTGTTTATCTCTTAGAATATCTGACATATTAGAATTTTCGCCTACTAGAGATGCTTTTATACAAAAAATAGGTGGTCACAACGTAGCCACTCTTGAGGAAATGAGCGACTTACATTTATATGATTTTGGTATATTTTTAGAGCTTACCCCTGACGAAGAAGAAAGACAACAGTTAGAAAACAACATTCAAACAGCTCTGTCTGCCGGGTTAATAGAGCTCTCCGATGCTATCGATATACGAGAAATAAAAAATATTAAATTAGCTAATCAGGTATTAAAGCTAAGAAGAAAGAAAAAACAAGAGCGTGATCAACTGATGCAACAGCAGAACATTCAAGCTCAAGCTCAAGCGAATGCTCAAGCGCAACAGGTAGCCGCACAGGCTGAGGTGCAAAAAAACCAGGCCTTAAAGCAACAGGAAATAGAGCTAAAACAAATTGAAGCGCAATTGAACGAAAGGAAAATGCAGCTCGAGGTACAATCAAAAATGCAATTAATGAACTTAGAATTTCAGTATAATGTGCAACTAAGAAACATGGACACTCAGCAAAAAGATACTGTTGAAAATTCTAAAGAAGATAGAAAAGACCAAAGAATAAAAATGCAAGGTTCCCAGCAAAGTGAACTAATAGATCAAAGAAAGAATAACACACCTCCTAAAAATTTCGAATCCAGCGGAAACGATATATTAGGAGGGGGATTTGACTTAGGTTCTTTCGAGCCCAAGTAATAATAGTAATAGTAGTAATTTTATAATATTTTATCATGGAAAACAAAGAAAACGAAGCAACTAATCCTGAAGAAATTACACAGGAAGCGGTGCAAGAATCAGGCCCCGTAACAAAGGACGCCGATGGCACAATTAAAGTTAATTTATCAGAATTAAATAACACGGAAGAAAATGCCATTCAAAACGAAAGCCCAGATGACAGCAATGATGTTGTCGAGCAACCCGAAAACGAGACAAGTAGCAAAGAAGTGGTTCAAGAAGTACGGGAGCCCGAACAAGTCGAGGAATCAGCACTTGAAGAAATAATAGAAGAAGAAGTTCAAGAGCAAACAGAGCAACTAACAGAGGATGTTGCTGAAGCAATTGCAGAACAAAAAGAAACAGGCATTGAATTACCTGAAAATATTCAAAAAGTTGTTGACTTTATGAACGAAACTGGCGGTAGCTTAGAAGATTATGTAAAGCTAAATACCGATTATTCGTCATTAAATGAAACACAATTGTTAAGAGAATATTACGAAAACACAAGACCTCATCTTGACAAAGAAGAAATTGACTTTTTAATGGAAGACAATTTTTCTTATGACGAAGAGTTAGACGAGGAAAGAGATGTGCGTAAAAAGAAAATAGCTTATAAAGAAGAGCTAGCAAAGGCTAAGAATCATTTAAATGGATTAAAGTCTAAATATTACGAAGAAATTAAAGCTGGATCAAAATTAAATCCAGAACAACAAAAAGCAGTTGAATTTTTCAACCGCTATAACAAACAGGAAGAGGAAGCTACGCAGCAAAAAACTACGTTTTTAAATCAAACCAATCAGGTTTTTAATAAAGATTTCAAAGGTTTTGAATATCAAGTTGGAGACAAAAAGTATAGGTTTAATGTTAAAAATGCAGGTGAGGTAAAGACTACTCAAAGCGACATTAATAATTTTGTTAAGAGGTTCTTAAACGATAAAAATGAAATGTCAGACGCTATAGGTTATCATAAATCATTATTTACTGCAATGAATCCTGATGCGGTCGCAAAGCACTTTTATGAGCAAGGTAAAGCCGATGCTATGAAAGACAGTATGGCTAGAACGAAGAATGTCAATATGGATCCGAGAGGGGTTCATGAAAATACGACTCTTCAAAACGGCTGGAAAGTGCGATCTGTTAATGGTGTAGATTCTTCCAGATTAAAAGTAAAAATAAAAAAATAAACAACTTAAAATTAAAATACTATGAGTTTTCCTAGTCCGGGTATTGGTGCCCAATTAAACCACCAAACTCCACGTCCTACTAAAGGTTTGTTTGCGGACAACTACCTTTCATTAGCTGACATGGATTTTACACAACAGTTTTTACCAGAAGTGTACGAAAAAGAAGTAGAAAGATACGGTAACCGTACTGTTTCTGGATTCTTACGCATGGTAGGAGCAGAAATGCCTATGGCTTCTGACCAAATTGTATGGTCTGAGCAAGGGCGATTACACATCGCAATGGATGACTGTTCAATTACAGTGGCACAAGCTGGAAATAACACTATCCAATTTACAGCCGATGCTGCTGGAACTGCTGGGTTACAAACTGCAGCTCAAAAAGCACAATTGATTAACGCAGGACAGACGGTTATTATTGCAAAAGACGGAGTTGTCGTTAAAGCAAGAGTAACAACTGGAGGCGACGGCACAGCTACAACCATAGTGGTAGCTCCATACAACGCTCAAGACTTGAATGCACTTTTACCAGCACCTGCTGCTAACATTACTGATGTTGCTGTATTTGTTTATGGTTCTGAGTACAAAAAAGGTTCTTCTGTTGTTGCAGCACAGCCAAATGCTAAATTCACACAATTCAGTAACAAGCCTATTATACTTAGAGAAAAGTATGCAGTAAATGGTTCAGATGTTGCTCAAATTGGTTGGGTTGAAGTAACTACTGAAGCGGGAACTGGAGGATACCTATGGTACCTAAAGTCCGAGCATGAAGCTAGATTACGTTTTGAAGATTATCTAGAAATGTCTATGATTGAAGCCGTACAAGACAACGGTGGAGGCGGCGGAGATTCTGCTGGTGATAATGGCTTTACTGGATCTGAAGGTCTTTTTGCTGCTATCGAAAGCAGAGGCTTAACTTTTAATGATCCTGATTTTGCGAACGCAACACCAGCTACTGGTATTGGGGAGTTTGACCTAATCTTAGGAGAGTTAGATAAGCAAGGAGCTATTGAAGAGAACATGTTGTTCCTAGATCGTAGCACTTCTTTGGATATCGACATTATGTTAGCTGCACAAAATTCTTACGGAGCAAACGGTACATCTTATGGTGTATTTGAAAACTCTGAAGATATGGCACTTAACCTAGGATTTTCTGGTTTCAGACGTGGATCTTACGATTTCTACAAGACAGATTGGAAATACCTAAATGATTCAACTACAAGAGGAATGATAAACGACGTTCTTGGAGTTATTGTTCCTGCAGGGGTTTCTACGGTTTACGACCAAATTTTAGGACAAAATATTCAACGACCATTTTTACACGTACGCTACAGAGCTTCTGAAGCTGACGATCGTAGATTAAAATCTTGGATTACAGGTTCTGTTGGTGGTAACTACACAAGCGAAGAGGATGCTATGAATGTTAATTTCTTATCAGAAAGAGCATTATGCGTTCAAGGAGCTAACAACTTTGTTATTCTTAAAAAGACTGATTTTACAGGATAAGACATAACAAATAAAAAAGGTAATGCTTACCCCTGATGTAACTTCGGGGGTAGCTATTACCCTTATTAATTATTTAATTTTATTATATCATGGCGAAAAAAGCTGAAGCAGTAGAAAAAACTGAGGTTGCACCTCAACCAAAAATTACAAAAAAAGAAAAAATACAACAACCATTAGAACCAGTATGGGAAATAAAAGATAGGCTTTATAATCTAGCAGATAGATTAGGAAAACCTATAGTTTATTCTTTAGCTTCTAAACACAGCGCTAAGTTTCCTCTACTATATTTTGACGAAAAACTAGGCTATCAAAGAGAACTAAGATATGCTACAAACCAAAAGTCCGTATTTGTGGACGAGCAAAAAGGGCAATCAACTTTAGGCAGAATAGTTTTTAGAGACGGAAGGTTGTATGTTCCAAAGGAACAACAAAATTTACAAAAACTACTATCTTTATACCACCCTTTAAGAAACAAATATTTTTCTGAAGACAAGCCAAGAGAGCAAGCAATGAACGAGGTGGAATATATTAACTACGAAATTGAAGCTTTGCTAGCCGCTAAGGAGATGGGTGTTGAAGGGCTAGAAGCAATATTAAGAGTGGAGTTTGGTGAGAGGGTAGATTTATTATCTTCTAGTGAATTAAAAAGAGACGGATTAGTTTTTGCTAAAAGAAACCCTATATTGTTTTTACAACTTGCAAATGATGAAAATGTAGAGTTAAGAAATATAGGTATAAAGGCGGTACAGCAAGGAATTATATCTTTATCACAAGATCAAAGAACATTTTCTTATGGCGAAACCGGTCGAAAATTAATGACAGTGCCATTTGACGAACATCCATATTCTGCGTTAGCAGTATTCTTTAAAACAGATGAAGGTATGGACGTTTACAAACATATAATTAAAAAATTATAAGTCACTAATTATAGTAGCTAGGCCGCTGTAATAGTGGCCTAATTACTATAACCAATAATAAACAACAATATGCCAATAAATGTAAACACAGTATATCAAAGAGTTTTAGGTATATTAAATAAAGAACAACGAGGGTATGTAACCGCTCAAGAATTTAACTTGTTTGCCAATCAAGCTCAGCAAGATTTATTTGAGCAATACTTTTATGATATAAATCAATTTGGTAGATTACACGGCAATGATACCGAGTATTCAGATATGCTAACCATACTTGATCAAAAAATAAGCCCTTTTAAAACATCCGCGTTATTAACATATAACCAAACAAGTCTTCACTTTGATCTTCCAACCGATCTCTACAGGTTAGGAAGTATTGTATATACTAATACCATTACAGATGGGTTTACAGCTACTACGGAGTTAGTAGAGGCCGAAAGAATTAATCAAAACGAATTATTATACATAAACTTATCTCCATTAACAAGGCCTGTTAATAGGCGTCCTATATACGCTCAAGACACACAGGGTGTTAAGGTATACGGTGATGCAGAGCTTACATCAAGCGTTAGCTGTAATTATATTAAAAAACCAGCTACTGTGCAATGGGCATATCAAATTGTTTTTGACGAGCCTTTGTATGACGCCCCAAATTCGGTAGACTTTGAGCTTGAGCCCTCTGAAGAAACGGAATTAGTAATAAAAATACTAGAGTTATCTGGGCTTTTGATTAAAGACTTCAACATGTACAATGCTGTCAATCAAGAAGAAGTAGAAACTATCCAACAAGAAAAATCATAATATATGCCATTAATAAATATAACTAACGAACAGTATTACGAAGGCCCAGACGGTGTATGGAATAGCTTAGATGAGGATTATGGTGATTACCAATATATAACTTTAAAGGACATTGTAAATAACTTTGTTATAGCCTATGTTGGAGAAGATAAAATAATATCTAAAGTAAAAAGATCTGACATCGCATTCCATGCACAGCGTGGTATTCAGGAGTTAAATTTTGATACCCTGCAATCTATTAAGTCGCAGGAGATAGAAGTTCCACCTACTTTATATATGATTTTGCCTCAAGACTATGTTAACTATGTAAAGCTAACTTGGCTTGACGAAAGTGGTGTTGAAAGAATAATTTATCCAACTTCTAAAACCAGTAACCCATTACCGATTATACAAGACAGCAATTACGAATACACATTTGATGATAACGGAGAAATTCTTTATGCGCAGGAATCCGAAACCTGGGAAAGATTTCAAAACTCTAATGATGATATATTAGTAGACTCTAACAGTAGAGATGCGAGAGAACTTACTCGTGCTGATTTTGCTGGAGGCAGATATGGTTTAGATCCGCAGTATACTCAATCAAATGGAGTGTTTTATATTGACCAAATAAAAGGGTTGATACACTTTAGCTCTGATATGACGAATCGTATTGTAACTTTAAAATACATAAGTGATGGTCTAGGGTGCGAAGATGATATGGTCGTGCATAAATTTGCCGAGGAGGCTATATATAAACATATTGCGCATGCTATTTTAGCGACTAGAGCTAATACTCAAGAATACCTTGTAATGAGGTTTAAAAAAGAAGCAAGGGCCGCTAAGCGTAATGCTAAATTAAGATTATCAAATATAAAATTAGAGGAAATTTCGCAAACTATGCGAGGCAAGTCTAAACAAATAAAACACTAATATATGCCAGAATTTATCCGTTCTTTCCAAACTGGAAAAATGAATAAAGATCTTGACGAACGATTAGTGCCTCAGGGCCAGTATCGCGACGCTTTAAATTTAGATTTAGCAAATTCAGAAGGATCTAACGTAGGTACTCTACAGAATATAAAAGGCAACGTTGAATTGCGTGGAAAAGCGGTTGATACAAATGGATGGACCGCTAATTATATAGATGATCTAGATAACCCTATATGCGTTGGATCTATAAAGAATGATATCAACGAAAAAATATATTGGTTTGTTGCGTCTGACAACGTTAGTGCAATAACTGAACTTGATACCACGACCGGATTTGTTAGACCTGTCCTGATTGATACGAACGGCATATTAAACTTTTCAAAAGATTATTTAATAACGGGTATTAATATAATAGACAAATTCTTGTTTTGGACAGACGACCAATCTGAACCAAAAAGAATAAATATAGATAAATTTAAAGCTGGATCTTGTAATTGGCTTACGCACACTAAAATACCTGATTGGCTACCAAATGAAGATAGATATATTCAAGTTGACTGCACAAACCTTGGTGGATATGATAACTTCACAGAGGAAGATATTACTGTAATTAAAAAATCTCCTTTAAAAGCGCCTACGTTAAATATGTCAACCTCTGAGTTTGGTAATTTAGTTCCAGGAACAGGTATAACACCGGTGCAAACAGTGGCTGATGAACCTATCGCGGGGCAAACAACTGGTTTTGAAAATTTTACTTATATACCTAACACTACACCCCCTGCTGACTCAGAATTCTTACCTTTGCCTACATACGGGCAATATAAACAAAATACAGACCCTATAACGGGAGATCCTGGTTTTTATGCTAATAGCAATTTACCTTCTAACTGGGACGGCAGGGTAACATTTACAGTAAACCCCATAGCTACAGCGTGGGAGGCGGGAGATATTTTAATGTTGTCTGGGACTTTTGCAAATGAATTTAATGAGGTATTTGAATACCAAGTTAGAGTTTTAGTTTATAGCGTAGTTAACAATGTTATCGTAGCGGAAATACAAGCAATTTCATCAGATATTAGAAAATTTACCGATAGCAACGGTGATGAGGTTTTAATACAGTGGGATGTTATACTAGAAGAAAAAGACCCTTTATTTGAATTTATTTTTCCTCGATTTGCATATAGATGGAAATACATTGATAATGAATATTCTTGTTTTTCACCGTTTTCAGAAGTTGCGTTTTTAGGTAATGAATTTAAATATGTTTCTTCGGATGCTTATAATATTGGTATGACTAATAATATAAGAAAACTTATTATAGAAAGTCTAGAGCTAGGCACCGAAGAGGTAGATGAAATAGAAATATTATACAAAGAATCTCATAATACTACCGTTTATTCTGTTGATTCTATAAAGAAAAAAGATTATTTACCCTACAATGCAGGGGCCGGAAATGTCCCTACGACTTTTCAAATAAAATCAGAAATTATAGGAGCGGTTATACAATCAAACCAAATATTAAGACCCTGGGACAATGTACCCAGAAAGGCTAAGTCACAGGAAATAGTGGCAAATAGAATTGTATATGGTAATTATTTGCAAAATTATTCAGTAGATCCGAGTTTAAATTTGCAGGTAAGCGTAACCGCGGGACCGCATAGTTCAAATAATTTAGAAATAGCTGAAGTTGCTGAAAACCCAGAAGATAATATATACACAAGACTACCTGAGCCTTCGCTTAAATCTATTAGAACATATCAAGCAGGTATTGTATTTAAGGATGAATACGGCAGGGAAACGCCTGTGTTTACGAATAAAAATGCATCGGCAAGACTGGAAATACAAAATTCTGATAATTTAAATAAATTAAATGTAACTCCACTATCATCAGCCCCTAATTGGGCTACTCATTTTAAGTTTTTTGTAAAAGAAACGTCTAACCAATATTATAATTTAGCTTTAGATAGATTTTATCCAGCCGAAGACGGCAATGTGTGGTTATCTTTTCCTTCTTCAGAAAGAAATAAAATAGATGAAGAGAGCTATATTATACCTAAAAAGCAGCATGGAAATAATATAGCTATAGATAATCTTATTAAATATAAGGTTTTATCAATAGAAAATGAAGCACCTATTTTTGTTAAGACTTTTGAAACCATCGCGGCTGAGGCTGTGGTCGAAATTGTAAGCGGATTTGCTCCAGATTTTTTATCTTTACAATTTACTACCGCTAGTAGTCAAAATGCTTTTCAAGACGCTATTGTTGCTAATAACTTTTTGCAAATTATAGCCGGAGGAGAAACTGATAAATATGAAATATTATCGGGGCAAGTAAACACAACAGGATCAAATACTTATTTAGTTCAACTAGAAGAACCCTTAAGATTTAATGACACAGAGTTTTTAAATGAATATAGTGCCGGGGATGCTGTTACGGTAAGAATATGGACCAAGCATGTGGAAAACAAACCTGAATTTGAAGGTCGATTTTTTGCTAAAATAAATAGGGATTTTGCTTTTGATACAAATATAGTTGCTAGTTTTGGCGAGCTTGAAGAAAGATTTGGTATTGTAACAACTTTTGAAGCCGACGGCGCAGCAAACGGAGGAGCAATTGCCTCAGGTAATAGCATTGATGATGACTTCCCGTGTTCTCAGTCCACAAAATGGAACTTAGTTGGTAATTACTGGACAGATCCTGGAGAAACGTCTGTTCCGTCGGCTTGCGGTAGCTCAAGAGCTTATGAATATGAGTGGCTTTCTCCTACACAAATAGGCGACTTCGCGCCAGCCGATATGCAGGCTACTTTTGGCAACGTTAGACACCAAAGTGCACGCCTTGGTATTGGTGCCGTAGGCGCCCAAAGTTTAAATAGTAATTACTGGGGTAATCATACCGGAAAACTTTTTAGTGAATTAATAGGACCAGGGTCCTATATAAGAATTAGAACTAGAGATACACACCCAACTCACCCTAATTATGCAACAAAAGAGTATAGAGTAGCTAGGGTTGCAAAATGGGGACACAAGCGTGGCTATAAAAAATTTGGTGGAGGCCAATTAGATATGGAGGGCAATATGGCATACAACTTGGGTATACTTCTTGTGGAGCCTATAAATGACACTGTTATAGGCAATGGATCTATTAACGATATGAAGTACTTAAAGGGTATTGAGTTGGTTCGCCCTGTTATAGATGACGATAATAAAGTTTTAACCTCATCAAACCCGGCTATATTTGAAACAGAACCTAAAGAAGCCGTGGATTTGGATTTATATTACGAAGCATCCAACGCTCTGCCTATTGCAGATTACAATAATCAGCATTTGTTAAGCTATTATAATTGCTATAGCTATGGTCAAGGTGTTGAATCCAATAGAATAAGAGATGACTATAATGCTAACGTTATAGATAAGGGGCCTAAAGTTTCCGCCCCACTTGATGAGCCGTATGCTCAAGAGAGAAGAGGAAATGGTTTAATATTTTCTCAAATATTTAACTCTACAAGCGGCATAAATAGACTTAATCAATTTATACAAGCAGAACCTATAACGAAAGATTTAAATCCAACATATGGTACAATTCAAAAATTACACACCAGACAAACAGATTTATTAGCTTTATGCGAGGATAAAATAGTAAAAATATTAGCAAACAAAGACGCTTTATTTAATGCTGATGGCAATGTTAATTTAACTGGAAATAATGCTGTTTTAGGTCAAGCTATGGTTCCTGCTACTTTTGGCGAATTTGGAATAAGTAAAAACCCTGAAAGCTTTGCGGCAGATAACTACAGAATATATTTTACGGATAAAAACCGCGGAGCTGTGTTAAGGCTATCTATGAACGGCGTAACAGACATAGCAGGCAAGGGAATGTCAGACTTCTTCGCGGATAATTTAAAAGTTTCAAATAAGCTTATAGGGAGTTTTGATAAAGAAAAAGATTTATATAATATAACTTTTGATAAGCTGTCTCAGGATTGGAATAACATTCTCAGTCCCAGTCAACAATACCAATTAACACCAGAGTGCGATGTAGATTACTATGGTAAAATAAATAAAACTACTGTATCTTTTAAAGAAATGGTCGACGGGTGGACATCAAGAAAATCTTTTGTACCAGAAAGTGGAGTTAGTCTTAACAATATATATTACACTTTTAAAGAAGGGCGTATATATGAACATGGTTTAAACATGTTATATAACAATTTTTATAGGCAACAATATGATAGCTCTTTTAATGTTATAATGAACGACGGCCCACAATCTGTAAAAGGGTTTAGCACTATAAATTACACAGGAACAAGGTCTAGAAGATTTGAGTATCTGCATGATTCCGAATGGTATTCAATAGCTGAAATAAACGCTATACCAGCAATACCTACTTCTATACAACAAAAGCAGCCAGGCTGGTATGTGAACTTTGTTAAAACTGATCTTGAAGGAGGAGAGGTTAAAGAATTTGAAAAGAAAGAAGGTAAATATTTTAACTATATAAAAGGACTAGAAATATTTAACGACTGTGATGATATACCTGATGGTATTGGTAATCCCGACACTGTTGATGATGACCCGCAAAATTACATATTAACAGTTACTATTGATGCAGAGTGTTCTAGCTCAGGCACCACAAGCCCTGATACCGTGCAGTTTTTTGTAAATATATGGGATAATATAAAAGCCGACCCTGCGCTTGATTTAAACATTGTGAACGAAACAACCGCGCAAGATGTTAAATGCGCTATTGAAGCACACTATGACTTGCTACACCAATCATATATAGGTACAATAAACAACGGAACTGCATTTTCTTACGTAAGTGGAGATGGTTTGCAAGTTGGTACACAAATGTATAATAGTTTAACTAACGAACCTATTGCCGCTGCGGGTGCATATTTATTCGTTGGCGTTGGTCAACAAATGTCTGATTTAACAGTGGACCACGCCGGGTTAGACGCTAATAACGCCGCGATTATACCTTCTACGTATTACGTAATGATATTAAACAGTAGTGGGCAAATTGCGTCATGGACACAGTACAATACGTTAAACGCCTGCCAGGGTGATCCGGATAGAAGTATACAAGGCACTGGGGCACTGCTTGGAACACTAACTTTGCCAACCTATAACTTTAGTTACCCTGCTCAAACTAATAACGATCTATGGTGCGGAATTTCTGGTTTTATGCAAGCTTGGAGTACTTTAGATCCTGATACAAGAACTAAAGGATGGAACGCTCCTGAGGTTTGGTGGTATGGCCCAGACAACTTTGAAGTCGGCACTCAGCTTTATACATATAGTTCCTTAGGCTATACTCGCAAAAATCAATCCTCTTCAGGAAACACAGGAAACCCTAGAAAAGAGGTTTATAGACTGTGGAATGGTGGAGTTATACCATATGGCACATATTGGAGTGACAACTCTTCAATAGACGACAGCTGGTTTATAGTTAGCACCGACGGAGATGGTATCGTAACAGCTATAGAACAATACAACACAGTTAATTCTAATTGCCCATAAATAAAATAATATGCCAATAACAATAAATAATTATAACTTTTCTAACGCGATATACGAAATAGGCGAAGGCGGTAATATACCGGGAGAGGTTGGTGTAGCTACAATAACTATATCGCCTAATTCAGGGTATACCGTTGCCGCAGCAGATTTTAGTTTAGATTCATCTTTTTCTAATGAATACGTTAGCTCTGTTGCTTTTACTCAAAGTGGCGATGACGTAATATGCTCTGTAACTTTTGTTTCCACGTCTCTAATGCCAGCACAAAATGTTACAATACCTTTGTGCGTTATAGGTGAAGGTGTAATTGCGGAAATAACGATAGCAGGCACAGTGACTGCTAAAGTTGGCAATAACGTAACAGGCAACGGTTCAGAAACTAATACACCATATTCAAATGGTGGAGCAGAAGGGGATAATGAATTAATGTTCTCAAGAACTTATAATGCAGCCTCTGGGTATTATTGGGCATCGTTACCTTCAATAAACATAGCTGAGGGCAATCAATCTAATTACAATATAGTTCAAACACCTACATTTGATTCAAATAACAAACTAACAAATATAGCATATGCTGTAAATTATATTTACCCCTCGACAAGTGTTTCGGGGGATCGTATAGTTATAGACGTACCTAGT
>OLII01000470.1_pt1 | contig 15254 bp, 9 predicted proteins | sample 1609481 | NCBI WGS metagenome assembly OLII01 (sample SAMN05416859, study PRJEB24817) | seawater metagenome | isolation source: Sea water | place: Canada:Atlantic | collected 2013-11 | reverse complement strand
GTACTTCGATGGCGGCATTAGAACACCAACACAAATACGAATCAATATTATTTGAGTGTTTTTTACAAAAGGATTACAACTTGTTTATATCCCTTGATATAGAACAAGAAAGTCATCGAAAAGCTTACTTATTATCAATTGTTTTTTAGCTACATTTTAAAACAAAGTACTCAGAAACTATACAAGACAGCAAAAACAATATACTTTATGCAAAATAATCAGCCGTGATTTTTTGAGCAAAAAAATCATTATTTAAACTATGCTGAATAATATACAAAAGGATAGCGTTACAAATGGAAGGATTAAACTACTAATCAAATCAGTGTAAAAGGTAAAAATATGACAGAATCCCCACTTTCATCTACTTTCTCAATATTGACAGTATTGCTGCTAATACTCACAGGCTGTAATGATGACAAAACATCATCTCCTCCTGATATAACACTTCCTGCCATTGAAAACGAAGCCCCTACAGTAACCAAGGTTACTATAGTGCCACCAACTCAGCCTGGTGAAAGCATTAGCGGTCAATACACTTATAGCGATGATTGGGACGCTGAAGGAACAAGCCTATTTTCATGGAGTATTGATGATGTAACTATTGCAGATACTTTAAGTTTTATCTTACCAAGTGATAGTGAGGGTAAAAAACTTGCTTTTTGTGTCACCCCTGTAGCAAAAACAGGCGTATTAACAGGCTCAGAAAAGTGCAGTTTTGTTAGTATTCGAGGTAACTACACTAAGCCAACAATCGAAGCACTCGTGGTTTCTAGCCCTATTACAACAGATATTATAGTTTCTGCTACTTACAACTTTGTCGATGAGTTTGGCAGAGCAGAAGGTGAAACCACTCGAAGTTGGAAAGTAAACGACAGTGAAATAAGTACTGAAGAAACAGTTACGATCCCTAAAGAACATCAAGGAGGCATGCTAACCCTTTGTGTTACGCCCGTTGCCAGCATAGGTAACAATGCTATAGGTGATGAAGTTTGTAGTGAAGGAGTAACTGTAGAGGCAAAAGCAGGTAGTGCGCCTTCTATCGCAAACTTAACTTTTGCAAACTTTGCCAAAGCAGGTAACGAGCTATCTCTTTCGTATGACTTTATCGATGACGATGGTGATGCTGAAGCAAACTCAAGTTTTGCTTGGTTTATCGATGACGCCGAGCTAAGCCAAGCAGCAAGCTTTACCTTACCAAGTGATAGCGAAGGTAAGTTACTTAAAGGGTGTGTCACGCCATTTGCACAAACAGGTACGCCAGTTCAAGGGAGTGAAGAATGTACGAGCACCACTATCGCCGATATTGTTATCACCGGTGAATTAGAGCTACTACAAACGATTGATTTAGCAATTACTGGCTACACCCTCAATACTGAAAATGGTGCTACGGGGGTATCTTGGAAGTTAACAGACCCAAATTGGCCATATGAAAGATCTACCGACATAAATGCTTTTACCATCACAGGTTTATTTCCAACAGAAGATGCTATTTATTTAATCGCTCACGATTTACAAGTTTGTATTGATACCAATGAAAGTGGTGAAATTTGTTTATTAGCTTCAGAGCAGCCTACAGATGAAATAACCGGCGGTTTACCAACTGAATTAGACGCTGACAACAAGATAACTAAGCGAGTAATCTCTCCGGTAAGCTTTGTCGACCTAACTATTTCAGGAGTTACTAAACGATTACACCGCCCGTTAAATACAGTGGAATCAACACTATTAAACATCAGTAGTGGCGGCAGTGTACCACTGCATACAAGTGAATACACTGACATCAACACTGGCATTATATGGACTTTATACGACTGGCAAACTGGCGCAGATAGTTGCAATAATCAGGGAAAGGTTTTACCTGTTGATGGTGTTAATGATACTTCCGATGGCTTTGGCTTAGAGCAGTATTACCAACAAGTTATCAGTGATTACTCACAGTTTCCTTACTCTCACTTTTATAGTGCACTTGGCTGGCAGCCTAATACCTACTCCTGGACATCATCGCTTTATTCAGCGGGTAACCATTATGATTATTATTTGATTACTGGTGATGATAACTGGACAGCTGACACTAATACTCAAGCGATATCGTGCTTATCGACACTACCTTAAACCTAACCTTTGATGAGTAAAGCTAACTCGAGCACATAGCAATTCACTACTGAAAACCTCAAAAAGCCCCAACAAGTAAACTTGTTGGGGCTTAATTTTAAGGCTCAGATAAAACTTTGCGTAAATCAGTTAACGTTAGGCAGCTCTATTTAACTCAGTGATTTTTTCTTCAAAATTTGATCTTATCAACACCACTTTCTTGCTTGGTTTAGCAAAATAACTCACTAAACCTAGCGTGAAGATAGAAAATAGCCAGTAAATAATGCTGTAATCGGTTTCTACTGGCTCAGACTTAGCTTGCTCTGCAAGTTTTTGACCTGATACTTTCTCAGCTTGCTGAGCTGCTGCCTGAGAAGGTTGCTGAATTTGTGGTTGAGATTGCGCCTTAGCCAGTGCTTCAGCTAAAGCTTCAGACAGCGGCATCATACCAAAGCCAACCGTAGCGACGTCCATATATTCATTGAATTTAGTATTGTCTGTGGCGACATCAAATTGTGTCGCGAGCTCAGAGTAAGTTTCCACCATTTTCTGAATAGTTTGCTCATCAGCATCCCAGTAACCTTTACGAACGGCTTCTAACATGCGCTCAATAATTTGCGCGAGACTTTCTGCGTTATGCTCTTCAAAGAATTCACGCATGTCCATGTTGTACTTATCTTCAACATAGACTTCAAAAAATTCTTGCCACTGATCATCACGTATCGTTTCTGGTGTCATCACTTCCCAACCCCACATATTGTTCATACGATCGAGTATTGCAGTCGCGCCAGCATAGCCAGAGTCTTGCATCGCTTTAATCCAACGTGGGTGGAAATAACGACTACGCATTTCTTGGTTAACAAACTCATCAAGAGTTTGCGATGTTAACTGATCCTTTTTACGTAAGTTAGACACGTACATTTCTGGCGTTTTACCATCTAAATAACGAACTGCTAGGCCAATACCACCAAAGTATTGGAACGGGTCATCGTTAGTCATTAATGCATAAAGGTTAGTTGAGCGAGAAAAAATAACCCCGTCAGTACCAGAAAGCACTTTAGAGTATAAGCTCTGTCCTTCACCTAATGTGTCACTTACATTTTCACTCCAGCGCTTTTCGTCGCTGCCGTAGGCAAAACCCATGCGGTCAAGGTAAAGGTTGGCTAACTTATCATCGGTTTCCCAAGTATCTGAAGCGAGCGAGCTTGCTGCCAAGCCGGTACCATAGTTTCCCGTTTCATTGGAGAAAATACGGATACTGGATAAATAGTCGGCATCCTGCTCTGATTGACCTTTTTCAACTAGCTCTGCTTTTAGCGCAGTGGCGTGACGATAAACAAAGTTATTGTCTTCTTTCATTTTTGCCACTTTATCAATGGCTTTTGCTAGCCATAACATCACGTTTGGAAAAGCATCACGGTATAAACCCGTAGCTGAAATAACCACATCTATTCGCGGACGTTTAAGTTCGCTGTATGGAATTATTGTTGTGCCGACAATATGACCTTGATGGTTCCATTTAGGTTTTAACCCTAGCGCATGCAGAATTTGCGCTTCTAACGCGCCTTGATGACGCATGGTTTCAAGCGACCACAGCGAAAAGGCTAACTTTTCTGGGAACTTACCATGTTTTTCAACATAAGCATCAATGGTTTGATTCATTAAGGTAACACCCGCAGCGTAGGCTTCTTTTGAAGGTACTTTTGCCGGGTTAAAACCAATTAAATTACGACCTGTCGGCGCGGCATCTGGATTACGGATAGGATCGCCACCGTAGCCTGTTGGAATATAGTTGCCATCAAGAGCAAGCATTAAGTTTTGTGTTTCAGCGATTGCTTGAAAGTTATCCCAGTAAGTTTTAGCTAAGGTTAAATCAGCAGCTAATTGCTCATCTAAATCAGTAACTTTGTTAGGCGTTTCAATATAAGCTTTCAGCAATGGAAAGCCATCAAGAGCATGAAGTTTTTTAACATTGCGTTCATCGAACTGCTCGCTCTCAGCTAATGTCATGTTATTAGCTTGTTCATATTCGGCAGCACGTTTGGTGAAGTCATCACCTAACATCTGTAACATGGTGCTAAATAAGTGTGACTCTTGTGGTAAATCACCAAATATATGCACACCTAACGGTTGGCTCATTTGCGCCAAAGCATTTAAATGATCTTGTAACTTAGCAATGTGAGTGTCAAAGTCGCTCACCATCGCTTCTGGTGTAATAGCTAAATCTTTTAACATATTCAGCGATTGGGCTAACTTGGTGATTTCAGCTTGGGTATTCGCCTTGGTTTGGCCTTCTGATAACATTAAATAGTTACTAATTTTATCATTTAAATCAGCAACCTCTGTATATAAACCGGCTTTAGCGAAACCTGGTGTTAAATGGCTTATCATAGTGGCGCGGCCGCGTCGTTTAGCCTGCATTGCTTCACCAACATTATCAATAATGTACGGGTAAAAGACTGGTAAGTTGCCTAGCGCTAAACTTGGCGCATCATAAACAGATAAACCACGCTCTTTACCGGTTAACCACTCCACTGAGCCGTGCGTCCCTAAATTTATATAAGCATCAGCGCCAAAGGTTTGTTGGGCAAATAAGTAGATAGCTAAATAACTATGGTTAATGGGGGTTTTAGTGCTGTGATATAAATTAGCGTGCTCTTTAGCATCTTCACCACGAACACCTTGTGGCATTACGATCATATTACCAAGGTTCATCCGAGGAATGACAAAAGACGGCACTGTTTTACCATCAATGCTTGCTTGGCGGATCATTGAGCTCTCTTCAGGTTTTCCCCAACGTACCACAATAGGATCTTTAACATTCGCAGGCAGACGATTAAACCAGTTTACATATGTAGTTACTGGCATATATTCAGCTAAATCTTGACTAATTAACTGCTCAGCATCCTCACCTCTCTCTCCATTACGGTAATATGGACGCAATAACTTACCTGCCGACTCAATAATTTCTTGATGCTCTTTGACATCAACACTGTAACCTCTATCTTTCATTGCTTTAACAATGTTCTCAATCGAGGTTGGCACATCTAAAAACGCCGCACCAATGTTTTTCTCCCCCGGAGGATAATTCCAAATAAAGGTGGCTACTTTTTTCTCACTGTTATTAATGTGCGCTAAGTTAGCGTGATTATAAGCCCGTTCAACCAAGGCATTTAATTGATAATCAATCACTTGCTTCACGCCTTGGTTTTCACCTGTGCCATTTGCAGCAATAATGGTTGGGTCTGCGCTACCAGTATCTTCTGGCATCACCAAAAAGAATGGCGTTAATGAGGGCGAAATACCGGCATTATCCGCTTCAAAACTTAGCTGATCGCCTTCAGTATAATTAAGGGCATGCAACACAGGTACACCGAGCTTTTCAAACTCATCGCGACGTTTCGAAACAAAGTGTAAAGAGCGATAGTTAATCAATAAATCAACGCGGCTTACTTGTGTAGAATCCGCACTTTCAACAGTAAGTAACTCGGTAAAATTCATTGGCTGATCTTCACCTTCAAAGAAGTACGCTAACGCTTTAGCCCCCTTTGCTTCAAGACCTTTCAATACGGCATCAACAATTTGCTGTTGCTCGTAATCAATAACACTTCGGTGGATGCCCATGGCTATAACAGGCTGACCTGCTTGTACATCTAAATGCTTAAAAAATGCTTCTTCATCTGCAGTGACAAGACCAGGGAAATCATAATGGTATAAACCGACGTCGGGCACAGTAATTGGCTCATTTGGCTGTACAGAAGATAAGTTTAAGAAGTCATTGGCAAGATAAAGCATCATATTGCGATAGTTATCACGACCGGCGTTGTTATAGTAGCTGCCGATTTTTTTGGCTTGCTCACGAGGTAAGCCTTGATTCATTTGTTGGTTAGTTAAATCACCTAAAGAGATAACGGGCACTGTAGAAAATATGGCCGGGTAATCTTTATATTTACCAAACATATACTTAGATAGAGCTGGATTTATGCCATCAAGTAAAATTAAGTCAGCTTTTGACCATGCAGATTTTACTTCTTCCTCTGATTTTCCTTTTGTTGAAAAATTCACTAGCTCAAATGGCTGATCTTTTGCCATCAATTGCAATAAATCCCCTTTAGGTTTTGATGCATGAGAGGACATCATCAGTAAAAGTTGCGGCTTGGCAGTTGGAGCCTGCGTTATTTGTGTGTTTGCTTGCACAGCAAAGCTGGTATGGGTTAGGCAAGCTAGTGCTAGAACCGTCAGTGTTACCAGTCGTTTTATCGTTTTTATTATCATTAGTTTTTAACCTATCGGCCTTAATCTTTCTTAGGTACTGCGCTAGCATTACCTTCTTCAGGAACATAAACAAAGCTACCATCTGCCATGGTATATGCGACACCCGCACGCATGCCTTCACCTGAGCCAACTTCACCTGTTGATTTATATTGTTTAATCTCTTTACCTTTTTTAACAATGACTTCCATATTCGGTTTACCGGCATTTTTAACTACCGTGACGTCATCCGCTGAAAAAGTATTTAACGGATTTTGTGCTAACGCTATTAATAAGGCGGCGATGATCACCAAAAAAACATCCACTAAGTTAACCGCGCTGACAATTGGATTAAGCTCTTCATCTTCGTCAAGAAAACGCATTATGCTTGGCCTTTTAATTTGCGGATATTAATAAGCTCTACCGCGCACCAACGCTTTTTCACTGACGCCGGCCAAAAAGTAATGGAAGAAATAACTAAACCCCAAATAACCGCAGCAAAAGCAATAATGAGATTTTCACTAATACCTTGGATATTGCCATCGGCAAGAGCCTGTAATGCCGGTCCCATCGGGATCATGGTGGCAATCAACCCCAACATAGGGGCAATACGAGTAACAATGCGTAAGTTTTCTAATTGCTTTAATGCGACAACTTCTAATTCATCTTCACTGGCTTTTGGGTTTTCAATGAAGTAATTATGAATGGGGTAACCGTTATGGGTAGTGACTTGCCCCTCACCAGATGCGGAGACTTGACGCACATATGCCAACTTATTTTGCTTACGCACTAGATATTGAGAACTAAAACGCCCTAGTGCATAAATGGCATAAACAACTAACGCACAGATTAAAACAATAATTGGCGCCATCAATAATTCTGATGCTTGTGCCATGGTCATTTCTAAAAATTGAATATTCACTTTACTTAATTACCTCTAAAAAATTAATCGGGATAATTGTACATATCCCCTAAACATCTTGCAAACGATAATTATTCTTATTTAGGTTTACATTTGTATTTTCGATCTGTATGGTAAAAAAGAAATCACCAAGCAGTGTTCGTTTTTTGTACTAAAAACAAACGAGTACTTAATGTTTTTTTGCTTTTTAAACAAGCAAATATTTTTACTCGATACCCAGAAGTATCATTTTCTAATAGGATTTAAAGATGTTTATGCCAAAGCGCGCTCTTCTTGCTAGCGCCATTTCAACCGCCATTTTTGTCAGCCCTTCTAGCTTTGCAGATGACAGTGTTGATGACGCTGTTAGTACAGATTTTGAAGTTATTGTTGTCAGTGGCACCAAAACAGAGAAGCCATTAAAAGATGTTGCCGGTAGCATCTCGGTTATCACTGAGCAAGATATTGAAAAGCAGCTGGTTACCGACATGAGCCAGTTATTTAAATATGACCCAAGTGTACAAGTGAGTGGCAGTACTGGTGGTGCGCAAAACATTATCGTGCGAGGCATGGGCGGAGATCGCGTATTGATGATCAAAGACGGCATGCGTATGAACGAAGGTTACGGTGCAAACGGCTTAAATGATATTGTCGGTCGCGGTTTTATCGAAACAGACACCCTTAAACAAGTTGAAGTCGCTAAAGGCGCTTCTTCTTCATTGTATGGCTCTGATGCGCTAGGCGGCATTGTGGTATTTACCACAAAAGACGCTACTGATTATTTAACAGATGGCGAAACCTTTGCTGGTAATGTAAAAATCGGCTATAGCGATGACGGCCAACAAGCTAATATCGGCACTACGTTTGCCCTAGCTACAGGTGATTTTGAACAACTACTTAACCTAAATTATCGTGATGGCGAGGAAGCACAAAACTATGATGGTACTAAACCGGCTTTAGGTATTGAATCCACCAGTATTTTCTATAAAGCAAAATATAATTTTAATAAAGACACATACCTTAGCTTCACCGCAGACATTTGGAATCAAGATGTCACGGGTGATACTGCCTATGGTTTATTAGAGTATTTTAGAGACCTTGATGGTTATACCATTGTTGATGAAAACAGCGAAAGTACTAAAGATAATCAAGCCTTTCAACTTCGCTTTCACAGTGAAACGGCAACCGTCATGTACGATCTTGTCAACATATCACTGTATAGCAACAGCACAGAGCAAGAAGATATTGAATACGGTCAGTTAGACATCAATGCTAACTTTGGATACCCGGTCGTTGAAATTCGCGATATGTGGAAAACAGCTAACTATACTCAAGAAACCCAAGGCTTTTTATCTAATGCCAGCTTAGCGCTCAACGAGATGCATACTCTTGGATATGGGTTAGATATTGAAAACTCTACCTCGAGCCGTACTGAATTTAAACTGTACTCTGTAGAAGGTACCCCCAAAGATGGCTACCCACAAGAGAGTAACAAATTTCCAGAAACCGATGTGTTTCGTGCTGGATTCTTCATCAATGATGAAATCTCTTTGCTCGGCGGTAATTTATTAATTACACCTGGTGCACGATTTGATACTTATCAAATGGATGCCAACGGCGCATTGAAAGAAGATGGTCAGCCTTATCAAGAGTTTGATGAAGACCATGTCTCTTTAAACATTGGTGCTTTATATAAATTTACCGATACCATTGCCGGTTTTGCTCAATACGGGCAAGGCTTTAAAGTACCTGCTTATGATTTAGCTTATATCGAACACGATAATTCATTGTACGGTTACAAGATTGTACCTAGTGATGATTTAGCACCAGAGGAAAGCGATAGTTTCGAAATTGGCTTACGTGGTCACACTGGCGACTTCTTCTTCTCAACGGCAATTTATTACAACAAGTTCGATAACTTCTTAGCGACAGAATTAATCGATATTGAAACCAGTGTTAATAAGTACTCAGGCCAGCAATCACAAGTGTTAGTGTACCAATATCAAAATATTGAGTCAGTGACCTTAAAAGGTATTGAAGCAGCTGTGCGTTATCACATTAACGATAGTTTCTCAGTCTTTGCTAATGCTGCCTATCAAGATGGTGAGAACGATGAAACTGGTGATTATTTAACAAGTATCAACCCGTTATCGGGTGTTGCCGGCATAAGTTATGAAGTAGATAATTTATCCGCTGAGCTATTACTAAATTGGGCCGACCGCATGGATAAAGTTAACGAGGGTAACGCTGAAATTGCCGGTTACGGTACGCTAGATTTTATGGCGACCTATCAAGTTAGCGACGAGTTTAGAGTAAACCTTGCTTTAACTAACTTAACTGACAAAGAGTATGTTAAATACTTAAATGGCGCTGGCCATCAAGATACATCAACACTGAATGATGTGACTGAAGCCGGAAGAGGTTTTGCGGTATCAATGCGTTATGATTTTTAAGCATTGTTAAGGAAGGTTAAGTAAATATTCGATGTTTACCAAATAAAAAGCCATATCATTGATATGGCTTTTTGCTTTTCAGCGAAATTACGATATATCTCTAGCAAATATTACACTGCAAACGGATACTTAATCGCCTCGTGACACTCGTAACCTTCCACTTTAAAGTCATCCATAGTGACCCAGGTTTCAAGATCTTCTAATGACTTAATTTCAGGATTAATGATTAATTTTGGTAATGGTAATGGTTCACGTTTTAACTGCACGTTTTCCATTAGCTCAAGTTGGTCTTCATAAATATGGGCATTCACTATTTTGTGATATGCCATACCCGCTTTTTTACCGGTAATTTGCGCCATAATCGCTAAGAAGAAAAACACTTGTACTTGGTTAAAGTTCAAGCCTAATGGCACGTCACACGAACGTTGAAAGCTGGTTAAGTGTAAAGTATCACCCAATAATGAGAAATTGTGAGTATGCATACATGGTCTTAAACAGCCCATGTGGAACTCACCTGGATTGTAAAAAGTCATAATTTCAGCACGATCGTCAATACCGTTTTTTAGGTTATCTACAATCTTTTTAAGCTGGTCAATGGTGCCGCCATCAGGCTTTGCCCAAGCACGCCCCTGAATACCATAAACGCGACCCATGTCATCTTCACCTTTACGGTGTTCATTGCTGAGCCAAGCATCATTTAAATTAGCATTAGCATCCCACGTTTTGGTGCCTAATTGACGAAAATCGCTAGCATTATCATACCCACGGATATAGCCAATAAACTCGGCAATAGCCGATTTAAAGAAGCTTTTGCGTGTAGTGATCAGTGGAAACTCATTGGCACCGACATTGTATTCTAAATCAGCATTAATTACCGTTAAACAGCGTTTACCTGTACGCTCATTCTCAACCCAAGTACCTTGGTCAATTATTCGTTGGCATAAGTCTAAATAAGCACGCATTAATTATTTCCTTTTACTGATTTTTTTACTGTTGGTTTGGTGGCTTTTGTTGATGACACTATCGCTGACTTTTGTTGAGATAAATGCCCTAAATAAATAATAAAGATACCCGCTAAGATCATTGGGATACTTAAAATTTGCCCTTTCGAGATGAAGGAGAGGTACAAACCTAAATGTGCATCGGGCTCACGGAAGAACTCAACAAAACTTCTAAAGACACCGTAACCAATCAAAAACGCGCCTGAAGCTAAGCCTAAACGATTTGTTTTACGCGCAATGATATATAAAATGGCAAATAACACCACACCTTCTAAGGCAAATTCATACAGTTGCGAAGGATGGCGTGGCACCTGTAACGGATCGGTTGGAAAGACCATAGCCCAAGAAACATCGGTTTGACGTCCCCAAAGCTCAGCGTTAATAAAGTTGCCTAATCGTCCCATACCTAGACCAATAGGGACCAGCGGCGCTACAAAGTCCCCTACTGCTAGGAATTTTTTCTTGGTTTTACGGGCAAAGATAAATATCGCTAAAATAACCCCTAACAAACCACCATGGAAAGACATACCACCTTGCCATATTTGCAGTAAATACAGCGGATCAGATAAGAAGTAATCAAACTGATAAAACAGCACGTAACCAACACGGCCACCTAAAATAACCCCTAAAAAGCCATAAAATAATAAGTCACTCACTTGATCTCGGGTCCAAGCGCCGTTGCTTCTATCCGCAGCTTTATTTGCCATAAACATGGCAGCAAGAAAGCCGATTAAATACATAGTGCCATACCAACGCAGTGATACCGGACCAATACTAAAAATAACTGGGTCAATTATCGGAAATTGTAAAAACTTATCTGTCATTGTTTATCCACTTTTCCTGTTGAGAAAGTTAAAAATGTTACAGGCTATATTATTAGTCGAGATTATACCCTGTTCTGATAAAAAGGGTCGCGATAAAATAGCCAACTGAATTAAATTAACCCAGCATCATTTTAATCGCCACGAAAATAAGAAACACAGCAAAGAATTTCTTTAAGGTTTTCACTGGTAATTTACCGGCATATTTAACACCTATTGGCGCAAATATTGATGAGCTGATGATTATCCCCAATAGTGCCGGTAAATATATATAACCAAGGCTCCACTGAGGGGTTGTCGTTAAATTAAATCCGGTGATGATATAACCAAGCGAGCCAAATAAAGCCACCATAACACCACAAGCTGTTGCTATGCCTATGCTATGGCGAACTGAAACACCAAAAAAACTTAACATTGGTACTAAAATGGCACCGCCAGCAATCCCCATCAAACTGGCAATAATACCAGTGACAAAGCTAATTGTTTGCAATAAGTAGCTGCTAGGTAAGGAACGTTGTTTCGAGGCATTTATCGACAGCAACATATAACAAGCCAGTAAAATTACCACTATCGAAAAGAAGTTGGTCAACGCCGCGGTTGATAATGAATCAGCAATAAAGGCGCCCAATAAAGCGCCAATAGCAACAACAAGCATGATTGGCTTGGTTAACTGCCAAGGGATATTTTTTTTCTTATGGTGCGCAAATGCCGCACTCGTTGACGTAATAACAATTGCCCCTAACGAGGTTGCTAACGCCATAGGCATAACAATTTCAGCGCTAACACCGACTTTAGGGAGTAAATAGACAAGCGCCGGCACAATGATTAATCCACCGCCAATACCTAATAAACCGGCAAGAAAGCCAACTAAACTACCTAAAATAATACAAGAAATTAAAACCGTTAAAACCATATTGCTTGCGGGAAACCCGCTCCTAAAAAGATATACTTCATTGAATCGAAGAAAAGCGGGTGTCGTTAACAACCAGCACGAATAAAGCCACCTAAACCTAAAACTTCTAACTGCTCATTTAAGTAACTATGGACTTGTTTTGCGGTGGTTAATGTTAACGTATGCTCTAAAATTTGTTCAGCTTGCTCAAAAGCAATATGGCGAATCACCCACTTAATCCGTGGCACATTGTGGCCATTCATACTGATTTTGTCATAGCCCATAGCCAGTAATAAGATTGCGCCAGCAGGTTGCGAGGCAAGTTCACCACATAAACTAATTGGCGTTAAGTGCTCAGCAGACTGCTTGGCAAGCGTATTTAATGCATTTAATACCGCAGGATGAAAGGCATCGTATAAATTTGCTACCTGAGAGTTATTTCGATCAACCGCCAATAGATATTGCGTGAGATCGTTACTGCCGACAGAAAAGAAATCAACTCGCTTAGCCAATGCTTCCATCTGAAAAATAACCGACGGTACTTCAAGCATGATACCAACTTTTGGCCTAACCAGTTTATCTGTTATCGCCTGCGCCTTATCGTTAGCTTGCTCAGGTGTAATCTTTACTCTTTTATTTGAATTAACCGCTGACTCACCCGTTATTTGTGTAGTCAATTCTGCTTTAAGCTCGGCTTTAAGCTCAAAGAAAGCTTGATTAATTAACCGAATACCTTCATCAACTTCTTCAATGTTAGAAATCATCGGTAACATGATCTCTAAATTATTCAAGCCTTGATTGGCTCTGAGCATGGCTCTGATTTGTACCAAAAATATTTCAGGGTGATCTAGAGTAATACGAATACCGCGCCAGCCTAAGAATGGATTTTCCTCAGTGATAGGAAAGTAAGGTAAGGATTTATCGCCACCCACATCCAGGGTGCGCATGGTAACGCCATGCTTTGGAAAAACTTGTAAAACTTTACGATATAACAGGGTTTGTTCGAGCTCTGATGGGAAACAGCTACTGTTCATAAAAGGTATTTCAGTACGATACAAACCGATACCCAAGGCGCCTAGTTGTGCAGAGTGTTCAAAACCAGCCGATAGCCCTGCATTTAATTGCACTTCAATTGCCCGTCCATCTTGCGTGATACAAGGTAAGTTTGCCACCGACATCACCTTTTCAGTTAAGGCTGTTTCCTGGCTTAATAAATATTGATACTCTTGAATTAACGCATCATCGGGATTGATAAAAAGCTCACCACTGTAGCCATCAATAATCGCTTGTTGCTGATGCAATTGACTTAGTACCGGTGCATTAACACCCATCACGGCTGGTAACCCCAATGAACGCGCTAAAATAGCGGCGTGCGAGTTATTCGAGCCAGATAGAGAGATAACCCCCAACAAACCTTGATGTTGATATTGCGCCACCATTGATGCACTGACATCTTGCGCTAAAAGAATAAATTCATCAGGCAAAGCTTGCTCTTCTCTCGCTTGTTCTTGAAGATTAACCAGAAGCCGTGTACCTAAGTCTCGAATATCACTAGCACGTTCACGAAAGTAACTGTCATCTAGCGCTTCAAACTGACTAATATAGTGCTGAACCACCAACTTTAAAGCACTGTCTGCCCGCCAACCTTGTGCTATTTTTTCTGCAACTTCCTGCCCTAAATTGGCATGTGCTAATAACTGAGTGTAAACATCGAAAATAGCTAGACTGTCATCATCAATTGATTCACTTAGTCTACTGCTAAGCGCATTAAACTCTGCTCGTGTTTTCTCAACAGCTAAGTCAAAACGTTGTTGTTGCTTTTGCGTTTCAGCAGATTTTTTCAAGGAAACCGCAGCAAGATCTGCTTGTGGCTGGCAAACAACTATTTCACTTAATGCGATACCTGGTGCACCCGCTATACCATGAAGTTGTTTTACTCCAGAGCTTTGCTCATGTTGTACGCTCAATAAACTTTTGACTTCCGCATTAGCTAATTCACCTGCTAATTGTGCTGATAAGGTGACTAAAAATGCTTCATCATTTTCAGTAAAGTGTCGAGATTCTTTTTGTTGGATAGCTAAAATACCCAGCACTTTTCGTTGATGAATGATTGGTGTACCTAGAAAGGCGTTAAAATCATCTTCTTCAACTTCAGGGGCATGAACAAAGTCTTGGTGTTTCTGGGCATTGGCAATATTAAGCGGCTCTTCTCGCTGGCCGACTAAACCTACTAAGCCTTCAGAAAAACCAATACAGCTTTGTCCAAGTGACGACACCGCAAGGCCATCACTGGCCATTAAGATAAAATGTTGTTGCTGATAATCGGCAAGATAAATTGAACAGCAATCTGTTTCCATTGCCTTTTTCACGTGACAAACCATACGTTCAAGCGCGCTTTGCAGCTCAGCTTCTTGGCTGAATTCCAACACAATTTGACGTAAGGTAGTTAACATTCAATTCCTTAATGGTTTGTTATATAAATGAAGGTTTAGAAAAAAATAACCCACAATAAAGTGGGCTATTAGGACGTAGAGAAAATCTAACATCATAGTAATAATTAAGCTTTATTGACACTAAGCACGACGTTTACGACGCTCTGGTCGTCTCTCATAAGTTAATGGTAAAGCATGACTAGCAAACTCTTTCATTACCTTGCGATAAACATCTTTTTTAAACGACACTACCTGTCTTACTGGATACCAATAGCTAACCCAACGCCAATCATCAAACTCTGGATGCGGACTATGTAGTAGATCTACTGCAGATTCTGCCGCCGTTAATTTTAGTAAAAACCATTTCTGTTTTTGACCAATACAAACGGGTTTAGAGCTGTCTCTTATACAC
>OLII01000469.1_pt1 | contig 15276 bp, 7 predicted proteins | sample 1609481 | NCBI WGS metagenome assembly OLII01 (sample SAMN05416859, study PRJEB24817) | seawater metagenome | isolation source: Sea water | place: Canada:Atlantic | collected 2013-11 | reverse complement strand
TCTACACAGAGTAGATCGTCGGCAGCGTCAGATGTGTATAAGAGACAGAGCTTGAGGCGAAAGCGTGGCGCCCCGCCTTTCAGACCCTGCTCCAGCGGTTGCCATACGCCTTCGTCGTTCAGGCCAATGGGCACGTTGCGGTAGAACGAGTAGGGGTTTTGCGGGTCGACCACCGCCCATGAACGCAGCTCGCCGATGTAGCGCACGTGGTAGGGGAACCCGTCTATCTGGGCATAGAAGCCGTCGTCCAGGGTGTAGATACCCTGGAATTTGCCGCTGCCGGTGGCGTGCCCGTCCAGCAGCACGTTGGTTTCGAACGGGGCCAGCAGTTGCGAGCGCTCGGCCGGTATCAGCGGCGCAGGCGCCCACTCGGCGAGTTCCGCCGGGGTGGCCATTGGCGTGTGTTCGGGCTCGACGGGTGCAGTGTGCGTGCCCGCGTCCAGGTTGGGTTCGATCTCGGCGATTTCACCGGTGACGGCCGGGCCTGCGAGCAGGGTGGCGTTGAACAGCGTGTTGATGGCCGCCAGCACGGCGCCGATCACGCCGGCCTTGCGTTGGGCAGTGGTGTGCCCGTTGACCGCCTGATCGATGTTCAGGCCGGTTTCGGCCAGCCCGGCGCCCACGGCAGCCAGCGCTACCGGCCAGTCGACCGCGGCCATGGCACTGGCGAACGTGCCGAAGGCCTTGAGGTAGCCGATCCACAGTTGCTTGCGCAGGTCGGCGTTGGAGCGCAGCGAGAAGTGCGCATCGTCGATCATGCGCTGACGCGCTGCATCGCGCAGGTGGGTGAACCCATCGCCATGCACGGTCGTGTTCGACTGGTTGAGTGCGTCGTGACCGTTGCCGCTCCAGTTGTTGAACAGCACGTCGATCAGGTGCTCGAGCCCCACCGCGCTGGCTTTTTCGCCGCGGTCCGCAAGGGCGAAGTGGGTCATGAAGCGTGCGCGGTTCTGCGCCGCATTGGTGTTGTGCAGCACCCACCAGTACAGCTCGCTGTGGTTGGCGAACAGGTGCAGGGCGTCGACCTCGCCCGGGATGTAGAGCAACTGGTAACCGTCGTCGAGTTCCACCCGCAGGATATCGGTGGCCACATGGCCGCCGATGTCGAAGGTGCACAGGCGCACCCCCGCCACCGGCCTGGCCTGTTGTTGCAACTGGCTCAGCGAGGGCGGCCAGCTGGCGTCATCGGCCAGGGCAGTGGCCACCCGCCGCAAGCGTGCCAGGCGGGCGGGGTCGGTCTGGTGCGCGCAGGTTTCGAGCACCTTGCTCAGGAAGTTGGCCTTGGCCAGGGTGCGGAAGTTGTCCGAATGACGGGCCCAGAAGCGGGTCAGGTCCTGGTGGAAGGCGCTGCAGAAGTCGACCTTCCACAGCTCGTCGAGTACCTCGCGCGGGGCCATCGGCACTTCATCGCGCTCATCGAACAGGCCTGTACCCGGCCCGCGGCTGTAGAAGCCGGTGCGGTAGCCGAGCAGGTCGGCGTTGTCCTGGTCGTTGACATCGAACCGCTGCATCACCAGTTGCGGCAGTGTCAGCGATTCGCTGGGCGGGCCGAGGTGTTCCCAGCCGCTGAAGGTGCGCGGGCTGCTATGCGCGGTGTTGAACCGGTGCAGGTACACCGCGTCCGGGTCCAGCGTGCTGCGGGTGTGCTTCTTCAGGATATGGCTGGCGATGTCGCGGGCCATCTGGCGCATGTCGGGGCAATGCTTGACCAGTTGTCGGGCCAGGTTCTGCAGCTGTTCGTGGTCGTGGGTCTGTTGGGCGGTCAGGGGCATGGCGGTACTTCCGTGTCAGGGGCGAGGGGCCAGCTTGGCCGGGGGCGGCGAGCAGCGTGCGGTAAGTAAGTAGTGCGGGCCGCCCAGCCAGCCCGGGCCGTCCAGGCAGCAAGCAAAGCTGGGCGGCGCCGTTACAGTGGCACGAAGGTCAGCCCGTTGGATGTCACCAGGGTCGACAGTTGCGCCAGGCTTGGCATGCGGCGCTTGTCCACGCGTGGCCAGCTCGCCCGATCGATGTAGTAGAACGTGCCGTCTCGTTGGATGGGGGTGTAGTGCAGCGTCAGGTCCTTGCTGCGGTGGATCATCTGCAAGGTCCCCTCCACCTGGGTGAAACTGAAGGAGCCGACAGCGCGCAGCTTTTCTTCCAGGGTGCGTGCCACGCCGTGTGCGGGAGCAATGGGCACCTGCAGCAGCAGATCGCATTTGACCGCTGCCAGGTTGGCCGACTGGTCGGGTTGGATACCGGGGTCCACGCCGAATCGCACAGGCAGCCCGCACTCGATGTCTTCGATGCGCAGGCCGATGGCGCCCTGCAGCTCGGCAAGCCCTGGCACGCCGTCAAACGTATTGGTGTGGGTGTTGCCCACGAAGGCGATCCACCTGCTGGGGTGCAGGGCCTGGTCTGCTGCAATGACCCGATGGGCAAAGAAGTTCATCATCTGTTGGCGGATCGGGCCCGGCGGGGTGGCCAGCCAGGCCTGACGATAGCTGGCCATGCAGTCGATGGCCTGGAGGCGGACCTGGTTGGCCTGTGCGGTGAGCATCACCTGCTGGAAGGTATAGCGTCCGCTGCTGTCGGTGGCCTGGCTTCGGTCCAGTTCGGCCACATAGTCGCGCAGGTGCTGGCTCATGTTGCCTGTGCGGTTGAACGCATCGAGGTCGGCCTGGTGAAAGTCCGTCAGCAGATGCTCCAGGTACAGCACCTTGACCTTCTGCTTGCGCAGTTGCGCCATGTTGTCGATCAGAAAGCGTTTGCTGCCCAGGTGTGCGTGGCATTCGCCGATCACCACGCCGTCGCAGCGGGAGTAGCAACCACGCAGGATCTGCTTGGGCGCCGGGTTGCTTTCGAACAGCGGCAGTTGCGGGCGTGGCGGCAGCTCCACCGTGCTCAGGTACTCCTTGGCATCGTTCAGCAGCTTGCTGCGCAGCTTGCGAAACAGGTCGCAGGCTTCTTCCAGGTGTGGCTGATTGGCCCGGTAGGTAATGCCGCTGAGCTGTTCGTCATCCACCGAACGCAGCTGTGCCTGCTGGCGTGGGAGCAACTCGTAGGGCGTGGGGATACGTTCGGCAGGGGGTGGCGCGTAGTCGCTGCGACCCCACAGTTTGAGGCGAAAGCGCGGTGTACCCCCCAGAAGGCGGCCCTGTGCGACGGGCTCCCACTGCTGTTGCGCAGTGAGCCGGATGGGCACGTTGCGGTAGAACGAAAAGGGCGCGTTCGGGTCGATCACCACCCAGCTCTTGAGCTCGCCCACGTACCGCACCTGGTAGGCGAAATCGCCGATCGCTACATAGAAACCGTCGGCCAGCGAGTAGATGCCCTGCATCTTGCCGGCCCCGGGTTTCTCGCCGTCGAGCAGGGCATTGGTCTCGAAGGTGGCCAGGCGCTGGGAAGCCAGTGTCGGTCGCAGGGGGGCGGGTACCTGGGCCTCAATATCCTCGGCAGTGGCAAGGGGTTCGTCCTCGGCCTCCACATAGGGCTCGGCGACGGCGGGCACCTCGCCGTCGACCCGTATCGCTTCACCGGTCTCCTCGCCGAGCAGCGTCGCGTTGAACAGCGTGTCGATGGAGGCCAGTACGGCGCCGATGACGCCCGCCTGGCGCTCGGCAGTGGTATGGCCGTTGATCGCCTCGTCGATGGACAGGCCGGTCTCGCCAAGCCCTGCGCCCACGGCGGCCAGTGCAACCGGCCAGTCGAAGGCAGCCATCGCACCGGCGAACCGGGTAAAGGCGTGCAGGTCCGCCACCCACATCTGTTTGCGCAGGTCGGCGTTGGAGCGCAGGGCGAAGTGCGCGTCGTCGCTCATGCGCTGTCGCGCCGCATCGCGCAGGTAGCTGAATGCATCCTGGTCGACCGGCTTGTCCAGCAGGTTGATGGCATCGTGTGCGCTGCCGGCCCAGTTGGAGAACAGCAGGTCGATCAGATGCTCGAGCCCGACCCCGGCGGGGTTTTCGGCATGGCTGGACAACGCGAAGTGGGCCATCAGGCGCGCGCGGTTATCTGCGGCATTGGTGTTCTGCAGCACCCACCAGTAAAGCTGCGCAGGGTTGGCAAACAGGTGCAGGGCCGTGACCTCGCCGGGCATGTACAGCACCTGGTAGCCATCGGGCAGTACGGCACGCAGCATGTCGCTGGCGACGTAGCCACCGATGTCGAAGGCATGCAGGCGCACCCCCTGGTCGGGAACATGCGTTTGCTGCAGTTGTTCGAGGGTGGGCGGCCAGTCGGTGACGCCGGCCAGTGCCCGGGCCAGCAGGCGGTAGCGTTTGCGCTGTTCGGGCAGGTCTGCGTGTTCGCAGGCTTCCACCACCTTGCTCAGGAAGTTGGCCTTGGCCATGCTGCGAAACGTCTCTGCACTGTCGGCCCAGAACGCCTGCATCTTCTGTTTGAAGACCGAGCTGAAGTCGATCTGCCAGAAGTAGCGCAGCACATCGGCCGGTGCCATGGGGACTTCGTTGCGTTCGTCGAACACCCCGGCATGCGCGCCTTCGCGGTAGAAGCCGGTGCGGTAGCCGAGCAGGTCGGCGTTGTCCTGGTCGTTGGCGTCGAAGCGCTGCATCACCAGTTGCGGCAACGTCAGCGACTGGTAGGGCAGCTCACGGTGCTCCCAGCCGCTGAAGCTTCTGGGGTTGGACTGGGCCGCCTTGAAACGGTGCAGGTACACGGTGTCCGGATCGAGGCTGCTGCGGGCGAACTTCTTCAGGGCGTCGACGGCCACCTCACGGGCCATCTGGCGCATGTCCGGGCAGTTGACGACGAGCTGGCGCGCAATGTCCTGAAGCTGCGCGCGTTGTGGGTTGGGGGGCTGGGGCATGGCGATCCTTCCTTGGTCTGGGCCATGGCAGGATGGGCTGGCTCCAGCGGGCAGGTGCGGTAGATAGTGCTGCGCGGGTGGGTGCGGCATCGTGTGCCGCTGCCGGGGCAACTCTTCACTTAAAGTTTCGCAAATGCAGGTGTATCGTATTCGCCCTTACCGCCAGCCCGGTCATGGCTGGCAGGCTGTTTTCGCGATACGAGGTGCCTGTTCCGATGTCCTTTACCCGTCGACAAATGCTCAAGGGGCTGACTGGCCTGGTGGTGGTTGGCCTGGGCGCCGGGGGCGCCGCACGTTACTGGATGGGCAAGGTCGAGGACGAGCAGGCCGGGCATGACTATGAACTGATCGCCGCGCCGCTGGACGTCGAGCTGGTGGCCGGGCACACCACCCAGGCCTGGGCGTTCGGCCCGTCCGCGCCGGGCACCGAGCTACGGGTGCGCCAGGGGCAGTGGCTGCGGGTGCGGTTCATCAACCACCTGCCGGTGGCCACCACCATCCACTGGCACGGTATCCGCCTGCCGCTGGAAATGGACGGCGTGCCCTACGTGTCGCAGCTGCCGGTGCTGCCGGGCGAGTACTTCGACTACAGGTTCCGCGTGCCGGATGCCGGCAGCTTCTGGTACCACCCCCACGTCAACAGCAACGAAGAGCTGGGCCGCGGCCTGGTCGGCCCGCTGATCGTGGAGGAGCGCGAGCCCACCGGTTTCAAGCACGAGCGCACGCTGAGCCTAAAGAACTGGCACGTGGACGAGCAGGGCAACTTCGTCGAGTTCAGCGTGCCGCGCGAAGCGGCCCGTGGCGGTACCGCAGGGCGCCTGATCACCATCAACGGGCAGCCCGACGCGGTGGTGGAAATGCCCGCCGGGCAGATCGTGCGGGTGCGCCTGCTGAACCTGGACAACACCCTGACCTACCGCATCAACCTCAAGGGCGACTTCGAGGCGCGTATCTATGCGCTGGATGGCAACCCGATCACCCCGCGCCCATTGGGCAAGGACTACTGGCTGGGCCCCGGCATGCGCATCTGCCTGGCCATCCGCATGCCGGCAGCCGGTGAGGAGCTGTCGCTGCGCGACGGCTCGGTGCGCCTGGGCACCCTGCGTTCGGTGGCCAGCAGCGAGGCACCGGGCGACTGGCCACCGGCGCTGCCTGCCAACCCTATCGCCGAGCCGGACCTGGCCAACGCCGAGAAGATCAACTTCAATTTCGAGTGGGTAGGCTCGGTGTCGGTCAATACCGAGAACGGCAAGCCGCCAAGCCTTTGGCAGATCAACGGGCAGGCCTGGGACATCACCGACAAGACCTGTTCCGACCGGCCGATTGCCACCTTGAAGAAGGGCAAGAGCTACATCTTCGAGCTCAAGAACATGACCCAGTACCAGCACCCGATCCACCTGCACGGCATGAGTTTCAAGGTGCTCAGCTCCAATCGCCACAAGATCCCGGAGCAGTACTTCACCGACACCTACCTGCTGGGCAAGAACGAGCGGGCGCAGGTGGCGCTGGTGGCGGATAACCCCGGCACCTGGATGTTCCATTGCCACGTGATCGATCACATGGAAACCGGCCTGATGGCCGCCATCGAGGTGGCGTGATGCGTCAGCCGCAGATCATCGACCGCAGCCGCGACCAGCACTTCATGCGCCTGGCGCTGGAGCTGGCGGCGCAGGGGGCTGCATTGGGCGAGGTGCCGGTGGGCGCGGTGCTGGTGCAGCACGGCGAGGTGATCGGGCAGGGCTTCAACTGCCCGATCAGCGGCAGCGACCCCAGCGCGCACGCCGAAATGGTGGCCATTCGCGCGGCGGCGCAGGCGGCCAGCAACTACCGGCTGCCGGGCAGCACGCTGTATGTGACGCTGGAGCCGTGCAGCATGTGCGCCGGGCTGATCGTGCATTCGCGGGTCAACCGCGTGGTGTTCGGGGCCCTGGAGCCCAAGGCCGGGATCGTGCAGAGCCAGGGGCAATTCTTTACCCAGGGGTTTCTGAACCACCGGGTGCTGTTCGAGGGCGGGGTGCTGGCCGAGGAGTGCGGGGCGATTCTGACCGAGTTCTTCAGGGCTCGGCGGGCCAAGGCCTGATAACCGTGGTGTGACCATCGCGGGTCAAGCCCGCTCCCCCGTTGTTGCGGGAGCGGGCTTGGCCCGCGATACAGGCGCTGCAAACTAGAGCGGCGGCGAAGCGTCGGCCGGCTTGGTCTTGTTGACCCCCGGCACATGCAGGTTGCCCTCGGCCACCTGGCTGCCCTCCAGCTGCGGCTGGGTCACCCAGGTCAGGATGTCGTAGTAGCGCCGGATGTTGGCCACGAAATGCACCGGCTCGCCGCCACGGGCATAGCCGTAGCGGGTCTTGCTGTACCACTGCTTCTGCGACAGGCGCGGCAGCATCTTCTTCACGTCCAGCCACTTGTTCGGGTTCAGCCCCTCGCGCTTGGCCAGCTTGCGTGCATCGTCCAGGTGGCCGCTGCCCACGTTGTAGGCGGCCAGGGCAAACCAGGTGCGGTCCGGCTCCTCGATGTCGTCATCGAGCTCCTTCTTCACATGCATGAAATACTTGGCCCCGCCCTCGATGCTCTGGCGCGGGTCGAGCCGGTTGGACACGCCCATGGCCTGGGCGGTGCGCTGGGTCAGCATCATCAGCCCGCGCACGCCGGTCTTGGAGGTGACCTCGGCCTGCCACATCGACTCCTGGTAACCGATCGCCGCCAGCAGGCGCCAGTCCACCTGTTCCTTCTTGGCCGAGGTCTTGAAGTGGTTCTCGTAGCGCGGCAGGCGCTGCTGCAGGTGCTGGGCGAAGGTGTAGGCGCCGACATAGCCGAGCACGTCCACGTGGCCGTAGTAGCGGTCCTTGAGCCGTTGCAGGGTGCCGTTCTTGTGCACCTTGTCGATGAATTCGTTGATTTCGTTGAGCAGGCTGTTGTCTTCGCCGGCCGCCACCGCCCAGCGCTGGTCGCGCCCGTCGCCCAGGTCGAAGGCGACCCGCACGTTGGGGAAGTACACCTGGTTCATCGCCACTTCGTTGGAGTCGACCAGGGTCAGGTCGATCTGGCCCTCGTCGACCATGCGCAGCAGGTCGACCACCTCGACCTGGTCGGATTCTTCATATTGCAGGGCCGGGTACTGTTTTTTCAGCTCTGCCAGCTGTTCGGCATGGCTGCTGCCCTTGAGTACCAGAATGCGCTTGCCGACCAGGTCGCCGGCGTCGGTGGGGCGGGGCTTGCCGTTGCGGTAGATGATCTGCGGGGTGACTTCGAGATACGGGTGGGAAAAACGTACCTGCTGCTTGCGCTGCTCGCTGCTTACCAGGCCCGCTGCCGCCAGCACCGGGCCGTTCGGCTGGCCGAGCTGGTTGAACAGGTCGTCGAGGTTGTCGGCGGTCTCGATCTGCAGCTTCACGCCCAGGTCGTCGGCAAAGCGCTGGACCAGCTCGTACTCGAAGCCGGTTTCGCCGTTGCGGTCCTGGAAGTAGGTGGCCGGGCTGTTGCGGGTGATCACGCGCAGCACGCCGTCCTCCTTGACACGCTCCAGGGTGCTGGGTTTTTCAACACAGGCACCGAGCATCAGGAAGAGTCCGGTTGCGATGAGCCATTTGGCACAACGCTGGCGCAAAGCAGTCTGGGCAAACATAGGGTGCAGTATACGCAAAGGACCTGCCGCGCCATATCTCGACAACATCCGGCTTGTCTGCTAGCACAGCCCGATAAAACCGCGTCGGGACGGGTTTTTGTCATCTCGTGAAGCACTCTTGTCGGCTTGCCGACATTCGGCCTGTCGCCGATGCAGCGTTTCGGGTGCCGTCGGCGGCGGTTTAGGCTAGAATGCACGGCCTCTAAGCACACCCCCTTCCTGAGGCTGTCCCGACGATGTTGATCCTGCGCGGCGCTCCTGCCCTTTCTGCCTTTCGCCACGGTAAATTACTCGAGCAACTGAGCCAGAAAGTCCCCGCTGTTAGTGGTTTGTACGCTGAATTCGCCCATTTCGCCGAGGTTGACGGCGAGCTGAGTGCCGACCAACAGCATGTGCTCGCGCGCCTGCTCAAGTACGGCCCGAGCGTGCCGGTACAGGAGCCCAGCGGTCGCCTGTTCCTGGTCATGCCGCGTTTCGGCACCATCTCGCCCTGGTCGAGCAAGGCCAGCGACATCGCCCACAACTGCGGCCTGGAGAACGTCAAGCGCCTGGAGCGCGGCACTGCCTTCTATGTCGGCGGTGAACTGAGCGAGGCCGATGTGGCCGCCGTCGCCGAGCTGCTGCACGACCGCATGACCCAGATCGTGCTGGGCAGGCTCGAAGAGGCCGCCGGCCTGTTCAGCCATGCCGAACCCAAGCCGCTGACCGCCGTCGACATCCTCGGCGGTGGCCGCGCCGCGCTGGAAAAAGCCAACGTCGAGCTGGGCCTGGCCCTGGCCGAAGACGAGATCGACTACCTGGTCACCAGCTTCCAGGGCCTCAAGCGCAACCCGCACGACATCGAACTGATGATGTTCGCCCAGGCCAACTCCGAGCACTGCCGCCACAAGATCTTCAACGCCAGTTGGGATATCGACGGCCAGAGCCAGGAAAAAAGCCTGTTCGGCATGATCAAGAACACCTACCAGATGCACAGCGAAGGCGTGCTGTCCGCTTACAAGGACAACGCCTCGGTGATCGTCGGTTCCACCGCCGGGCGCTTCTTCCCGAACCCTGAAACCCGCCAGTACGGCGCGGTGCAGGAGCCGGTGCACATCCTGATGAAGGTCGAGACCCACAACCACCCGACCGCCATCGCGCCGTTCCCGGGGGCCTCCACCGGTTCCGGCGGCGAGATCCGCGACGAAGGTGCCACCGGTCGCGGCGCCAAGCCTAAGGCCGGCCTCACCGGCTTCACCGTGTCCAACCTGCAGATCCCGGGCTTCGAACAGCCGTGGGAAAAGCCCTACGGCAAGCCGGAGCGCATCGTCACCGCGCTGGACATCATGATCGAAGGCCCGCTGGGCGGCGCGGCGTTCAACAATGAATTCGGGCGCCCGGCACTGACCGGTTACTTCCGTACCTTCGAGCAGTCGATCAACACCCCCCACGGCGAAGAAGTGCGCGGCTACCACAAGCCGATCATGCTCGCCGGCGGCATGGGCAACATCCGCGAAGGCCATGTGCAGAAGGGCGAGATCACCGTCGGCGCCAAGCTGATCGTGCTCGGCGGCCCGGCCATGCTGATCGGCCTGGGCGGCGGTGCTGCCTCGTCGATGGCCACCGGCGCCAGCTCTGCCGACCTCGATTTCGCCTCGGTACAGCGCGAAAACCCGGAAATGGAACGCCGCTGCCAGGAGGTCATCGACCGCTGCTGGCAGCTGGGCGATGCCAACCCCATCGCGTTCATCCATGACGTCGGCGCGGGCGGCCTGTCCAACGCCTTCCCCGAGCTGGTCAACGACGGCGGCCGTGGCGGTCGTTTCGAGCTGCGCAACGTGCCCAACGACGAGCCGGGCATGGCGCCGCTGGAAATCTGGAGCAACGAGTCCCAGGAACGCTACGTGCTGGCGGTCGACGCCAAGGACCTGGAGCGTTTCACCGCCATCTGCGAACGCGAGCGCTGCCCGTTCGCGGTGGTCGGCGAAGCCACTGCCGAACCGCAACTGACCGTCACCGACAGCCACTTCGGCAACAGCCCGGTGGACATGCCGCTGGAAGTGCTGCTGGGCAAGGCCCCGCGCATGCACCGTTCGGTCAGCCGCGAAGCCGAGCTGGGCGACGATTTCGACCCGAGCACCCTGGACCTCGCCGACTCGGTACAGCGCGTGCTGCGCCACCCGGCCGTGGCCAGCAAGAACTTCCTGATCACCATCGGTGACCGCACCATCACCGGCCTGGTCGCCCGCGACCAGATGGTCGGTCCATGGCAGGTCCCGGTGGCCGACGTGGCCGTCACCGCCACCAGCTTCGACGTGTACACCGGCGAAGCCATGGCCATGGGCGAGCGCACCCCGCTGGCCCTGCTCGACGCCCAGGCGTCCGGGCGCATGGCGATCGGCGAGACCCTGACCAACATGGCGGCCTCGCGCATCGGCAAGCTGTCCGACATCAAGCTGTCGGCCAACTGGATGTCGGCTGCCGGCCACCCCGGTGAAGACGCGCGCCTGTACGACGCGGTCAAGGCCGTGGGCATGGAACTGTGCCCCGAGCTGGGCCTGACCATTCCGGTGGGCAAGGACTCGATGTCCATGAAGACCCGCTGGGAGGATGAAGGTCGCGAGAAGACCGTGACCTCGCCGATGTCGCTGATCGTGACCGGCTTTGCCCCGGTTACCGACATCCGCAAGACCCTGACCCCGCAACTGCGCATGGACAAGGGCGAAACCGACCTGATCCTGATCGACCTGGGTCGCGGCCAGAACCGCATGGGCGCCTCGATCCTGGCCCAGACCCACGGCAAACTCGCCAGCCAGGCACCGGACGTCGACGACGCCGAAGACCTCAAGGCGTTCTTCGCGGTGATCCAGGGCCTGAACGCCGACGGTCACCTGCTGGCCTACCACGACCGCTCCGACGGCGGCCTGCTGGCCACCGCGCTGGAAATGGCCTTCGCCGGCCATTGCGGGCTGAACCTGGAACTGGACACCCTGACCGGCAAGCGCGAGAAAGTCGCGGCCATCCTCTTCAACGAAGAGCTGGGTGCGGTGATCCAGGTGCGCCAGGACGCCACCCCGGACGTGCTGGCCCAGTTCAGCGCCGCCGGCCTTGGCGAAGACTGCGTGGCGGTGATCGGCAAGCCGGTCAATTGTGCCGACGTGGCCATCAGCCTGAACGGCGAAGTGCTGTTCACCGGCGACCGCCGCCTGCTGCAGCGCCAGTGGGCCGAGACCAGCTACCAGATCCAGCGCCTGCGCGACAACGCCGACTGCGCCGACCAGGAGTTCGACGGCCTGCTCGAGGAAGACAACCCGGGCCTGAGCGTCAAGCTGGGCTTCGACGTCAACCACGACATCGCGGCGCCTTACATCAAGAAGGGCATTCGCCCACAGGTGGCGGTACTGCGCGAGCAGGGCGTCAACGGCCAGGTGGAAATGGCTGCGGCGTTCGACCGTGCCGGCTTCAACGCCATCGACGTGCACATGAGCGATATCCTCGCCGGTCGCGTCGACCTGAACGAGTTCAAGGGCATGGTTGCCTGCGGCGGCTTCTCCTACGGTGACGTGCTGGGTGCCGGTGAAGGCTGGGCCAAGTCGGCGCTGTTCAACAGCCGCGCCCGCGACGCCTTCCAGGGCTTCTTCGAGCGTAGCGACAGCTTCACCCTGGGTGTGTGCAACGGTTGCCAGATGATGTCCAACCTGCACGAGCTGATCCCGGGCAGCGAGTTCTGGCCGCACTTCGTGCGCAACCGCTCCGAGCAGTTCGAGGCGCGCGTGGCGATGGTCCAGGTGCAGGAGTCCAACTCGATCTTCCTGCAGGGCATGGCCGGTTCGCGCATGCCGATCGCCATCGCGCACGGTGAAGGGCATGCCGAGTTCGCCAGCGAAGAGGCACTGCTGGAAGCCGACCTGTCCGGTTGCGTGGCCCTGCGTTTCGTCGACAACCACGGCAAGGTCACCGAGACCTACCCGGCCAACCCGAACGGTTCGCCGCGCGGGATCACCGGCCTGACCAGCCGCGACGGGCGCGTCACCATCATGATGCCGCACCCTGAGCGGGTATTCCGTGCGGTGCAGAACTCGTGGCGCCCGGATGACTGGAACGAAGACGCCGCCTGGATGCGCATGTTCCGCAACGCGCGGGCCTGGGTGAACTGAGGGTGTTCAAACTCGCCTTCTTCGTGCCGCCCAGCCATGTGGAGCAGGTCAAGGCCGCTGTGTTCGCCGCCGGTGGCGGACGCATCGGCGCCTACGACAGCTGTGCGTGGCAGGTGCTGGGCCAGGGCCAGTTCCGTCCGTTGAGCGGCAGCCAGCCGTTCATCGGGCAGAGCGGGGTGGTCGAGCAGGTCGAGGAGTGGCGGGTCGAGCTGGTGGTGGACGATGCGCTGGTGGGGCCGGTAGTCGCGGCCCTGAAGGCGAGCCACCCCTACGAGACCCCGGCCTACGAGGTCTGGCAGCTCGCTGATTTCTGAGGGTCGTGGGGCATGCCCCACCTCCCTTCGAGCAGTCCCCTGCTGCTCAGACGCCTATCTCCCCCCCATCATTGCGCTGAATCACCACCGTCGCCGCACGTGGTCGCACCTTGCTGCCGGCCGGCGTTGCCGTGGTCGCTACATCGGTGCTGGGCCAGTTGGCCGGGTGCTGGATGTTGACGAACATCGAGCGGTTGTCCGGAGTGAACGCAATCCCTGTCACCTCACACCCATTGGGCCCCACGAAGAAGCGACGCAGGTTCAGGGCGTTGTCCGCGTTGATCGGGCTGCGCTTGCCCTGGGCATCGAGCAACAGGTCCGGGATCACGGCAAGCACCTGGTCGTTGGTGTAGTCGCTCACGCTCGGTTCGCTGTTGTCGGTCTCGAACCAGAGGATACCGCGGCTATCGAAACTCATGCCGTCGGGGCTGGCGAACTGGTTGTGTTCGGTCAGGCCGGAGCGGTTGATGTCGGCGCTGGCCGCAGCATTGGCGCCGAACACGAAGATGTCCCAAGTGAAGCTCAGCTGATCCGTGCCGTCGTGCCAGCGGATGATGTGACCGTGCTTGTTAGGCCCCCGCGGGTTGGCCTGGTCGACGCTGGTCGGGGTGCGCTGACTGTTGTTGGTCAGGCTCAGGTAGGCGTCGCCGTTGAGCGGGTTGACTGTGGTCCACTCCGGGCGGTCCATCGGTGTGGCGCCCAATGCATCGGCTGCGCCACGGGTATTGAGGATGATGCCCGGCAGGTCGCCGTAGAGGGCGCCAAGGGTCTTGCCATCGATGGTGGGCGAGGCAGCATCGAGCAGCAGCCACTGGCCGCTGCCGTCGGCATCGAAGCGCGCCACGTACAGCTTGCCCTGGTCCATGTACTTGGCGCCGATGGCCAGGCGGTCGTGCGGGGTGGCATCGGCCGGGTCCCAGGGCGCGCTGGAGACGAATTTGTAGAGGTATTCGTTGTTCGAGTCGTCACCCATGTAGAACACCACCGGTTGGCCTGCCACCGCCAGGCCGGGGCAGCAGCCCTCGTGGCGAAAACGTCCCAGGGCGGTGCGTTTGACCGCGCGGCGACTGGCGTCATACGGGTCGATTTCGACGATGTAGCCAAACGTGCTGGCTTCATTGCGATAGTCGTCGGTGGCCGACGTACCGCGTGGGGTGATGTCGAAGCGGGCGAATTCGTCGTCCACTTCGTCCGCTGCGCCGGCGGCGGTTTCCCACTTGTACAGGCTTGTCCCGGTGCTGACGCCCAGGCGCTGCTGATCGGCCGGCAGCGCAGTGGTCGTATTGATGAAGATACCTGGCCAGTTCTCCTCGCAGGTCAGGTAGGTGCCCCATGGGGTGTGGCCGTTACCGCAGTTGTTGTTGGTGCCGCGCGACTGCGTGCCGTTTCTGGAGAACGCGGTCTTGACGTGATCGGTGCCGCGCAGCGGGCCGGCCAGGTCCATCACGCTGGCGCTGGTGAAGCGGCGGTTGAGCGGATCGTTGTCGACCACCTGCCAGCGCCCGCCGCGCTTGTTCAGGCGCACGACGCCGGCGCCGTGGGCGTTGATCTCCTTGCGCACCTCCTCGGGCGGCCGCTTGCCGGTAGCGTCCAGGGTGGGGCCGGCAGGATGCAGGGCCTGGGCATCGATGTATTCGAAGTTGATCGCCAGCAGACCGTCGTCGGAGCTGTCACCGATGGGGAAGAAATGCATGCCGTCGTGGTGCATGCCCATGGCGTTTGCCTGGTCTTCGGCGCTGTTGCTGCCGTCGGCCTGCCAGGGTTTAGCGGCGCTGTTCAACGGGGTACCCCATGGTGCCAGCACATAGGCGCTGTAGCCGGCGGCCACTGTGCAGGCATCGGTGCGCGAGCCGGGGATCGAGTCGAAACCGAGCGCCAGCGGCGACGAGGCGGTAGGGGCGGCGGCTTTGTCCGCGGCGTAGCTGTCGAAACAGCCACCTAGGCCTGCACCGGCAATCATCGCGATGGCTGCGCCCAGGCTGCCGCGCACCACGCTGCGGCGGCTCAGATACATGTCCAGTACGGACGTCATCGGCAGGTTGCCACTGGCGTTGCGGTCCAGGTTGTCGCCGGTGTCTCGACTCATTGCTTCATATCCTTCAGCTGAAGTGGCGTCATGCAGACCGGCACTTTAGAAGGCGAATATGACGATTTAGGGGCGCTTTGATGACAGCCGGCACTGCGGCCGGCTGTTGATCCGGGGCAGGGGTCAGGGCCGAATCTCGATCAGCGTGCCGTCGCTGACCAGGTTCCATACTTCGCGCATGTCGCGGTTGGTCATGGCGATGCAGCCTTCGGTCCAGTCCAGGGTGTGGAACAGCGCCTCGGGGTAGTCCGCACTGTCCGGGGTCTGTCTCTTATACACATCTCCGAGCCCACGAGACCGTACTAGATCTC
>OLII01000468.1_pt1 | contig 15290 bp, 13 predicted proteins | sample 1609481 | NCBI WGS metagenome assembly OLII01 (sample SAMN05416859, study PRJEB24817) | seawater metagenome | isolation source: Sea water | place: Canada:Atlantic | collected 2013-11 | reverse complement strand
CTACACAGAGTAGATCGTCGGCAGCGTCAGATGTGTATAAGAGACAGGGTTAACATTTTAGGTCTAGTTGCTAAAAAGTAAACTACAATAGGTGCCGTTATTCCTATTAAAGCATCTTGACCTAAAGGAATAATCCAAGGTGTAGGAAGTACATCTCCACCAAATACTTCAATAGATGGCATAAATATAAAACCTAAAATGCGGTGGGTCATCCAAGAAAGGATTAGCAATATAGGAATTAGCTCTTTTGGTGTTTTTTTTATTTGTGTCATATGTTTTTACATTATTTGAATTTAATAATGCAAAGGTGCTATGAATTGAAATGGATGAAAATCTACTAGATTAAGAAATGAAGTGAAACTAGTTTAACTTTTCGTCTGCTTTTTTCTGATTCGAGAAAGATATTGTGTCGTCATACCCAAATAAGAAGCAATGGCAAACTGTGGCACTCGCTGCAAAAAATCAGGATATTTGTCAGCAAATTGTTTGTATCGTTCTTCGGCAGTAAGTGTTAAACTGGCTATTAATCTGCGTTGCATAAAAGCAAGGCCTCTTTCGGCAATAGTTCTAAAGAAGGTTTCGAATTGGTGACTATGTGCTTTTAATGTCTGCTCGTTTTCAAAATCCAATTGAAAAATGATACTATCTTCCAATGCTTCTACAAACATTGTCGCAGGTTTTTGATAGATATAACTATTTGGGTCAGAAATCCACCAACCATCCATAGCAAGAGAAATCGTGTTTTCTTGTCCATCATTACCAACGACATAGGCTTTAAATGTTCCTTGAACAACAAAAACTCTATATTTTGCGATGAAGTCAGGTTGTATAATGAATTGTCTTTTTTTGACCTTTCGTTCTGTGAAATGAGAAACAAAAAAGTCAGCCTCTTTTGCTGTGAAAGAATACTTTTCGATTAATTGATTTTGTAGTGATTGGTCCTCTATCATTAATTACATTTCTGTCGTGTTCTCAAATGGCATACAACTTGTTTATATGCGGAGTTTTTATCTTTAGATACTCCCATTTTGGCAGGATATGCGGACTTTTACGTTCCTTATATCTATACTTCCGTTTATAAAAATATAGGTTTAAAACAAGTCCGCAAAGGGATTTTTAATCTTTCTCAAATGGGCACATGGTCAATGCTCAAAATTGACATTCTTGTATCATTTTATCAACATATAAATAGACTTATCATTTTCATTCACGCGCTATCTCTAAGCGCATTTCTAGTAAATTTGGTTTGAAACCAGCATTCAAATATGCGTTTTTAGCGATTACATTTTCGTCATAAACCTCCAGTCTCACTTCTGTTAAATTTCTTTGATGTGCCCAATCAATAAGTCGGTTTACAATTTTACGATTGATGCCTTGTCCACGAACTGTGGGTTTTACATACATAAAACCTAAATATGCATACTCATTATATTTTTGATAGGGATTAGCTTTTAAAATTTTTGCGTATCCTGAGCCTACTATTTCATTATCAAGAACAGCTACTAGTACTTCTGCTTTTTTACTTTTGATCAAGTCTAGCAAATCATAATAATGAATTTCACCTTTTTTTAAGCTATTATCAAAAGGTCTTTCAGCTTCGATAATTCCCTTTTCAAAGTCTAATAATGTTTCAATTTCTGTTTCAATGGCTGCACGTATTTCTAGGGTCATTTAGTTAATATTTTTTGATGTTACTATTTATTTTTGAGAATTTTGACTTTTTAACTGCTCCAAAAGGTCACTTATAACGGTCAGTTACAGTTTTCAATTTATTGCTGACCATTGAGACGCTAACCGGTACAATTTTATTTATATCCTGACGGAGTCGATCCACATGAAATTTCGGCGATAGTCTATGTCTGCTTCACAAATTTATCGTAAATCTAGTTGTTTTTTTATTTCTGTAGTAATACTGGGAAAGAAAATATATCAAGAAAAGAGCCGATTTTTTTTCCCTCTTTAAAATAAAGACCTATTGAAATGATGCTGTATTTTGTTACTTACTCACTTTCAACCCTTAATTTCGACGTTCTTGTACTTTTTCTTTGATGAATAGGATGTATTTTTGTTGTTTTGCTAACAAATGAGTGAGCACATAGTCAGAACATACAGGGGTAGGAGCATTTCTCTTTATTGGAAATGTCAATTGTCAGGATGGAGCATTGCAGCATTGTATTGGGCTTATATAGTCTATACACGAGACCATTATGGTGTTTTTTACACCCTCCTCAATTATATGTTGGATATTGGCATTGGAATTTTTCTAACGCATTGCTACAAGGTATTTGTGAAAGGAGCCAATTGGAGTGAATTGCCTATTCGGAAATTACTCATTCGTGTGGTCCCTTCGGTTTTCTTACTGGCTTTTTTATTTGTGCTCTTGAATAACTTAAAATGGTATTCCTATTGGACACTTGTTGCAGGAAGAGAAGAAGTTTTTTTAGAAAGTCTATTTTATTGGAATCCAATTCTTATTACAGGTCTGAGACTTATGTCGATTTGGTTATTGGCGTATCATTTGTACCATTATTACCAAACGGTGGTAGTTACAGCTCAAAAAAATAGTGAGCTTTCGCTCATCGTAAAACAAGCTGAATTGGATAATTTATCCGCGCAATTAAATCCACACTTTTTGTTTAACTCTTTAAACTCAATCAAGTCACTTGTTATTGAAAATCCATCCATTGCCCGCAGGGCTATTGATCTGTTGTCTGACTTGTTAAGATCATCTTTATACGAAAAAGACAAAGGATTAATCAGCATTAAAGATGAACTTGCTTTGGTTCATGACTATATTGAACTAGAAAAAATGCGTTTTGAAGAGCGTCTTGAACTAAAAACATCCATTGATACAACCCTCGTTAATCATCTCATACCAACTTTAAGTATTCAGCTATTGATTGAAAATGCAATCAAACACGGTATTGACTTAAAAGTAGGAGGTGGGGTTGTGCGTTTAGAGATTGCAAAAATGGATAATTACATCATCATTACAATCGAGAATCCAGGACGTATTACAAATCACAAACGAGCAGGATTGGGTATAAAAAACTTACAAAAACGTCTTGACATTCAATATGGATCAAAGGCCAAATTTAGCTTAAGAGAGAAAAATGACGGGCATGTTGCAGCCGAATTACAAATTCCAATAGAGACCAAAGTATGAAAAGATATAAAACGATTATCATAGATGATGAACGCTTGGCACGTGAAGAAGTGAAACGAGCATTGCAAAAACATCATGAGTTTGACATTGTTGGAGAGGCCAGTCATGTGGATGAAGCCATTACAATCATGAATGCTTTGAAGCCAGACTTGCTATTTTTAGACATTCATATGCCTGGTAAATCTGGATTTGATTTATTGGAAGAACTGACCACTGTACCCGATGTGGTTTTTACCACGGCCTACGATCAATATGCAGTCAAAGCATTTGAGATGAATGCACTCGATTACTTGGTGAAACCCTTAAGAGATGAACGATTTTCTAAGACCATTGAAAAGGTGAAAATTGAATTGTCTAAAAAGAGACAGTTAGCAGCGACTATTTTACCAATGCATCAAAAAATCTTTATAAAAGATGGAGAGAAATGTCATTTTATTCCACTTACTGACATCCATTTTATTGAATCTTTAGATAATTATGCGCGTCTCTATTTTGCTGAAGAAAAGGCTATGATCAAACGCTCATTGAATTTATTAGCAGAAAAATTAGACCCGAAAGTTTTCTTTCGCGTAAATAGAAGCCAAATGGTGAACATACATTACATCAAAGAGATTCATCCGTATTTCAATAACAAATTGCAAATTACACTAACCACAGGGAAAAAGGTAGAAGTATCTAGCAGACAATCGGTAAAATTTAAAAACTGGAATAGTTTATAGTACAACAAACAACTTGATGCTATCTTATTAGAAACATATTAATTAAAACATTGGTAGTTAGTATTTAATATGTTATTAAGTGATGTTTTAGTTTAGGCTTTTGAAATTAGAAAATTTTTTTTCTGCATGCAAGTGTTCGATTTTTAGTCCCTAAAACGATACATTAAATGCAACAACATTCATTTCAAATGTAGACAATATTACCATTATAATTATACACACTTTTCTAAAAACATGAAAATCCACAAAATGAAAATAACGATTGCATTTCTCATAATTGAACTATTGGCCATTGGATCATTTGCTCAGGTATTTGCTCAAAAGGAAGCAATCGATACACTACGCATTACTACAGATTTTGCATGCAAACAAAGCATCGCTGCCAATCAAAAGCATTTATATAGGATAGATTTAAAGCAGGACGAAGCAATCAAAGCAAGTATTGATCAATTATCTGTGGATGTTGTTGTTGATATTTACAACAGCAATAGTCAATTACTCAGTTCTATTGATGGTTCCGGAAAAATCGAAAAAATTGATTTTACAGCAAGGCAAACAGGTACCTTTTTTTTAGAGCTATATCCCTATGAAAAAGAGAGGGAAAGTGGGGAATACTCTTTTGTTTTAGAGCAAAAATTCAATGCTCAAGAAAATATTAGGAGGATCGCAAAGAAAGAAATTCCATCACAACTATTGTTCAATTTATGGTTAGATGCTCAATCCAATCCAAATGCAGTAAGTGATTTCTTAAACAAACAAGCCCATAGACATGTCATAGAATCAATTGAAGGGAACCCAGTAGCATCTCGAGTTACTTATTTTTATATTCCATCAAAAAATACCGAATATATGATGCAGAGTGGAGGGCCGGATTATATGGGTTTGCGTTTTTCACAATTAGGAAATACCGCATTATTTTTTGCTTCTCATGTGGTTCCGAATGATGCCATTTTTAATTATGGATTCAATGAATTCAAAAAGTATTCTTATGGAGCTGAAGATGTATTTGTTTCTCGAACGATAGAACATGTTTATGACAATTCAGTAATCATGCCGGGTGCGATGATTGATCCCTATGCCATAAAAAATCCTACTGTGAAGAAAGGAAGCATCAGAGAGTTTAGTCTTTACAGTACTTTTCTGAATGAAGAAAGAAAGGTAACCGTCTTATTGCCTGAAAATTACAATGCTCACAGAGCACATAAATTGTTGATATTGTTTGATGGAGAGGAATATGGTGGTAATTTGGAGAGAAGAGCAGCGGTACCCACTTCAATCATTTTAGATAATTTACATGCTGCAGAAAAAATTGAGCCCACCATTACACTTCTCGTCTGGCATATGGGAAAAAGAAATAAAGATTTGGTTCGTAAGACTTTTGGAAATTTTATTGCTCAGGAATTGATACCGTGGACTAGAAAAAACTATGCCATCGGCACAACACCTGCAGACATCTGTGTGGGAGGGTCGAGTAGAGGAGGATATGCAGCGAGTTTCATCGCCTTCAATCATTCAAATAGCATTGGCAATGTGCTCTCTCAGTCAGGATCTTACTGGATTACATCTAATGAAAAAAAGAATCATTGGATGTACCCTACCGAACAGGGAAAATTAATTACTGCATTTAAAAAATCGAAAAAGTTACCGATTCGATTTTATATGAATATTGGTCTATATGACGCGGGTGCATCCATGCTTGGAATGAATAGAGAGTTCAGGTCAATTCTTCAAGCGAAAGGGTACAATTTAACCTATGAAGAGTTCAAAGGAGGGCATAGTTATTTGAATTGGAAACAAACGCTATCTGCTGGGATTCTTGCAATTTTTGGAAAATAACTCTACGCTAATAGTCGTATTTTGACGCTCATATATTTTCTCTTTTGGTTTTTGAAAATATTGCCTTGATTTGTATCAAGAAATACACCATCTAATTTTAAAAAAAATACGTACATGAAAAGCTTCGGAAAAAAGAATAAAAGATATTTGTTTGTACAGCTGTTTATAAGCTTAATGCTATATTCATGCGCAAAAACATCACAATATGAGACAAAACAACCCATACTTGATGATTACACAGTTGGTGAAAAATGGACTTGGAAATACAAAGGGGTCACTACAAAGGGTGAGGTTCGGTCGAATGGAGAGGATACAAGACAAATAGTTAGTATAGACAGTGTATTGCACATGGCCATGGAAACAGATACCATTCCCGTCTCAGCAATTGTAAAGGTCAACGAAAGTAAAACACCCAGGTATAGTTGGCCACTTAAAGTAGGTAAAAAGTGGGTATATGAAAACAAATGGACCAGTCAAGATGGAACCAAAGGTTCGCAGCGTCAGGATGCAGAAGTACTCTCTTTTAAAGAAGAAACGGTAGGGGCAGGAACTTTTATGGCCTACACCATCAAATACACAGGAGAAATTACAAATTCTAGAGGATACAACGCGACTGTAGAAGATGTATGGCTCTATGCTCCCCAAATAAAGAACTTTATCAAACTGACACAAAAGCAAGGCGATTTTTCATACGTAGAGGAACTGATTACCTATGCTAACCCCAATAAATAGTAACTCCTATTTTAGCCATTCAGCATGAAGAAAATGATACTACTGCTATTCTGTATATTATCTGTTGCCTCTTTTGGGCAAGGGATTCCCTTTCATAAAGTAAAAATAACAGATTCAATAGCTCTTGCGCATCAAATGCAGCAATTGGCAGCAGCATGTGGTACTCAAAATACATCAGCATTAGACTTGTTTAAATTCCAGTTAATTCAAGCTGATTATAAAGCAGCATTGGTAACCATTAACAAAAAAATCCGAGAAACACCTCGAGAAGAACGAGTGTACTTAGATTTGTATCTGCACTATGTAAAAGCTAAACTTTCTACAGATTTTGCAAAAACATTTCAAGAATCTTACAGGAAATATCTCATGAAATCGAATGATCATCATGTAATTAATTTAGACAAAACCCTCATACTAAGAGACGGAACCGATTATTTTATTTCTAATTTTGATAGGACTTATCAAGGTATTACTACTAAAAAAATTTCCATAGTAACTGCACAAGATTTGCTCAAAAAATATTTTTTAAAAACGGTATACGCGGCAAGCAGAGCTATTTTTTTTGAGGAAATAAAACAAGATCACAAACGGAGATATGACATAAATGATCGTATTGTTATTCCGATGAAAGACGGTGCAGAGGTTTCTATTGTATTGGTGCAAAGAAAGAAAGATGTAGGTATCAAAAAGGATGCAATTTTAACGTTTTCTATTTATGCAGGCACCAATGAAGCCTCGGCAATGTTAGCCGCTTCTAATGGATACATTGGTGTGATTGCCAATACAAGAGGAAAGAGCTTGAGTAAAAGTGTTGTAAAGCCTCTTGAATATGAACACACGGATGTCTATGAGGTGATTGACTGGATTAGTAAACAACCATGGTCCAATCAAAAAGTAGCCATGTTTGGTGGTAGTTACAATGGGTTTTCACAGTGGGCATCCATGAAACACAAAGTACACCCTGCTTTAAAAACCATCGTACCCATGGTTGCCATTGCCCCGGGAATTGACTATCCAATGGAGAACAATGTACTACACAATTATTCGTATTCTTGGAATTTTTATGTCACCAATAATAAATTCCTAGATTTTAAGGCTTCCCAAAATATAAAGCGTTGGAATACCTTAAAAGACACTTGGTATAAAACGGGCGTCTCATTCTACAAGCTCGATAGTTTAGATGGTCAAACAAATCACTTGTGGAATGCCTACATGCAGCACCCTAGTTATGATGATTTTTGGAAAAAAATGATTCCATATAAACGAGAATTTGCAAAAATTGACATTCCTATTTTAACCATTACCGGGTATTATGACGATTCGCAAAGAGGAGCCATGTATTATTACAATCAGCATCATAAATATGTCAAAAATCCAAATCATTATTTATTAGTCGGGCCCTATGATCATTGGACTGCACAAACAAAGCCAGAAAACCAGTTAAGAGGGCATGTATTAGATGAAGCGGCTATGATATCCATTGAAGAAGACATCATGTATCAATGGTTTGATTATATTTTAAAAGGAAAACAAAAGCCACGACTTTTAAAAGACAAAGTAAACTTCCAAGTCATGGGAACCAATACCTGGATGCACAAACCAAGTATAAGTGCAATGACCAATGATACGTTGAAGTTTCATTTAATGGATAAGAAAAAGAATGCATTCCATGCTTTAAATTTGAAATCTAATGCATCTAAAATAGCCTTAACTGTTGATTTCAAGGATCGAAATAGTATGCAAAATACTGAATATTATCCATGGCCATTGGAACGAGAAAAAATCAGTTTAGAGGACGGTTTGATTTTTAAATCTGATGTTTTAGAGGAAGACATGATTATGAACGGATCTTTTTTAGGTGATTTAGAATTTAGTATGAATAAAAAGGATGTTGACTTCTCAGTAATTTTATACCAACTAACACCTCAAGGGACTTATTTTCATCTGAGTTACTATATCGGTAGAGCTAGTTATGCCAAAAATCGAGAGAAAAGAATATTGTTACAACAAAATCAACTTCACAGGGTTCACTTTGAAAACTCAAAATTGATCAGTAAAAAAATTGAAAAGGGTAGTCGATTTGTGGTTGTATTGAATGTAAATAAAAATGACAATGCACAAATTAATTATGGAACAGGGAAAGACGTCAATACAGAAAGTATCAAAGATGCAGGAACTCCTATGCAGATAACTTTTACCGGACAGAGTAGTATTTCCCTTCCTGTTTGGAGAAATACAAAAACTCATCATTAATCATGCTTGTAACAATTGATGTGCTTGCATTTAATCTAGAATACGGACGAAATACAGCACAAATGACCTTGCGCCAATCCTAATTAGCAAAAAGTAGTATTTTTATTTGTATTTATTCTAAATAATTGTATTTTCGCGTAGTGATTTCATTAACAAAGACTTCAAATAAGTACCTATTAAATTTCCATGAAAAGGAAATACTACTCAACTTTTGCGAATTGCTAAAGTTTAGAAATAGAATTGAATCGATTCATATTGATGCTCATTTCTATAATGATCACAGTGGTATTGAAATCGTAACACTTTGCAACAGGCAACATATTCTGATATTAGAGACTACAGATATTGTGGTGATAAAGAAAAAGTTGCAGCAGCTTTTTACTCCTTTAGAGACAGAAATAGTTTCGTAATTAGTTGCCCTTATTTAGAATTAAACCAACCATAAACTGTTGATTCACTGCTTTTTTTGATTGATTTTCCTTAAATTTGGTTATCGAACAACACAAAAAAGGACAATTATGGAAGATTTAATAAGAGAAAATTTATCAATTAATATAAAAGTAATCGACCTCTTAAACGAGCAGATTAAAATGGAAGCTACTGCATCTTCAAAATATTTAGCAATGGCATCATGGTGCGATCAACAGGGGTTTGATCATAGTGCCAAGTTTTTTTACGATCAATCAAGCGAAGAGCGAGACCACATGCTCAAAATTTTCAAATTTATAAACGACAATGGAGGGGTTGCATACGCTCCAGTTGTGCCTCAAGTAGACCATGAATTTGAATCGATTCTTGATTTGTACCAGACTGCATTACACGGAGAAATTCAAGTGAGTAAATCCATTCACAAAATATTCTTGGCAGCGAGAAAAGAGAATGATGTGGCATCAGAGCTTTTCCTACAATGGTTTGTAAACGAACAACAAGAGGAAGAACAAAAAATGAGACATGCTGTCAAAGTGTACGAACTGCACGGGCACGATGTTGAAAACTTATACGCCCTTGACAAGCGCATTTCTAGAAGCTAAAAGATACAAACACCATTATTAAAAAATAGTGCTAATGTGCTGTTGAAAAATTCCATATGGCATTCGTGAATCGGATGCCATATTTTTATGGTGTCAGGTAGGCAAGAGTGCGTTGTTTTTTTTGTATTTGCATGTATTTATATTGACATGATCTTGATTATATATCATAAAGAGTAATGCACTTACAACCCTGATTACTGCAGTAACAAGTCAATATTCTTTTTGTAAACTTTACCAATAGGTATGATGTAGGATTTGATAGAAATTCTATTTCCTTCGATTTGCTTGATGTGTTGTTTAGCGACAATAAAGGATTTGTGTGTTTGAACAAACTGACTTTCGGGAAGCACATGAAGTACATCAGTTAGTTTTTCTCTGACTTGAATTTCTTCATCTTCAGTTACCACATTGATGTAATTTCCTGTGGCTTCAATAAACAAAATATCATTTGTTTTTACTTGTATGTGTTTTTTATTTGATTTAAAAAACAATTGCTCATCTTCCTTTTTGATGTCTGCGGTTTCATGGTTACCTTGATTATGTTCGATTTTATGAATCGCCTTTACAAAACGTTCAAAGCTAAAAGGCTTTAATAAGTAATCTACAACATTGAGTTCGTATCCTTCAAGCGCATGCTCTTGGTAAGCCGTTGTAACGATTATTTTTGGAGGATTTTTTAAAGCTCTTAAAAATTCAAATCCTTTGAGTTTGGGCATGTTTAGATCTAAGAAAATCAAATCGACCTTGTGATCTTTCAGACACTGCATGGCTTCAATCCCATCATAACAATGTTTTACGAAAGAAAGATGGGGCAGTGCATCACAATATCCTTTGATAATATCATGTGCAATGTACTCATCGTCAACAATTATATAATGTATCATAAGTGTATCGTTAATTTGGTGGAGTATATGTTGGTGTTTATGCTGTTCTCTAAGGTATGTTTTTTAGGGTAAACCAATTGCAACCTTCTTTTTAAATTTTCGAGTCCAATGCCGCTCTCTCCAATCATTTCTGTATCAAAATTATTTTCGATAGTGAGGGTTACTTTGTTTGCATTGGCTGCTATCGAGATGTGAACAAAAGCATTTTTTCTCAATACTTCTACCCCATGTTTAAAAGCATTTTCTATAAGTATGATAAATAGTAGAGGTTTAATGTTTAAGGTTTTATTTTCTACTGCAACATCAAATTGCACGTCGATATCTTTATGATACCGCATGGTATGCAATGCTATAAAATTACTAATAAAATCGATTTCTTGCTGTAAAGTCACAGCATCTTTTAATCCCTCGTAAATACTGTATCGCATCATTTCAGACAATTTTAGAATTAATGCTTTTGCTTTTTTACTGTCCTTATCAACCAGTCCATAAAGATTGTTCAGCATATTAAAGAAAAAATGAGGGTTTACTTGCGATTGTAAGTGTTGCAGCTCTGTTGTTGCTTTCTCCTGTTTTAGTTTCAGAATGCTTTTTATGCTTAAAAATACCCAATGTAGTACTGTGAAGATAAAAGTAACAAAGTACAACAAAACAAGTTCTGGAACTCCTTCAATTTTTTCAAGAGTGTTCCCAAACGTCTCAAGGAATATAAGCATAGGTAAACCACTTGAAATGATTATGATTCGCAAAGTCCTTGTGGTCAATAGTTTTTTCATGTGCATATAGTTCCATTTCATACCGCAATATTACTTAATAAAGACTAGTTCAACAAATTAGTTGATAAACGATGCATAGTTGTATGTCAACTGCTGTAGCGGTGTGATAAACGCATTCAGTTGTGTCAAAGAGTCTGTACACACCTCAAAAATGTACTTACATCCCACTTTTTATGTATGACTTTTCTTCATTTGTAGGTTTGCCGATATAAAATTTTAAAGAAACACATTATGAAACTTGTAATTGATAACGTAAGTAAAACCTATGACAATGGTGTCAAGGCATTGCAAAATGTCTCTTTGGAGATTCCCAAAGGAATGTTTGGTTTACTCGGTCCGAACGGGGCAGGAAAGTCAACCCTCATGCGAACAATAGCAACGCTGCAACAAGCAGATGAAGGTAGTATTATGTTGGATCATTTGAATGTGCAAACTGACACGCATGCAACTAGAAAACGACTTGGCTATTTACCGCAGCAATTTGGAGTATATCCTAAGATGTCTGCCGAGGTGTTGCTTTCTCATTTTGCCGTTTTAAAAGGAATAACAAACAAAAGTCAACGAAAAGAACTTGTAGATGCATTGCTTCACAAAACCAATCTTTATGCTGTTCGAAAACAAAATTTAGGGGGATTTTCTGGGGGAATGAAGCAACGTTTTGGAATTGCTCAGGCCTTACTGAACAATCCTGACCTATTAATTGTTGACGAGCCCACTGCAGGTTTAGATCCAACAGAACGAAATCGTTTCTACAATCTCTTGAGTGAAATTGCAGAGAATACCATTGTTATCTTTTCAACCCATATTGTTGATCACATCAAGGAGTTATGCTCCAATATGGCGGTCATTAATAGGGGTAAAGTTGTATTAAAAGGAAATCCTTTGGCACTTATAGATGAGTTAGATGGGAAAGTTTATCAAAAAACAATTGAAAGAACGGCTTTGGCTCAGTATAAAGAGCAATATACAGTAATCAATGATAAACTGTTTTTAGGCAAACCCATCATTCATATTGTGAGTGATACCCATCCAAATGAGGGATTTTCTCCTGTGAAAGCTAGCTTAGAAGACGTCTATTTCTCTCAAATCAACACTAAAAATATATAATATGTGGTACGAAATATTCAAATTTGAGCTTGTATATAGACTCAAACGTCCAGAGACTTATCTCTTCTTCACATTTCTATTCTTATTCTCTATGGTTGGTGTAGATTTTATTTTTCAAGGAGTAGACATTGGACTCATGAAAAAGAACGCACCTCTGGTCATTGCAAAAACGATGGCTGCTATTACTGGTATTCTTATGATTCTTGTGTCTATGATTATGGGGGTTCCCGTACTTCGAGATTATCAATACAATACAGAAGCGTTGCTGTTTATCAACCCGTTGACTAAGAGAGATTACTTACTCGGTCGCTTTTTAGGTTCATTTACAATACTTCTTTTTATTTTTACTGGGTTGTTATTGGGTATGATGCTAGGCTTACAAATGCCTTGGCACAAAGAAGAGGAACTACTGCTGTTCAATGCAACTACCTACATTCAATCTTTCGTGGTTGTTGTGTTACCAACATTATTCTTTGGAGCCACGGTATTTTTTGTCAGTGGAATGTTGAGTAAAAAATTATTAGTAGTGTATACGCAAGGGGTGGTGCTTTTTGTTATTTTCCTACTCACGAAAGCAATAACAAATGAATACCTGCAAGGAATTTTAGATCCCTTTTCCTTAACAACTTTAACCCAGTTTACAAAAGAATGGTCGGTTGATGAAAAGAATTCACTCCAAATAGATTTACAAGGCATACTGCTATACAGCAAGCTCTTTTGGATAGTACTTGGTGCCCTCGTTTTTTGGTATGGCTATGCGAAGTTTTCATTCAGTGAACTTGCGAGAGGTAAAAAAAGTAAAGTAAATAATCCGTTAAAGAGGAATACAATTACCTTAGATACAGAGGTAAGTATACCATATCATGCGATACATCACAATTTTAAATCTGCATGCATTCAGCTTTGGGAACTCTCTAAGTTTTATACCTTTTCCTTGTTAAAAGAAACTTCTTTTTGGGCAATCATTATATGTGCTATGATCATACTTATTGTGAATTCAGTCAGTTTGGGAACTGTTTTTGGTGTTGATAGCTACCCAGAAACACATTTTATCGTTGCCGAGTTGAAAGAAATGTCTCTGTACTTTTTTATCATTCTTTTACTTTTTTATTCTGGTGAATTGATTTGGAAAGAACGCAACATCAAGCAATACATGCTCAATGATTCCACACCAGTAGGAAACGCAACTCTTTTAACGAGTAAATTCCTCACCCTCATTACGATTTATGTAATTTTGATGCTCTGTTTGATTGTTTCGGGAATGCTATTCCAAATTGCTAATGGGTACTATGCCTTCAATTTGAGTGTCTATTTTACAGGTTTTTTTGTGGATATATTACCTTTCTTGATCTTATACACTTGCGTTACTTTTTTCTTTCAGGTGATCAGTAGAAATCAATTTACAGGCATTCTTTTGACGCTTGTTTTTATCATTGGAATTGGAAGTATGGAGGCATTTGGACTCAAACATAACCTCTATAAATTTGGAGGAAAACTTTTAGGTACCTATTCTGCAATGAATGGCTTTGGTCACTTTCTTAAACCATATCTTTGGGTAAAAGCCTACTGGTTGCTCTTTGTGAGTATGCTCTTTTTTGGGAGTACATTCCTTGTAAACAGAGGTACAGAAACACGTTTATGGGAGCGTATAAAAATGGTAAGATATCAAATTACAAAACCAAAAGCGTATGTTGGAGCAACCTTATTCATTCTATTTCTTGGAGTTGGATGTTTCATTTTTTACAATACCAATGTATTAAACAGCTATTTGAATGGAGCGGAACAACAAAAATTTAGAGCGAATTATGAAAAAACTCTGAAGTTTTTAGAATACATTCCTCAGCCAAAGATTACTGAGGTTCAGATAGATCTTGAGTTATATCCTGAACAGAGAAGCTATTCGCTTATAGGTAGTTACACGCTTGAAAATCAAACAGATGATGTCATACATGAAGTGCATATTCAAAAGTTAATTGCATCACATGTTACCCTTAAAAATGTGAGTTTTGAAGGAGGAGCTACAGCAAACAATACCTACAATGCGTTAGATTATACCATTTATAAACTGCACAAGCCATTAGCGCCTCAAGCTTCCATAAAAATGAAATTTGAACAAACCTTCATTCCAAAAGGGTTTGCAGATGGTCGTTCTAGTACTCAAGTTGTATACAATGGTACTTTTTTCAACAACAAGGCATTTCCTTCGATAGGATACGACAATAGATATGAACTCAAAGATCCCGATCAACGCGCTGCCTTTCACTTAATGCCTGCGCAAATAATAGCCAATATTGACGACTCCAAAGAAGTCCTAAATGCTCGCTCGGGAGGTGACTCTGACGGCATCTATTTAGACATGACTATTGGTACAAGTGCCAATCAGAAAGCCATTACATCGGGTCAATTAATCAAAACATGGACACAGAATGACCGGAACTACTTTCATTACAAAACAAATGGACGTATCATTAATTATTACGCCGTAGTTTCAGGGATATATGAGGTGAAAAATGAAATTTGGACCCCTGCAGATCAAGAAGAAGGACCGGTAAAACTAGAAATTTATTATGACAAAAAGCATGGATATAATTTAGACAGAATGATGGCAGGAATAAAGGCTTCTTTATCCTATTTCAGTCGTCATTTCACACCCTATCAGTACCAGCAATTATCTATTGTGGAGTTCCCTAGATATCGCGAATTTGCCCAGTCTCTTCCCAATATGATTCCATTTTCAGAGGCGATGGGGTTTGTATTAAATCTGTCTCTTATACACATCTCCGAGC
>OLII01000467.1_pt1 | contig 15291 bp, 13 predicted proteins | sample 1609481 | NCBI WGS metagenome assembly OLII01 (sample SAMN05416859, study PRJEB24817) | seawater metagenome | isolation source: Sea water | place: Canada:Atlantic | collected 2013-11 | reverse complement strand
CTACACAGAGTAGATCGTCGGCAGCGTCAGATGTGTATAAGAGACAGGTGCTGGCGTCATCGCGGGTCAAGCCCGCTCCCACAAGGAACTGCGCCGAACCTGTGGGAGCGGGCTCGACCCGCGATGGGCGGCGCCGCCGCCCGCTTCAGCGCTGCGTCGCCCAGTACCCCTGCAACGCCCGCGCCGCCGGTTCGATGGCGGCCACGCGCTGGCGATGCAGCGCCACATCCAGGTCGGCGGGCAGTTCGAAGTTGTCCTGTGCGGCACAGGTCTCGATCACATCCAGTGCCACCTGCTGCGCCGCCGGCAAGGCCGGCCAGTTGGCCAGGCCTGCACCGCGCAGGTAGCCAAAGCACCACTCTTCGGCCAGCGTCAGCGGCTGGCCGTTGTGCTCGGTCTCCTCGAAGCGCGGCGAGAAACGCTGGGCCAGGTTGTTCGCGTGCAGGGTCACCAGCTCGACGAAGCGCTGGCAGTCTGCAGCGCTTTCCCATTCCGGCTGGCGACCACCGAAGATCCCCGGGAACCAGTCGTCGATAGCCACAGGCGCCGGGCCGGACACCAGCGCGGTGAGGTAGCCGTCCAGTTCCGAGGCGTTGAGCACCGAATGGTCATCGCCATACTGCAGCAGGATGTCTTCGATGAACTCGAAGTCGGTGTCGTTGAGCGTCTGCATGAAAAAGGTCCTTCACATAACGGTGGGCGCAGCCAGGCTGCGCGTCAAAGGCGGGAAGGATGGCGCTTTCGCCGGTTTTTATCCAGCGTGCTGATCAGCGCTCAGAAGCGCTCGTCGAGCAGGGCCGGCAAGGTCAGCTCCTTGACGTAGCTGGCCGACGACAGGCTCAGCGCCATGCGCACCACCTGCACCACGTCGTGCACGGGGATCAGCTGGCCTTCGCCGCGTTGCTCGGCCACGTCGCGGGGCGTGCTGAGCGGGTCTTCGGTGTTGAGGTAACCCAGGTTCAGGCAGGTCACGGCCAGGCGTTGCTCGCGGTAGCCTTCGCGCAGCGCATCGGCGATGCCACGCAGGGCGAACTTGGAGGCGCCGAAGGCCACCTCGGGGCGCCCGCTCTGGGGCAGGCCGGAGGTGGAACCGGTGAGGATGATGCGCGGGGTGGCGCTGCGCAGCAGGGTGGGCAGCAGGCGCTTGATCAGCAGCAGGGTGGCGGTGATGTTGCAACTGACGATGACCTGTACTTGCGCGTCGCTGTCGCCGAGAAAGTCGTAGGCCGGGTCGAAGGCCAGCTCTTCCCAGATGCCGAGGTTGTAGATCAGCGTGTCGAGGCCGTGCTCTGCCACAGCCTGGGCGATGGCGTGCGCGGCGCTGGCCGGCTCGGCCAGGTTGGCTTCGACCCAGTTCAACTGCACGCCGGCCTTGGCGGCGATGCCGTCGGGGCGTGTGCGCGACACGCCGACCAGCGTATCGCCCGCCTCGCCGAGGCCTTCGATCAGGGCCTTGCCCAGCCCTTTGCTGGCACCGACTACCAGGGTTTTCATGGGGTGATTTCCTTGTCTGCACGGGGAGAGAGCGCGGATGCAAACAGAGGGCGAGGGGAATGGCAAATGGCCGGATGTATCCAGATGTGAATCTGCTGGGGCGCTTAGCCTGTAGCAGCCGGCTGCCGGCGATGGGCTGCGCAGCAGCCGCGAAACTCGCCATAATGCACCCCCCGCCAAGGAGAACGTTGTGAACAACCCCGTACAAGGAAGTCCCGTGACCACCCCTTACATCGCCAGCACCACCGGCAAGCGCATCGGCCTCGCGCTGCTGGGCCTGCTGCTGTACTTCACCGCGCAGTTCGCCGGCGCCTTTCTGTTCGGCAGTGGCCTGGACTTCACCCTGGCTTTGTTCGGCGCCCACCTGGTGGCGTGTGCAGCCATCGGCGGGCTGTACCTGTTGCTGCGGCGCAACCCGCTGGCCGGGCATGCCTTCAGGGGGGTCAACTTCAGCTACAAGGCCCTCTGGCTCGGCCTGACCAGCGTGGTGGTGGTCTACCTCCTGGCCTACAACTACGCCGTCCTGGTCGACCAGCCCGCCGAGCCGTTCATGCTGCAGTTCATGACCCTGCTCGGTGCCGGTTCGCTGGCCGATCGCGTGCTGCTGACCAGCATGGTCATCGTGCTCGCCCCCCTGGGCGAAGAGCTGGCATTCCGGCATTTTCTGCTCAACCTGTTCCCGTTCCGCAAGCCGCTGTGGGCGGTGGTGGCGATCGTGGTCAGCGCCCTGGCGTTTGCCGCCATCCACCTGCACTACACCTTCAGGTCGACCGTGGTGCTGTTGTTCATCCTCGCCCTGATGCTGGCCTATGCGCGGATCCGAACCGGCGGCCTGCTGGTGCCCATGGCGATGCATGCCTGCGCCTCGACCCTGGCGCTTGCGATGTACCCGCTGTTCTATCCGTGAGCCCGCACGGTGGCTGGTGACGGTATACTCGCGGCCTGTTCCGTCTATATCCGAGTATCGTCATGGGTCTTTCTCTCTCCGCGGCGCCTGAGCGCCGTCTCGGCGCGCCACTGGTTGCGCTGTCATTGCTGGTGGTCGGCGCCGTCTTTCTGAATGCCAGCGTGGGCATCAAACAGGTGCTGCTGCTGATCGTCGGCGCCGCCCTGGGCCTCACGCTGTACCACGCCGCGTTCGGCTTCACGTCCGCCTGGCGGGTGTTCATCAACGAGCGCCGTGGCGCCGGCCTGCGCGCGCAGATGGTGATGCTGGCTATCGCCGTGCTGCTGTTCTTTCCGGCCCTGGGCGCCGGCACGCTGTTCGGCCAGCCGGTGACCGGGCTGGTGGCGCCGGCCGGGGTGTCGGTGGTGTTCGGTGCGTTCATCTTCGGCATCGGCATGCAGATGGGCGGCGGCTGTGCCTCGGGCACCCTGTTCACCGTGGGCGGTGGCAACGCGCGCATGCTGGTGACGCTGCTGTTCTTCATCATCGGTTCGGTAACTGCAACCCACCACGCCGACTGGTGGTTCGCGCTGCCGTCGTTCCCGGCCACCTCCGTGGTGCAGACCTTTGGCGTGGCCCCCGCGCTGGTGCTTAACCTGGTGGTGTTCGGCCTGATCGCCTGGGGCACGGTGGTGCTGGAGAAGCGTCGCCACGGCGCCCTCGAGGCCCCGGCAGGCAGCCAGCATGAGGGCCTGCGTCGCTTCCTGCGTGGCCCGTGGCCGCTGGTGTGGGGCGCGATCGGCCTAGCGCTGCTGAACTACGCGACCCTGGCACTGGCGGGCCGGCCCTGGGGCATCACCTCGGCGTTCGCCCTGTGGGGCGCCAAGACCCTGAGCGGGCTGGGCGTGGACGTGGGCAGCTGGGCGTTCTGGCAGATGCCGGGCAACGCCAAGGCGCTGGCTGCACCGCTGTGGGAGGACGTGACCACGGTGATGGACATCGGCATCGTGCTGGGTGCGTTGCTGGCAGCAGGCCTGGCCGGGCGCTTCGCGCCGAGCCTGAAGATTCCGCTGCGCTCGCTGCTGGCCGCGGTGATCGGCGGCCTGCTGCTGGGCTACGGCTCGCGGCTGGCGTATGGCTGCAACATCGGCGCGTACTTCAGCGGTATCGCCTCGGGCAGCGTGCATGGCTGGCTGTGGCTGGTGGCGGCGTATGCCGGCAACGTGGTGGGGGTGCGGATTCGCCCGCTGTTCTTCGTGGCTGAACGCAAGAGCGTGGCAGCCAGCGGCGGCTGAGGCTGGCGGTACTGCATGGGAACCGGCTCGCAGTAGCCGGTTTTTTCATGCCCGCCCGTTACTGCGAATAGGCGCGCGGTGTACGGGGAGCAACTGACCGCTGTCGTACTGTTGCACTGCGAACAGTTGGCCAACACTTTGTTGCCGTGCATCCAGCCATGCCGCTTTCTGTTGTGCGTAACTAATTGATTTATAGGTGAAATTCAAGTGGCATGGGTTGTGCTATCTCACGGGGGACTCTGTGTACTCATCGAGATAGACCATGACTGCCACCCCTGTTTCTGCCCACTACGACATCCGCCAGCCGGATGCCCACGTCATCCGTGACGATGCCGAAGCCATTGCCATTGCCCATCGGGTTGCCGCGCTGCTGCGCGAAGGCGCGTCCGAGCGCGACCGCAGCCGCCAGGTCCCGGCCGACGTGGTGGATGCGTTCTCCAACAGCGGCCTGTGGGGCATCACCGTACCGAAACAGTACGGCGGGGCGCAGGTGTCCTTCGCCACCCTGGCCGAAGTGATCGCGATCATCTCCGCCGCCGACCCTTCGCTGGGGCAGATACCGCAGAACCACTACTGCCTGCTCGAAGACATCCGCCTGCAGGGCAGCGAAGAGCAGAAGCGCTTCTTCTTCGACCTGGTGCTGGCCGGGCACCGCTTTGCCAATGCGCTGTCGGAAACCGGCGGCAAGAACGTCAAGGAGATCCAGACCCGCATCGTGCCCCATGCCGATGGCTACCGCATCGACGGGCGCAAGGGCTACTGCACCGGCTCGTTGTACGCGCACTGGCTGGGGGTGCTGGCGCTGGACGCGCAGGACCGCTCGCAACTGGCCTTCGTGCGCCGCGATACCCCGGGGCTGGTGATCGTCGATGACTGGGACAACATCGGCCAGCGCACCACCTCCAGCGGCACGGTGCTGGCGCAGGAGCTGATCGTGCCGGCGTTCAACCTGTTTCCCACCTACCGCTCGTACGAAACCCCGACCCTGGCCGGCCCCTTCGCGCAACTGACCACCGCCGCCATCGACGCCGGCATCGGCCGTGCGGCGCTGGACGACGCCATCACCTTCATCCGCGAGCAGGCCCGCCCGTGGATCGATGCGGGCGTGGAGCAGGCCAGCCAGGACCCGCTGACCATCGTGCAGATCGGCGCGCTGGAGATTCGCCAGGAAGCCGCCGAGGCCCTGCTGGAGCGCGCCGGCAAGGTGCTCGACCGGGCCAGCCTGGCCCCCGACGAGGACTCGGTGGCCCAGGCCTCGGTGGCCGTGGCCAAGGCCAAGGTGCTGACCACCGAAGCGGCGATCGAGGCCAGCAACCGCCTGTTCGAGCTGGGCGGCACGCGCTCCACCCAGGTGCGCCACAACCTCGACCGGCACTGGCGCAACGCCCGCGTGCACACCCTGCACGACCCGGTGCGCTGGAAGTACCACGCCATCGGCAACTTCTACCTCAACGATGAAAACCCACCGTTGCGGGGCACTATCTGATGGCGAAAAAGAAGATCCTGCTCAACGCGTTCAACATGAACTGCGTGGGGCATATCAACCACGGCCTGTGGACGCACCCGCGCGACACCTCGACCCGGTACAAGACCCTCGAGTACTGGACCGACCTGGCGCGGTTGCTCGAGCGCGGGCTGTTCGACGGCCTGTTCATCGCCGACATCGTCGGGGTGTACGACGTGTACCAGCAGTCGGTCGATGTGCCACTCAAGGAGTCCATCCAGCTGCCGGTCAACGACCCGCTGCTGCTGGTTTCGGCGATGGCCGCGGTCACCCGCCACCTGGGTTTCGGCCTCACCGCCAACCTCACCTACGAGCCGCCGTACCTGTTCGCCCGCAGGCTCTCGACCCTCGACCACCTGAGCAATGGTCGGGTGGGCTGGAACATCGTCACTGGCTACCTCGACAGCGCGGCCAAGGCCATGGGCCTGGACGCGCAGCCCGAGCATGACCGGCGCTACGACCAGGCCGACGAGTACCTGCAGGTGCTGTACAAGCTGCTCGAAGGCAGCTGGGAAAACGACGCCGTGCGCAATGACCGCGAACAGCGCGTGTACGCCGACCCGGCCAAGGTGCACAAGGTGCAGCACCACGGCGAATTCTACCGGGTGGAGGGTTATCACCTGTGCGAACCGTCGCCACAGCGCACCCCGGTGCTGTTCCAGGCCGGCGCCTCCGAGCGTGGCCTGGCGTTTGCCGGGCAGCATGCCGAATGCGTGTTCATCAGTGGCCAGAACAAGGCCGCGACCCGCGCCCAGGTCGACAAGGTGCGCGCCGCGGCCACGGCGGCCGGGCGTGATGGCGACGCGGTGAAGGTGTTCATGGGCCTCACCGTGATCGTGGCCCGCACCGAGGAGCAGGCCCGCGCCAAGCACGCCGAGTACCTGCGCCATGCCAGCCCCGAGGCCGGCGTGGCGCACTTTGCCAGCTCCACCGGCATCGACTTTGCCGAATACGACCTGGACGAGCCGATCCAGTACGTCAAGAGCAACGCCATCCAGTCCGCCACCAAGCACCTGCAGAACAACGACTGGACCCGGCGCAAGCTGCTCGACCAGCACGCCCTGGGCGGGCGCTACATCACCCTGGTCGGCTCGCCGACCCAGGTTGCCGACGAACTGGAGCGCTGGATCGAGGAGACCGGCCTGGACGGCTTCAACCTGGCCCGCACCGTCACCCCGGAAAGCTATGAGGACTTCATCGACCTGGTGATCCCCGAGCTGCAACGTCGCGGTTCGTACAAGACCGCCTACACCGACGGCAGCCTGCGCGAAAAACTCTTCGCCGCCGGCCCGCACCTGCCCGCCGACCATACCGGCGCGGGCTATCGCACCCTCAACCCGACTGGAGCGCAACCGCATGCTTAAGACATTTCTGGCCCGCCCTGTCGCGGCCCTGGCCCTGGCCCTCGGCCTGATCGGTGGCGCCCATGCCAACGATGCACCGCTCAAGGTCGGCACCACCGCAGCCTTCGCCCCGGCCCTGGAAGCGGCCGTGGACGAGGCCAAGAAGCAGGGCCTCAAGGTGGAACTGGTGGAGTTCAGCGACTGGATCGCGCCCAACGTCAGCCTCGCCGCCGGCGACCTCGACGTGAACTACTTCCAGCACATCCCGTTCCTGGAAAACGCCAACGCCGCGGCGGGCTCGACGCTGGTGCCGTATGCACCGGGCATCATCAACAATGTCGGGCTGTACTCGAAAAAGTACAAAAGCTTCGACGAGCTGCCCCAGGGCGCCACCGCCGCCATCGCCAACGACCCGATCAACGGCGGACGCGGCCTGCAACTGCTGGCCAAGGCCGGCCTGATCACGCTCAAGCCGGGGGTGGGCTACAAGGCCACCGAGGACGACATCGTCGCCAACCCGAAAAAGCTCAAAATCCTGCAGGTCGAGGCCGTGCAACTGGTACGTGCCTATGACGACGCCGACCTGGTGCAGGGCTACCCGCACTACATCCGCCTGGCCAACACCTTCGATGCAGGTTCGGCACTGATGTTCGACGGCGTGGAGCACAAGGAATACGTGATCCAGTTCGTGATCCGCCCGCAGAGCAAGGACGACCCGCGCCTGGCCAGGTTCGTGGATATCTACCAGCACTCGCCGGTGGTACGCGCAGCCCTCGACAAAGCCTACGGCAAGCTCTACCAGCCGGGCTGGGAGAGCTGAGATGAGTGCTGCCACCGCCCGCCAGACGGCGCACCCCAGCCCACCTGCGCAGCCCGCGCCACGGCACGCGCTGCACCCTGAGTTGAGCAGCGCGCAAGTGCGCCTGATCGGCGTCAACAAGACCTACCCCGGGCAGGCCACGGCGGCGCTGGCGGACATCGACCTGAACATCCAGCGCGGCGAGATCTTCGGCATCATCGGCCGCAGCGGCGCCGGCAAATCGTCGCTGATCCGCACCCTCAACCGCCTGGAGCAACCCAGCAGCGGCCGGGTGCTGATCGACCAGGTCGACATCGGCGAGCATAACGAGGACCACCTGGTGGCGTTGCGCCGACGTATCGGCATGATCTTCCAGCACTTCAACCTGATGTCGGCCAAGACCGTGTGGCAGAACGTCGAGCTGCCGCTGAAGGTGGCCGGCGTGCCCAAGGCCCAGCGCCAGCGCAAGGTGGCCGAGCTGCTGGAGCTGGTGGGCCTGCAGGACAAGCACGGGGTGTACCCGGCGCAGTTGTCGGGCGGGCAGAAGCAGCGCGTGGGGATTGCCCGCGCGCTGGTGCACGACCCGCAGATACTGCTGTGCGACGAGGCCACTTCGGCGCTGGACCCGGAGACCACCGGCTCGATCCTGGCGCTGCTGCGCGACATCAACCAGCGCCTGGGCCTGACCATCATCCTGATTACCCACGAGATGGCGGTGATCCGCGATATCTGCCATCGCGTGGTGGTGCTCGAGCGCGGGCGCATCGTCGAGCAGGGGGCGGTGTGGCAGGTGTTCGGCGACCCGCAGCACGCGGTCAGCAAGACCTTGCTGGCCCCTCTGCAGCCAGCCTTGCCGCAGCACCTGCAGGCCCGCCTGCTGCCCGAGGCGCCGAATGCGCAGGCCGCGCTGGTACTGCGCCTGCGCGTCAGCGGGCGCGACCGCGAGGCACCGGAACTGTCGACGCTGTTCACGTTGCTGGGCGGCCAGGTGAGCCTGCTGCAGGGCGGTATCGAACCGATCCAGGAACGTGCGCTGGGGCAGTTGGTGGTGTCGGTGGCCAACTCGGCGCACGGGCATGCGCAGGTGATCGAACGGGCGCGCCAGTGGGCGGCGCAGGTGGAGGTGCTGGGCTATGTGGTTTGATCGATTGTTGCAGGGAGTGCTCGACACCCTGCTGATGGTGGGCGTGTCGTCGCTGATCGCGTTGCTGGCGGGCATTCCGCTGGCGGTGATCCTGGTAACCAGCGGCAAGGGCGGCATCTACGAGGCGCCGCTGGTTAACCGCGTGCTGGGGGCGTTCGTCAACCTGTTCCGCTCGATACCGTTTCTGATCCTGATGGTGGCGTTGATCCCGTTCACGCGGCTGATCGTGGGCACCACGTATGGCGTGTGGGCGGCGGTGGTACCGCTGACGATTGCGGCCACACCGTTTTTTGCGCGCATTGCCGAGGTGAGCCTGCGCGAGGTGGATCATGGGCTGATCGAGGCGGCGCAGGCGATGGGGTGCCGGCGCTGGCACATCGTCTGGCATGTGCTGTTGCCCGAGGCGCTGCCGGGCATCGTGGGCGGCTTCACCATCACCCTGGTGACCATGATCAATTCGTCGGCGATGGCCGGTGCGATTGGTGCCGGTGGGTTGGGGGACATCGCGTACCGGTACGGGTACCAGCGCTTCGACAGCCAGATCATGCTGACGGTGATCGTGATGCTGGTGGTGCTGGTGGCGTTGATCCAGCTGGGCGGGGACCGGTTGGCGCGGGGGTTGAACAAAAGATAGACCGCAGCGTCCGTATCGCGGGTCAAGCCCGCTCCCACAGGTCCGCTGAAGTCCTTGTGGGAGCGGGCTTGACCCGCGATTGGCCAGCCCGGACACATCCGGAGTCAATGACACCCTTCATGCAGGTGCACACCTGACTACCTTGAGATTTCAACCTCAAGGAGATCGACATGGACTGTCCAAGCTCTCGTTTCCTGCGCCGCGGCCGTTTCTCGGAACCTGGCCGGCTTTACCTGCTTACCAGCATCATCGAACACCGCAAACCTCTTCTTCAGGACTTCCACATCGCGCGCCTGGTGGTAGCCCAGTTCATGCAGGCGCAGCGAGAAGGCAGTGCACACTCGCTGGCCTGGGTCGTCATGCCTGACCACGTTCACTGGTTGATCGAGTTGCAGAACCTGACCCTGGCGACACTCATGCGACGTTTCAAGTCGCGCACGGGTTGTGCCGTACTCAAGGCTTGCAGGCATCAGGGGCGCATCTGGCAGCCCGGGTTTCATGATCGTGCGTTAAGACGGGAAGACGATGTGCGCGCAGTCGCCCGCTACATCGTTGCCAATCCTTTGCGGGCGGGGCTGGTAAAGCGGCTCGGCGACTATCCGCATTGGGACGCCGTATGGCTCTAGAACCGGTAACGGCCATCGCGGGTCGAGCCCGCTCCCACAGGGACAACACCGGACCTGTAGGAGCGGGCTCGACCCGCGATGGCCATCACTCGCGCTGCGGCTCCTTGATCTTGTACCAGGCCACATACAGCGCCGGCAAAAACAGCAAGGTCAGCAACGTGGCGACAATGATGCCGCCAATCATCGCGTAGGCCATCGGCCCCCAGAACACTTCCCGCGCAATCGGAATCATGCCCAGGCTCGCCGCCGCCGCCGTCAGCAGAATCGGCCGGCGACGATGGTCCGTGGCCTCCACCACCGCATCCCACGGCGCATACCCATCAGCCTCGTACGCATCGATCTGCGTCACCAGGATCACCGAGTTGCGGATGATGATCCCCGCCAGCGCCAGAATGCCCAATATCGCCACGAACCCCATCGGCGTACCCGTGGGGATCAGCGCCAGCACCACGCCAATCAAGCCCAGCGGCGCCACGCTCGCCACCAGGAACAGCTTCTGCACACTGTGCAGCTGAATCATCAGGAACGTCGCCATCAGAAACAGCATCAACGGCACCACCTTGGCAATCGGCCCCTGGGCCTTGCCGCTCTCCTCCACCGTGCCCCCCGTCGCCACCTGATAACCGGCCGGCAACTTACGCGCAAACTCGTCGATCTGCGGCTTGAGCTGCGCCACCAGGTCAGTCGGCTGGATCTCGTCACGCACCGCCGCCTTGACCGTGATGGTCGGCTTGCGGTCACGCCGCCACACCAGCGGCTGCTCCAGCTCGTAACGCACCGTGGCAAACGCCAACAAAGGAATCGAGGTGCCGCTGGGCGTGACGATCTGCAGGTTCTGCAGGGTCTGCGGCGAGTCACGCTCGCTGTCCACCGCGCGCCCGATCACGTCGATCAGGTAGATGTCATCGTTCACCTGGGTCACCGGCGAGCCGCTGACGATGCCGTTCATCAGGTTGGCCACGTCCTCGGACGACAGCCCAAGCTGGCGCGCCTTGTCCTGGGCAATGTCGATGCGCAGCACCTTGCCCGGCTCGTTCCAGTCGTAAATGATCTCGCCCACATGGGAGTTGCCATCGAGCAGCGCCGCCAGTTCGATCGCATGCTTGCGCACCTGGTCGATGTCCTTGCCGCTGACCCGGTACTGGATCGGCCGCCCCACCGGCGGGCCCATCTCCAGCGACTGCACGTAGCTGCCGATGCCGACAAAGTCCTTGCGCAGGCGCTCCTTCAGGCGCGCCGTGAGCGCCTCGCGCGACTCCAGACCCTTACTCACGATCACCAGCTGGGCGTAGTACGGGTTCTCCAGCTGCTGGTCCAGCGGCAGGTAGAAACGGATCGCGCCCTGACCGATGTAGGTACTCCAGCGCACGATGTCCGGGTCGTCCTTGAGGGTCGCCTCCAGCTTGTCCACCGCCTTGCGCGTCTCGTCGATGGAGGCGTTCTGCGGCAGGTTGAGGTCCACCAGGATCTCCGGGCGGTCCGAGGACGGGAAGAACTGGTTCTGCACGAAGCGCATGCTGAACACCGCCAGGGCGAACAGCACCACGGTGCCGATGATGGTGATCCAGCGGTGGCGCATGCACCACAGCAGGCCATGGTTGAAACCGCGACCGATACGCCCGGGCTCGGCGTCGTGGGCCTTGACCTTGGCGCTGAGCAGGTGCACCCCCAGCACCGGCGCGAACAGCACCGCCACCACCCACGACACCAGCAGCGCCACGGCGATCACCGCAAACAGGGTGAAGGTGTACTCGCCCGCGGAGCTGGCGTTCAGGCCGATGGGCACGAAACCCGCCACCGTCACCAGGGTGCCGGTGAGCATCGGGAAGGCGGTGGAGGTGTAGGCGAACGTGGCCGCCTGCTCCTTGCTCTCGCCCTTCTCCAGCCGCGTGACCATCACCTCCACGGTGATCATCGCATCATCCACCAGCAGGCCCAGCGCGATGATCAGCGCGCCGAGGGAGATCCGCTGCATGGTGATGCCGCTGTACTCCATGAACACGAACACCATGGCCAGCACCAGCGGAATCGAGCAGGCCACCACCAGCCCGGCACGCACCCCGAGGCTGATGAAACTGACCACCAGCACGATCACCACCGCCTCGAACAGCGCACTGGTAAAGCCGCCCACGGCCTCCTCGACCACCACCGCCTGGTCCGACACGGTGTGCACGCCCACGCCCACCGGCAGGTCGGCAGTGGCGGCCTCCATGCGCTCGTGCAGCTGCTTGCCGAAGGCCTGGATGTTGCCGCCCTTCTTCATGCCGATGGCCAGGCCGATGGCAGGCTTGCCGTCGTAGCGGAACATCGGCGTGGGCGGGTCGGCGTAGCCGCGGCTGATCTCGGCAATATCGGCCAGGCGATAGAAGCGGTCGTCCAGGCGCAGGTTGACCTGCTCCAGGTCTTTCTCCGAGGCGAACTGGCCAGTGGTGCGCACCGAGATACGCTCGGGGCCGGCCTCCATCACCCCGGCCGGGGTCACCGCGTTCTGCGCCTGCAACGCCTGCACCACCTGGCGCTGGTCGATGCCCAGGGCCGCCAGCTTGCGGGTGGAGAAGTTCAGGTACAGCACCTCGTCCTGCTGGCCGATCATCTCGACCTTGCCCAGCCCCGGCACCTCGCGGATTTCTGCACGTACCTGCTCGACGTAATCGCGCAGCTGGCGCATCGAGATGCCGTCGGCGGTGAACGCATACACCGAGCCGAACACATCGCCGAACTCGTCGTTGAAGCCGGGGCCCTGAATGCCCTGGGGGAACTCGCCGCGGATGTCCTGGATCTTCTTGCGCACCTGGTACCAGATCTGCGGGATGTCGCCAGCCTTGGTGGTATCGAGCAGGTTGACGAACACCGTCGACTCGCCGGGCCGGGTGTAGCTTTTCACGTAGTCGAGCGAGTCCAGTTCCTCGAGTTTCTTCTCGATGCGGTCGGTGACCTGCAGCAGGGTCTCGTCCTGGGTGGCGCCGGGCCAGCGGGTCTGGATGACCATGGTCTTGATGGTGAACGAGGGGTCCTCCTCACGGCCCAGGTTGAAATAGGAAAACACCCCCATCAGCAACGCGACGAACATCAGGTACCAGACGAAGGATTGGTGCTTGAGTGCCCATTCCGACAGGTTGAAGCTTCCTTTCATCGCGGGCCTTCCTCATCGATTTTTACCTTCTGGCCAGGCTTGAGGCTGTTGACCCCCGCCGTGACCACACGCTCGCCCGGCTGCAGGCCGGCACTGAGCACCACGCTGTTGTCCAGCCGCTCGCTGACCTTCACGTCACGCAATGAAACCGTATGCTGCTGCGGGTCGACGACCCATACCCGGGTGTGCCCGTCGACCTCCTGCAGGGCGCTCAACGGCAGCTCGCTGCGCGGTTGGATCGCCGAGCTCAGGGTGACGCTGATGGCCGTGCCCAGGCGAAAGGCCTCGGGGGTGTCGGCCAGGGTCAGGCGCGCGCGCCGGGTACGCGTGGCCGCGTCGGCCTGGGGCTCGATCTCGCGCAGCACGGCACTGGTGTTCACGCTGGGGTCGAGCTGCGCGGCCACCAGGAACTTCACCTCGCCCGACAGTTCGTCGGCCAGGCCTGCGGGCAGGTCGATCACCGCCTCCTTGACGTCCGGGCGCGCCAGCGTGACCACGCCCTGGCCGGCGGTGACCACCTGCCCGGCCTCGGCCTGCCAGGCAGTGACCACGGCGGGGTGGTCGGCCTGCAAGGTGCTGTAGCCGAGCTGGTCGCGGGCCTGGTTGACCGCCGCCTTGGCCTGTTCGAGCGAGGCGCCGGTAGTCTTCAGGTCGGTCTGGGCGATGTCCAGCTGGGCCTGGGCACCCACGCCCCGGTCGAACAGCTGCTGCTGACGACGGGCGTTGGCCTGGGCGTTGATCCACTGCGCCTGCACCTTGGCCAGGTCGCCTTCGGCGGCACGCAACTGGTTCTGCTGGTCGGTGGGGTCGAGGGTGGCCAGGGTGTCGCCGGCCTTCACCGTGGCGCCCACATCCACCCAGCGCCGGGCGATGCGCCCGCCCACGCGAAAGCCCAGGGTGCTTTCGTAGCGCGCCTGGATGGAGCCGGCAAAGCGCCCCAGGCGCGCCTGGTCCTGCGCCTGCACCACCTGGGACAGCACCGGGCGCACCGGCTCGGGCGGCGGCTCGTCATCGGCGCAGGCGGCCAGCAACACACAACCGAACATCAGCCACAGGGTTCTCATTGCGTCACCCCGATATCGGCTGGGTCTGCCACTTCCACCTGCATGTCCGGGTGCAGCAGCTGCCCACCCGCGATCACCACGGTTTCGCCGCCCTTGAGGCCGTCGCCCACCACCACCTTGCCGGTGAGGTAGCGCAGCACCTTGACCTTGCGCAGGTTGACCTTGTTGTCCTGGCCCACCAGCCACACCGCCGGGTCATGCACATCCTTGGTCAGCGCCGACCACGGCAGCTCGATGCTCGGGGTGCCCTCGGCCCTGGCGGTGGCACTCACCACCGAGCCCAGCTGCATGGCCGGCGGCACCTCGCTCAGGCCGACCTTGACCTGCACCGTGCCGCTTTGCGCCGAGACCGTCGGGGTGATTTCACGCACGTGCCCCTTGGCTTGCACCTTGGGGTCGTCGAGCAGGCTGACGATGATCGCCTGCTGGGTGGGTGGCGCCATCAGCAGCGATTCGTAGACGTTGAACACCGCGTCGCGCTCGCCGTCGCGGGCCAGGGTGAAGATCGGCACGGTGGCCTGCACCACCTGCCCCACCTCGGCCTGGCGCGCGGTGATCACCCCGGGCGCCTCGGCGATCAGCGCGGTGTAGCTCAGTTGTTCGCGGGCGTTGGCCAGTTGCGCCTGGGCGGCCTTGAGCGCGCTCTGGCTGCTGCGCAGGGCGGCCTGGGCCGCGTCGTATTCGCTCTGGCTGGTGTAGCCCTTGGGCAGCAGCTTCTGCTGGCGCACGAAGGCGGCGGAAGTCTGGGTCACGCGAGCCTGTTCGGCGAAGACCTCGGCCTTGGCCGAGTCGACATTGGTTTGCAGGTCCTTGGGGTCAAGGCGCGCCAGCACCTGATTGGCGCTGACGTGATCGCCCACGTCGACGTTGCGCTCGATGATCTTGCCGCCCACGCGAAACGACAGGTCGGCCTGCACCCGTGCCTGAACATCGCCGGTGAGGGTCACGGAGGCTGCAAAGTCGCCGGCCTTGACCTGTTGCACCGCCACCCTGGGCAGGTCGGGTGCGGCGGCTTTCTTCTCGCCGCAGCCAAGCAGCAGCGCAAGCCCCAGGCAGACGATCAGGTTGGGGGGCGACACCGTCATGCGGGCTCCTTGCGTGGGTTCTGGGCAGTTGCTAGATGCGACTGTTAGCGTAGATCAGGGTTCCGCGTGCCGCTTGTCCTTGGGGCAATTGAGCACAGCGGCGACGTTGCGAGGGGTGGGGGCTGTCGCCTGCATCACGTTTGATCGCGGCGCTGGAGCAGGATGCGCAGAGCAACTGCATCGTGCTGGAGAAGGCGTTGGGGCAGACGCGGGGGGTGGGGCAACATCGAGCTGCGTGACTGGGTCAACAGCTGTCTCTTATACACATCTGACGCTGCCGACGA
>OLII01000465.1_pt1 | contig 15376 bp, 16 predicted proteins | sample 1609481 | NCBI WGS metagenome assembly OLII01 (sample SAMN05416859, study PRJEB24817) | seawater metagenome | isolation source: Sea water | place: Canada:Atlantic | collected 2013-11 | reverse complement strand
TCTACACAGAGTAGATCGTCGGCAGCGTCAGATGTGTATAAGAGACAGATATGTGTGGGCGCATGAACGTCAGTGATGATCCCAATGTACAGGCCTTTATGGATGCCCTGGGCATCCCTGTTTACCCCAGAGCCAATCCCGATTTACGCCCCACAGATAATACCCTGTTATTACTGCCTAACGATGGCCAGGTGAAAGCCAAAGAAATGAGCTGGGGTATAAAACCCAATTGGTCTAAGCAAGTCTTAATTAATGCTAAAGCCGAAACCATAGATGAAAAAAACACTTTTAAAAGTGCTTTTAAATTGCATCGCGCGTTAGTGGTGTGTTCGGGCTGGTATGAATGGAAAGAGCAAGGGCAACAAGGCCCGAAAGCCAACAAACAAAAATATTTGGTGCGGCACAGTTTAAAGCAACCTATGCTCATGGCGGCTGTGTGTTTTCCCGCCAAGTCCAAACAAACCACCGATCAATTTGTTACCCTAACCTGTGCCCCCAATGAAAAACTTAAACAAGTCCATCACCGTATGCCGTTGATTATTCATATTGATGAAATAGACAACTGGCTACTGGGGGATAGCCAGCAAGCGCTAGACGCCATTCACCCTATTCAGGATGAAGCTTTTCAATTTGAAGCCTGTTAAAATTAAGCTCTAACTTAATGAAAATCCCGCGAAGGGTTCTTCCACTCATCCAATTCTTCGCTTATATCAAATAAGCGGTAGGCAATAAAATGCACCACCTTAGAACTGGGATCTTTATCCACACAACCATACACTTTTAGCATGCGCGACTGAGTCAGTTCTTTTAACTGGCGAGTGGCCTGGTCTAACCACACCACTAAATTAATGCTGCCGCTTTCATCTTCTAGGGTCACAAAGGTAACGCCCGCCAAGGTTTTGGGGCGCTGACGGCTAATCACTAACCCTGCCACATAGCCTTCATGTTTGTGTGTCATATGAATTAAATCCTGCGCTTTAATGCAGTCTTGCAAGATAGGGTGGTCGCGCAAGTAATCCATGGGGTGATCGTTTAATAATACACCGGTGGCATTGTAGTCTTCTATTAGGTTGTCTATGCGTGAGGGTTGTGTGTTTAGCGATTCATGTTCAGTAAGGCTTGCTTCTTGTTCATAAAATAAGCCCGAGTAATAGCCCTTGGCTTGGCTTTGCCAACGGTTTTCATAACGGTTTTCGTTAAAGCATTTAAAGCAATGGGCGGCGCTTAATACTTGTATGTCGTGTTTGTTTAATGGGCCGCTGTTTAATACGTGATTAATGGATTGAAAACCTTGGCTAGGGCGGTTGTTAATTAATGCTTGTATGTTGTCTTTTTTTAAACCTTTCACCAAACAAAAACCCAATTGCACTGTGTGTGGGCTATTACTTAATGAAGTGTGTTTATCTGTGAGCCCCTGTACTTCATGGTCCCACTGGCTATCGTTTACGTTGCATTCTAAAAACTCAACACCATGTTGCTTAGCATCTTGAATGAGCTGCCATGGCTGATAAAAGCCCATGGGCTGGCTATTAAGTAGGGCGCAAAAAAATATGGCTGGGTGATAACACTTTAACCAGGCAGAGTAATACACAATTAACGCAAAGCTTGCGGCATGGGACTCGGGAAAACCGTATTCTCCAAAGCCTTCAATTTGACGGTTTAAGCGAGTGATGTACTCTTCTTTTACCCCTTGCTTTAATAAGTTGTCGTGTAATTTTTTTTGTAAAAAATGCATGTGGCCACGTTTTTTCCAACTGGCCATGGAGCGGCGCAATTGTTCGGCCTCGTCGCCACTAAAACTGGCGGCCATCATGGCCAGAGCAATCACTTGCTCTTGAAAAATGGGCACACCAAAAGTACGCGCTAATATGGGTTCCATACTTTTAAGGGGAACGTCTACTTTTTCTAGGCCGTGTTTGCGTTTTAAATAAGGGTGCACCATGTCACCATGAATGGGGCCGGGACGCACAATAGCCACCTGTACCACTAAGTCATAAAAAGTGGTGGGGTGCAGGCGTGGTAACATGTTCATTTGTGCGCGGGACTCCACTTGAAACAAACCCACGCTTTGGGCATTTTGCAGCATCTGATACACTTTCGGGTCATCGTGTTGGGGAATGTCTTGCAGTTTAAACGTGCTGCTTGACAGGGTAGATAAATCATCTAAACACTTTTGCACCGCCGCCAACATGCCCAGGGCCAGTACATCTACCTTCATTAAACGCATGGTTTCTAAATCGTTTTTATCCCACTGAATCACTGTGCGATCTTTCATGCTGGCATTTTCTATGGGCACCAGTTCATGCAATGGATCTTGGGATAAAATAAAGCCCCCCACGTGTTGTGATAAATGCCGAGGAAACCCTAAAATTTGTGTGATGATATCTTTGTAGTGGTGAATTAATTCGTGATTTTGGCAAAGTTCCTCACCTATGATTTGATCTATCCAATTGTCGCCCAAATAGCGCCAGCCATATTTATTTATGACGGTTTCCAGTTGAGTTAAATCTAATCCCAATGCTTTGCCCACATCACGAACCGCACTTTTAGGCCGGTAAGTAATGACGGTAGCGGCAATGGCACAACGTTTACGCCCGTATTTTGAATACAGGTATTGAATCACTTCTTCGCGGCGGCTGTTGTCAAAGTCTACGTCTATGTCGGGTGGCTCATTACGGCGTTTAGAAATAAAACGTTCAAACAGTAAATTAATATTATTCGGGTTCACCTCGGTAATGCCCAAGCAATAGCACACCGCCGAATTGGCAGCAGAGCCACGGCCTTGGTGTAAAATATTTTTACTCTTGGCAAACTGAGTAATGTCGTACACGGTTAAAAAGTAATACTCATACTCTACTTCGCTAATGAGTGTTAATTCTTTATTGATATCCCGCTTAACTTTTTTAGGAATGCCCTGTGGATAACGCCTGTGTGCCCCTTGCCAAGTTTGTTGGTGTAAATAAAACTGCGGGCTATGTTGTGGTGGTACGGTGTCTTGTGGGTACTGATAGACAATTTCATCTAATGTGAACCGGCATTGTTGGGCAAGGGTGACGGAATTTTCAATACTCTTTTTGGGATACAAACTATGCAGGGCCTTAATGGGGCGCAAGAAACGTTCGCTATTGGGCAACAGTACAGAAGGCAAAATAGATGATAGTTCTTGAATGCTGCTATTAAAGTGAATGGCGGTTAATACATCTAATAAGGGTTTGCGTTGGCGGCTGTGCATGCGCGGGCCACCACTTGCCACAAGAGGTAATGAGAATTGCGTGGCCAGCCACTGTGCATTTTTTAAGGCAAGGTTATCCTGTGGGGATAAGTCTAGTTCTAATAAAATATGGCAGTTTAAAGTCTTTTCTAAAGAGCTATCAATAAGCCCTTTGAAAAACTCCGTTAATTCACAAGCTTTATCACCACTTTTAACCAATAAAAAACAATGGCGAATGTGTTTATGAATGTCGTCAGGGTGAAATACATATTCGCCTTTATCCGCAAGACGCCGGCAATGACTAATAAACACACTCAGTTCTTTATAAGCGGCTAAAGAGGGGGCCAGTAATACAAAAATATGGTCATTAAAATGAAAGCTAGCGCCAATAATTAGCTTTAAAGGGATTGCTTTTTTTAGGGGAGAAGCATGATCAGAAGGGGCGTCTTGTATGGCTTTGATTTCACGCCATGCGCGCACCACACCAGCCAGTGAGCATTCATCGGTAATGGCCAGTGCCTCATAACCTTGTTGGTAAGCCGCGCGTACTAATTCTTCAGGGTGGGAGGCCGCCTTTAAAAAAGTAAAGTTACTGTAGCAGTGCAGTTCTGAAAATTGTTGTTTATTTTTCATTGTCACTTTATCCAGCTAGCCACAATAGTTTTAAAACGTATGCGGCGCAGAGTTGGCAAGGCAACAGCAGGCGAAAGTGTACAGTTTATAGTTATAAGTGAGCATTTTGAGTCTGCTGTTAACACCGCCAAATGAAGTAAGCTAGTTTTAAATGTTTTTAGGGCCTTGCTAGGGAAAGTAACCATGTAACCACCACTGATTATTATGGTCTCTAAACAGCCAATGCAAAGCCCCTTGTTTATCGTGATGGCTATTTACTCTATTGGCCCAGCCTACGTAACGGGCAATGTAATAATCTCGATAGCCGTAAAATCCTTGCCACCAAAACCCTTGTTTACGCTCTGGCCCATGTAAAACCTCATACGGATTCATGGTAATACTCTTAGCCTGTGGCAATAACCACACTGGTTGCAAAGGGGCATTTGGCAAGGGTTGAATGAGCAATGTTTGATGAGAACGGTGGATACTGGTAGTCGACGGTGCCTTAGGCAATGCTTTTAATTGGCTCATGTCAGTTTGCAATTCAGGCAAGCCTTGGGGTGTGGTATGTAAAAAAGCATAAGACTCTTTACCCAAACGGCTGCGCAATTTATTTAATAAACCATCGACCGTTTTTTGTTGGCTGGGGCTTTGAAAAAAATCATCACTTTGGGGTGACTGCCCTTCAAATACTTGACAGCTAATCACCAAGCGCATAATGGCTTGAGGGGGCTTAAATTGTTCAAGGGTGTATTTAAGCATGTCTAGCCAAGGTTCTAATTGGCTGGAGCCACGGGCCAACTCTATGGCAATGGGGTAGGCTTGTTGCTCGCGATCAAGACAGTGAATCGCTACCCGTTGCGCCACCACATTATGTTGCACCATGTATTGGCAAAACTGGCTTAACACATGTTTTAACGGAAACCTAAGCTGCTGGGCATGTTCGGCTTCACAGGCTAGATCGTGTGGCAGGTAAAACTGCAAGGGAGGCTCAAAAGGCGTGGGTAAAAACTTTTTATGACCCAGTAAAAAATCTAATTCCAAAGCAAGGTCTGGGTCAATGCGGTAGGCCACATCACTGCGTTTTAATTGCAGTAATTCATTAAGTCTTTTAAGGCCCAGTTTTCGAAGGGCATGTTCTATGGCCGGTGAAAACGCCAAATGCCTTAAGGGCAAGCCTTGTAAATATTCCTTAAAGTTATTTTGTTCAAGGTATATGTTCATATGACTGCGTGCTAATAGGCGGGCGGTTTTGGCATAGGGGGCGCTAGCAAAGTGCATGTCAGTGACGGGTAATAGCGCTTGCTGAATCTTTTGGGTTAATACTTCGCCCTTGCCCAGTAGTTTTTCCATGGTGGCAATTTCTAAATACACCCCATCTTGCCCATCGGGGCTAACCCATGAAGAAAAGCCCATGAGCTTTTTTGAAAGTGTGGCCATGGCAGCACTCATGGCTTGTTGCAAGCTGTGCTGGTTAAGAGACACAATTTGGCAACTGGGGCTTAATGCCTGCACGCTAGTGAGTTTCATGCCTAGCTGAATACCCGCCTTTAATGCGTGGGAGCTCGCATCGGTGACGCAATGATGCCTGTGATCCACCAGTACAATGGGTTCAGCTTGGTAGTTTTTTAAATACCAGCTTTGCAAAAATAAATGAGGGCAATACAAATACAACCACACAATCAGGCCCTGCTTTTTAATAAAAGTGTCAATAGGTATTGGCGTAAAACCCAATACAAGCCCACAAGGTAAATCCTTCGGTACTGCATTTAATCGCTATTTGTCTTAGCCAATTGATAACGATGATACGCTGGGCTTTGCATACTAATGTTCAGCTGTTGCTGGCCCCAAGCACCGCGCACTTTTAATACCTGTATGTGTAAATGTGTTTCAGTACGATCCATAATTTTCAAACGTACACTGCTGGGGCTATTTAGCGGTGCACTTTGGTGAAACATAAATACCGGACACTGAAACTGGCCACATAACATTTGCAAACGCCGGTAATGAATAAACGGCAAGGGTTTGGTCTGCCAATATAAAAGCCCATTGCAACCGCCACTTTTAATGATTTGTTCTGCCGCCCATTGCTGGCTTTTCAATGAATCTTGCTTGGGCTTTTGGGTTCTTTGTGACTGATTAGCTGTAGCAGGCACACACAGTAAGCGCTCAAGACACACACCGCTTTCCTCTAACATGGGGCCGTGCAATAGCCAGGGTGGGGCAATGCAAGCTACCACCCCTTCTTGCTGACTAAGGCGCGCCAGCTCAGGTAACACCAGCGCCACATCTCCCAACCCAGGTGTGGCAGATATCAGCTCAATAATGGCATCTTGCGGCCAGCCACCATGGGGCAATACTTGGTCTAGCTCAATGAAGCTTGTGCTGTGAAAGCCCTGAGTATACTGGCCCTTACCACGCCAAAGGTGGCCGTGATCTAGCAGGCTCTCAAGGCTTGGCGGCCCTTCTGTTTTAGGGCCTGACTCGGATGGCTGCTCACTTAAGTGTGTGGCTAGCGGCGCTTCTAATAAATAGGGGGGCTTCATGATATCCAGCTCGTCATTTGAATTTAACTGTATATCTATACAGTGGTTTTTTCAAGTTATGGGTTAGAACAAATGGATATGAGAGGGTGCTATGGGATGAAATTATAGAGTGCTGCTCGGGTGGGGTGGTGAGCGCTGGCTCAGCGAGAGCGGCCCATTTCAAGCCGTGCCGTTCTTATCGAACTCAGTATTTAGGGTGGTAACAAGAGGACAGCACAACCCAAAAATAGGCTAGAGTTAAATGATATTACAGGGACTTTTTTAGATGCAATCAGCGCCATTACATCCTCAAGAACAAGCTCGTTTACAAGAGCTAATACGGCTGGAAGTACTTGATAGTGAGGACGAAGATACCTTTGACGAACTCACACAGTTGGCCAGCAGCATTTGTGGAACCCGCATATCGCTGATTTCTCTGGTGGATTACGACCGTCAATGGTTTAAGTCTAGGGTGGGCCTTGATGCTACCGAAACCCATAGAGATTTAGCTTTTTGTGCCCATGCGATTTTGCAAGAAGCGGTATTTGAAGTGCCCGATACCCTGCAAGATGAACGCTTTGCCGATAACCCGCTGGTTTTATCAAACCCAGATATTCGCTTTTACGCAGGCATGCCATTGGTGACTAAAAATGGCTTGGCCATTGGAACTCTGTGCGTAATTGATACGGTGCCTAATAAGTTAACACCCGACCAAGCAATGGCCCTTAAGGTTTTGGCTAAACAGGTGGTGGGCCAGTTGGAATTAAGGGTGCAAAACCGGCAATTAAAACGCTTACAAAAACAACAAGAGCAATTGTTTTCAGTGGTGGGGCACGACCTGCGCGCGCCCTTTAATGGTATTTTGGGACTGTCTAAAATACTGCAAAAAAGCGCGGGTAAAGTCACGCCCGAAAAATTAACCTTCATGGCCAATGGCATATTAGAATCCTCCATGAATGTTTATCAATTACTAGACGAATTGCTTCAATGGTCACGCAGCCATTTAGGGGCCATCACTGTCGCTACAGAGCCACTGCATCTTAAACCTTTAGTGCAAGAAACTCTGGATTTTATGCAGGATTCTTTTACCTTAAAAAATATCTCCGTCACGCAACAAATAGATGAAACCACCGTCGCGTTAATTGATGGTTCGCTATTTAAAACCATTGCTCGCAACCTACTGGCCAATGCCATTAAGTACACCAATGAAAATGGCCTGATTCACATTGAAGCAAACGCACAGGGTAATAATATTGAGTTGACGATTACTGATAATGGCATAGGGGTTCCTGCACATATTATCGATTCGATATTTATGAGTGGGCAAGATAGCCAGCAAGGGACCCAAGGAGAAACCGGCAATGGTTTGGGGTTAAGCTTGTGTGTTGATTTTGCTAGGCGGTTATCGGGTGCGTTGACGCTGGATAAAAATTATAAAGACGGGGCGCGTTTTGTGCTGACATTACCAGCGGGGGAGTAGTCCCCCCATCTTCTGTATTACTCATTGTCACTTCAAAAGTTAAATTCTTGTAGGTAAGTACTTTCCTTAAGGCCAACGTCAAGCTGGTTATTACGACGCCAAACAATTTGGCCAGTCCACTGACTGGCTAAGAATCGAATAGCCAGAACTTGATGCACTCAACGCTTTATTAGGTTAACTCAAGGTATACTCTACGCCTCATATACCTGTGCTAATGATAAGCGTAAATTTCAATCATAATGAGTGAATCATGCAGAAAATCATATTTCTTATATTAATATCCATGGGGGCCACAGCTCATGCCGCGAGTTTCAATTGTAATAAGGCCTCCACACCGCTAGAAAAAGCCATTTGCAATAATCAGCCATTAAGCAATGCCGATGGAGAGCTAGGCCGCTTATACGGTGCCATTCGAAAAAACCTTAAAGAGGATGGTAAAAAACTATTTAAGTCTGAGCATAGAAGATGGCTTAAAAGTAGAGCACAAATGTGTCCATCAAATGACAATGCTTGTTTGTTGAAGCTATACACAAAAAGAAACGAGCACCTGTCTTTTCAAAACTCGCTGTATTCAAAGCAGCGAATGCAACTGGCACAAGACAGCAATGCATGCGATTACCGCTTATCTAGGCCTATTCAGCTGGTAAAGGGAAAGGGCGGTTTTATTGCCAGCGCTGAATATACAAAAGGCAACTGCATAGATGCTTCGTTAAATCTAACCATTATTAACGCCCACAAAAATGAAGTGGTATTTCAAGAAGCAGTTTCAGTGAAAACTTTGACTATGTACGAAGGAGACTTTAATGCCAAAGAACAAAAGGCATGGGCAAAACGAGCAGTGGCTGAAAAACTTAGTGAACTTGTGAATATTAGGGAATGGCCAGTCTTTAGGTTTTCGTCAGTGGAAGAAAAATACTCTCAAAGTAAGCTTTGGCAAGAAACCCATGATAGAACCGATTTAAGTCATGAGGATAAATGGCAAAAGCTATACGCCCTTGAAGAGTGTGGTTTCGAATACAGTATTAGCAAGAAAAGCTATCAGCGTTATTCGCAACAAGACTTCCCTTTGTTTGGTTATGGTTTTGGTGAAAACGGCGCGTATTACGCTTATATTCCTCGTTTAGAAAAAGTGATTAAGGTGGGGGGAGGTTGTTATTAGCACTAAGCTAGTGGCAGGGAAGGGGTTGTATGAAAAGGCGTTGCCTAGTACGACTAGACGACGCCTTGTTGTTGACCTTATGGGAAATTAGCGATCTCTTCATTTACCCAATCAAACGAATCACTTAATCCTTCTTTATTTATGAGGATCACAGGCTCATTCTTTATCCATTGAGTTAGCGTGTAAGTGCAGCCTTGATCATTAATTTCACATTCAAATGATTTTTGATATAGCTTAGTAACCTTACCTTCTATTACCTGGTAATAATCTTCACCATGATGACAGCAAGAAGATTTCCAAGAGGATTTAATAAGTTTTTCATCAGCAAAGAACTGCGCAGAGGTAATGGCTGATAAGGCATCGGAATATATGAACTGCTTTGTGCGAGACTGAAACAACCAATAATGTTCTGGTGTATTAACACCTCCTACAAACTTATGGGCCGAGATATCTGCGTGGCCATCAAAATTAAAATCACCTACCTTAATGGGAGAAAAAGAATAAGCAGCCCCATAGGTTTCGCTTTCTATATTTTGAATGCTTTGGATATTTTTAAAGTTTTGGTAAATATCAATAGACTGAATATAAAATGAATAACGCTGGTCTTTATAAAACGCTTTGTTAGCAGGTTTAGCACGGGCTCCATCAAACAACGCCGCGAAGTCTTGTGCATCTTGCCTTACTGTCATATGAACCGCGAAAAGAAGCTCGGGCATATCAGCATCCACCTTGATGTGTCTCCACCATGTGTACTGATTACTGCCTTTCTTGCGCCACAGTGCAGGCATATCTTGGCTTAAGCGCTGAGTGTATTCACGATAACTTCTCAGCAGGCACGACACCTCAAAGCTGGGGCATTCCTCTTGGCGGCCTTTAAGCCAGTTGCGGTGGAACTTCTTAAAGGGTTTTATATTTTCAATGGATGCTAACTTAGCAAAATACAAATGGCCCATGTATTCGTCTGCCAAACTTAGTTGCATATCGCTGCAAATGGTTTTCTCCATGGGGGTGGAAGCCTTAAGACAATTGAAGCTGGCGGCTTGAGTTGTGGTGCTGAACAAGCCGCACAGCAGTAATATCAATCCGAGTGAATGTAAAATTCTCAATGTACTGGCCTTTTATTTGTTATTTCTGATTGTATTTTAAGCTATTTACTTAGCTGGTAAATAGGGTGAGGTCTGGTTTTGGGATAAATTTAATTTTGAATTGGGTGTTTTGCTGGGTATTTGGTAGTGGCTAGTACGTTTCTTTTTTAAAGGGGAAGTCCCCTTTGTATCGCTCCTGTGCGTCCTGTACCTGCGATACTAGTGCGTCCCTTACCTATTCCTCTTAATAAAGAGTATTTCACGGGCCAAGCAGATGCCGGTAACTGTTCCCTCGACAACCGCTCCTGCGTTGTTCTAATTATCTACATCCCTGTAGAGATGCGTTGCTCTAACAACCACACCCCTGTGGTAGTTCCTGTCTTACGGCACTTACCCCACTATTTAGATAAAGAGTTGTGGGATAGATAATGTGCAGGCATGGCAATTGTTCCTGACATTGCTCTATTACCTACGTCCCTGTAGGTAAGTGCTTTTGCTGAAGGTTAATGTCAAAGTGGTGATCGATACGATTTTGATTGGAGCTTTACAAAGCTTTATTTTGGCTAATCTAGTAGCAGTAATTACTTAACCCATGCTCATCAATGCACTGTCTGTGTATTTAATTTTGGCAAGTAAACTAATCGTGTTTGCTTCTGTTTAATGCTAGCTTTACACTGTACGCAAAAATTAAACGCGAATAAAATCAGCGAGCTATTATTTTTTATAAAAAATAATAGGGTCCTACTATTTTGGCTTACCGGAATAATAGTAGGGATAATAGGACCTCCTCGCTTTGCTCGGAATGGATTTTGAGACTCACTTTGAATTCCTTCTAAAAAAAGAACTTAGAGATGTGACGATTGTCTAACACGGCAAGGTGAGCGTGCTCTACATAAAAATGTTATAAGACTAAATCAAATATCGAGTAAAAGTGTCAATTTTAGAAATTATTAAAGCTCCAAGTGATAAATTAAAAGTAAAGGCAGAAAAAGTTATTAATGTTGATCAGGTTCAGGTATTAATCGATGACATGTTGGAGACAATGTACGACACAGAAGATGGTATTGGCCTAGCCGCGACACAAGTTGGTCGAACAGAAGCAATCATAATGATTGACGTGTAGGAAGAAAGAAATTCACCTTTAATACTTATCAATCCAGAAGTGGTCAGTGGAGAGAATATTGAAAAAGGGCAAGAAGGATGTTTGTCTGTACATGGATATTATGCGGATATAGAGCGATTCACTAGCGTTAAGGTTAAGGGTTTAGACCGTACTGGAAAAGAAGTGGTCATAGAGAATGATGATTTCATAGCTATCATATTACAACATGAAATAGACCCCTTAAAGGGGAAGCTGCTCATTGACTACCTCTCTCCATTGAAACAAATAATGGCTTTAAAAAAGGTGGAAAAGACAATCAAAGATGCTGTAGTACAGGTTTGTAACTAGTCACTAAAAAGGACAAATAACAGTTGGTTTTTGCTATTTCGTCATTTATTTTAACCAACAATTATTTACCTCTTAGTGAGGCGCTATGCAATCCAATAAAGGAAATATTATGACAAGTAAGTCCATTCTTTTGAGCATGTTGGTACTTATTTCACCAATATGTTATTCAGCAAGTTTTGATTGTGATAAAGCATTAACGGAAACCGAAAAGTTGATTTGCTCAGATAAGTCTCTAGGTTATTTTGATAAAGATTTAGGGAGCGTATATAAATCTTTAATGGCGACCTTTTCTTCTCCAGAACGATCTCAAATAGTGTTGGAGCAAAAGGAATGGATAAAGAGACGAAACTCTGAATGTGTAAGCGTTAAAGATTGTAGGAAAAGCTATAAAACTAGAATTTCGAAATTAAGGAAGAAATTAGATGGTGGTGTCTTCTTAGATTCGTTTATTATTGATAGACAGTCATGTAGGGCAACTAAAAAACAAGAGGTCTTAATTAAATGTGTAAATCTAAATATTTATGACCCATGTGAAGATGCTGGAGGAAAGTGGGGTAAGGCACAGTGTGGATGGATTCATAGTGAGATAGCAAATAGGAAAACTCAGGATCTATATAGCAAGATAAAGAAAAGAGTAACAAAGAATGCCTCAAACACTGAAGAGATATTGCTCTTTGAGGAATCTATTTTATCTTGGGAAGGGTATAGGGATAAACATTGTGTTTTTACGAATGAAGCTAACTTTTTAGATAACTTTAACGGTACTAATCTTTCTATGGCATATTGTAAGCGAAGGTTGAACGAACAGCGTGTTGTAGAATTAGAAAAGATATTATCAAGATCATGGTAGCTGAATTTCTAAAATGCATAACAAAAGTATGTTGTATCAATCACTACGTGGTTTGGACGGTTTTTCGCTCGTGCCTCACTACAAACCGCCGAAAATACTAGGCGTTAACTGCTTTAAAGGAATATATTATGGGTGCTTGGGGAATGGGTGTATTTGATGACGATACATCTTGTGAAGTTATAGAAGATGCAATGGACGAAAGCGTGCCTGTATTTGAACTAGTTAAAAAAGCTCTATCCTCTTCTGAGGAGGAGTATATTGAATATACGGAGTGTCATGAAATAATTGTCGCTGCGGCAATGGCAAATGCACTAATTAATAAAGTTACTTATGACGGTGTAGAGAACTTAGATAATTGGTTGTCTAAACAAACTGTAGAAAGCATTATTCCGTTTAAAGAAAAATTGGCAAATGCGTTATCTCGCGTATTCGGTGAATCATCAGAATTAAATGAACTTTGGGCTGAAAATGAAAATGACTACCCAATATGGAAAGGTAATCTTGAAGCTATTGCCTTTGGTCTCAATAGTTAACAACTATATCAATGATCGCAAGCAAAGCTGGCTGGACGCGCAAAAAGCCGCGCGCCCATTATGTTGGCATTAAGTACCTAAGGAAGTTTTTTGATGATAAGGAAAGCAACGTCAGATGATTGCTTGAATTTAGCAGCTCTTTCCCTTCAGGTGTGGCTGGATACTTATGCAACACAGGGTTTAAGAAACAATATATCTTCATATGTGACCTCAACATTCACCGAGAGCTACTTTCTTCAGTTAATAAGCAAGCCAGCGTATGAAATTTGGGTCTGTGATGAGGATGAATATCTGCTTGGATTCATTGCGGTTGATCTTGAATCAGAGTTCGAAGATGAAGTGGCAGGCTATGAAATAGAAACCCTATATGTTTCGCGTCACTTTCAAGGAAAAGGAATTGGTTCTCAGTTGTTGAAAAAAGTTGAATCAACCTATGGATCGCCGTTTTGGCTATCTGTGTGGGTGAATAACCATGAGGCTATTTCATTCTATAAAAGGCAGGCATTTAAACTTGTTGGTGAGCTTCATAGAAATCATGTGTTGTCGTATGTTGGAGTATGACCAATAATTCAAGTGGATAGTCCAATATTGGCCTGTCAGTTAATTGGGTGTTAAGTTAAAAAATAAATCAAGATAATATATTCGAAATAGTTACGAAGCAAAATATACTTAGATTCGCTTTCGTTTCTTTTATAAATAAAACCCGCCTAGTAATGAAAATTCCAATTCCAATACCAATAATCAAACAGAAACCCCTTCCATGGTTATATTCCTAACAAGCCTTACCGCATATCAAAAAATGCGAGCCACCATACTCACAGCCCAATATCCAGTATGGTGCGCATCAGGTATATTGACGGTAAGCGAAAGCAAGGCGCTTTATAGCGCGGGTGTAGACTTAACTATTTTTAACTATGAAGTGAATATACATGACCAAGAATTGTTAGATGGTGCTTTGCAAACTATACGTGAGCATCATTGTGATATGAATATATGGCTTGATAATGAACATGAAATTTAATTTAACTGATGGGTAATAGTGAAGCTAAAATGAGTATAAATCCAGATTGGAATGCGATTGCTAACACCATTTCAAATGACCTTAGTAATGACGAAAAGCATGAGGCTTGGCAAGGTAAATGTCAGGCATGGTTGGGTACCTTAGTTAATGAGCTAGAAGGTGACTACCATATTTGTGATACTGAAAACTTCACGATCGTGAGTGATGAAGGGGACAGATATATAAAAGTATTTTCGTCATTTTTAGAGTTATCCCGTAAACGTATTTTAAGTACTTTAATGGGTGTGGCCAGTGATGAAGGTTTTGGTAAGCATGTGGCTATTATTTTTAAAGATCTCGATCATTATTATGACTACGTTAGTATGTTTCTTCCTGAAGAGGGCGAGTTTGGTATAAGTTCTGGCATGTACATAAATAATGGCTATGGCCATTTTGTTTTTCCGATCCAAGACATGGAATATGCTGAGCCCATTGCGGTGCATGAACTGACACACGCTTGCTTAAGCCACTTACTAATTCCCACTTGGTTAAACGAAGGCTTGGCGGTTTTAATGGAAGAAGTACTGGCTAATAACACGCTTTATATAGATAAAGAAATAGTCGCGCAGTATCACCAATATTGGAATGAGAAAAATATCCAGGAATTCTGGTCTGGTGATAGCTTTTATGCAAGCGATGAAGGTCAAGGGTTAAGCTACCATTTAGCGCATATTCTATTGCGTAATATTTCACAGGATTACACTGCCCTAGCTGAGTTTGCAAATAGCGCTAATATGGAAGATGCGGGTAAATCGGTTGCCATTAAGACCTTAGGTGTATCATTAGGTGATTTAGTTGCAAGTTTCCTAGGGGAGGGCAATTGGGAGCCTGTGATGGTTAAAAATAAACTGGTGGCGACTGAAATTATAGATTAAAAATAAGAAGCTATGAGTTAGTTCCTGGTAATTGGTTGTTTGAATTCTTTTATGATGAAAATAAAGTTTACGAACAATCTTTTGAAGTGTATGAAGTGTATGAAGTGTAGAGGGGGCCTCTTAAGTTATATCAGTATTTTAAGTTTTACCGAAGTAAGGGTAATCAAAGTGGTAATTGATTGGAATGTGGTGAGTTCAGTGGCAACCGCCATTGCTTCATTGGCCACAGCGCTGGGTGTTTGTTTTGGTGCATGGCAAATAAAAGTAGGAAAGGATCAAGCGCAAGCAACCTTTGAAGATAGCCTAGATCAAAAATATCGCTCTTTATCTATGGAGTTGCCGGTAAGTGTTCTAATAGGTGAGCCTGTTGCAGAAAATGACAGATTGCGAGTGAGGGAGTTAATTTTTAACTATCTTGATTTAGCTAATGAGCAAATTTATCTACGGGCCAAGGGGTGTATTTCTAAATATACCTGGGCATCTTGGTGTCTGTCTCTTATACACATCTGACGCTGCCGACGATCTACTCTGTGTAG
>OLII01000464.1_pt1 | contig 15387 bp, 9 predicted proteins | sample 1609481 | NCBI WGS metagenome assembly OLII01 (sample SAMN05416859, study PRJEB24817) | seawater metagenome | isolation source: Sea water | place: Canada:Atlantic | collected 2013-11 | reverse complement strand
CTACACAGAGTAGATCGTCGGCAGCGTCAGATGTGTATAAGAGACAGCTTCACATTTGCGCATGCTTTAATGTATGCAGTTAATAAAAAACTAGTTCCACATTATTTATTAAATGTAGTTTCTTTATCGGCTGTCTTGTTGGTTTTTGTAGAATCAGAAATTTTTGCACATGAATCAGGGCTTTTAGCGGTTGTAGTCATGGGAATGGTTTTAGGAAATGGAAACTTAAAAAACCTAAAAGAATTGCTTTATTTTAAAGAGTCTTTAAGCATTTTGTTGATCTCAATTTTATTTATTTTACTATCAGCAAACATCAATATAGAAGACTTACAATTGCTATATAATTGGAAAACAGCGGCACTCTTTGCATTGATTGTTTTTGTGATCAGACCTTTGGGGGTATTTTTAAGCACCCACAATTCCAATTTAAAACTAAATGAAAAATTATTTATCAGTTGGGTAGGGCCAAGAGGAATTGTGGCTGCAGGTATTGCATCATTGTTTGGAAGTAAGTTAATAAAACAAGGTGTTGCCGGTGCAGAATACATTACACCTTTGGTTTTTATGATTGTTTTAGGAACCGTGCTTTTAAACGCAACTACCGCCAGACTATTTGCAAAAATGGTAGGTGTTTTCTTAAAAAGTTCAAATGCAATTTTATTTTTAGGTGCTTCAAATCCAGCGAGATTGATTGCAAAGTATTTAACAGATGCGGGCAAAAGAGTCGTTTTAATTGACTCCAATAAAAGTTTTATTGAATCAGCAAAAAAGGAAGGTTTAGAAGCTTTCTCTACAAATATATATGATGATGATTTAACCGATAATATCGAGTTAAATGATGTAGGATATTTAATTGCAATGACGGGAAGTGATGCTGTTAACGATTTTGCGATTACTAGCTTATCCAATGCTTTTGGTGAACATGGCGCTTATAGATTGGCAACATCCAAAGAAATAAGAACCAATAATTCTGAGAACAAAGAACAGTTTTTTTCTCCGAAAGACGATTATATCAATCTCTCAGAAGCTTTTAGAGACAATCCTAAAATATACGAAGTGGTAATCGATTCGGAAGAAATGTACAATACGATGCTTTCTAAACTCTTTAACGAGTTGAAGTCGGTATTACTGTTTGTTAAAAAGAGTGGAAAGCTGTATTTAATTCCCGAGTTTGAGAAATCAGGTTTGTCAAAAGAAAACTGTACGTTCGTTTATTTGGGTAAAAATATTTAGTAGTTTACAGATCCAATTCAAAGGCCTGTCTCAATTTTAAAAGCAATGGGTTTTTCTCTTTCAATTTATTAAACTTTTCAAGAGGCGTATAGGCAAACTTTTTTTCTACCGTTTCATTTAAAATAGTATCTATTGTAATTCCGAAATTGTTTAATCTTTCCCGTAAGAATTGCAATAACTTTGGCCTTCCTCTTTTAAATTGATCCTGCATTAATTTATTGGGAATCGTAAAGTTAATTTTAAAACCATCACCCAATTTAGGAAGGTCTGTTGCAACGATAGAAGCCATACTACGTTCGCCTTTCTTGTTTAAAAGGTCCACATATTCTTTCCATAACTTTTGCAATTTGGCTTCATTAAAAGCCTCTTTTGGATGGTCGTCGAAATTTTCCTCAACAACGGATTTTTGCACTACTTTCTTTTCATGAATACTTTTTAAAGAGAGTGAGGAGGAACGCCTCTGAACATTCAGTAAAACTGGCTTTGGCGCTTTTGGTTTCGGAGTTTCAACAACGATTTTCTCGATTGCGGCAACAGGTTTTGGAACCGAAATGGGCTCTTGAATCATTTTCTTTGCTGGCGAAAGAGCTCGAAAAAAAGTGGCTGGTATTATGTAGTTAGCTGCTTTTTTTTTTTCTCCATCAAAAGTGATAGAGGCAATCTGCATTAAAGTCAATTCGGTGAGTAATCGCTGGTTTTTACTAGTGCGGTATTTTAAATCACAGTCATTGGCTTTGTCAATTGCTTGCAATAAAAAGGGAATGGGTGCTTTTACTGCTTGCTGTAAATATTTCTTTTTAGCATTGTCACCAACCTCCAACAACGCAATGGTAGCTTTGTCTTTGGCAACCAAGAGGTCTCTAAAATGACTTGCCAATCCATTAATGAAATGATGGCCTTCAAATCCTTTTCCTAAAATGGTGTTGAATGCATTTAAAACATCGGGAATTTTATTCTCTAGCAATAAATCTGTCATCGAAAAGTAGGTATCGTAATCCAATACATTTAAGTTTTCGGTAACCGCTTCTCGCGTTAAGTTTTTTCCAGAAAAACTAACCACTCTATCAAAAATAGACAACGCATCTCGCATGGCACCATCTGCCTTTTGAGCGATGATGTGTAATGCATCATCTTCAGCAGTAATCCCTTCTTTTTCACAAATTACTTTTAAGTAATTTTTAGCATCTAAAACTCCAATTCTTTTGAAATCGAAAATTTGACAACGCGATAAAATAGTGGGTATGATTTTATGTTTTTCTGTAGTTGCTAAAATAAAAATAGCATGTGCAGGAGGTTCTTCCAACGTCTTTAAAAAGGCATTAAAAGCCGACTGAGAAAGCATGTGTACCTCATCTATAATGTACACTTTATATTTCCCTGTTTGTGGCGGAATCCGCACTTGCTCAGTTAAACTTCGAATATCATCTACAGAATTGTTAGAAGCGGCATCCAACTCGAAAATATTGAAAGCAAAATCTTCGTCTGTTACGTTTTCTAACCCTTGTTCATTGATTTTCTTGGCTAAGATTCTTGCACAAGATGTTTTTCCTACACCTCTCGGACCTGTAAATAATAAAGCCTGAGCTAAATGGTCGTTTTTTATAGCGTTTTCTAACGTATTGGTAATGGCTTGTTGCCCAACAACATCCTCAAAGATTTGAGGACGGTATTTACGCGCAGAAACTATAAAATGCTCCATGTATATTTATTATCTTTGTGTAACAAATGTAAGTATCTACTTCTTTTTTTACAAGAATCATTTTAAACAAAATGCTAAAGTTGTAAACAATTATAAGAAAAGGTACCCGTAATTTTATTTTATAAATGTTCATTTTTAAGTCACCTTATTTAGTGTGAAGTATTTACAATAATTTTTAATTTAGTTCCTATGAAATTTTTACAAACAAGTAGTATCATAAGTTTTTCAATCCTATTAATGGCATGTTTTAGTTTTACTGAAACCAAAGAACTTGCTGAGAAACAATACCAACCAAATGCAACTACCGAAGTTGCCTATTTTGCAAGTGGTTGTTTTTGGTGTGTAGAAGCCGTTTTTGAAAGTGTAAAGGGAGTAGAGGAAGCTGTTTCTGGCTACGCAGGGGGTTTTACAGACAATCCAACTTACCAGTCTATAGGAACGGGAAAAACAGGTCATGCCGAAGCGGTTGCCGTATATTACAATCCAGCTGAAGTATCTTTTGAAACCCTGGTTACCGTTTTCTTTGGTTCTCATGATCCTACGACTGTAAACGGTCAAAAACCAGATTATGGAACGCAATACCGATCTATTGCTTTCTATAAAACAGAGGCACAAAAAACAATTATTGACAATGCAATTGCAGAACTTCAAAAACAATATACGAACAAAATTGCCACAGAGGTAACCTTGTTTACCAAGTTTTACAAAGCGGAAGACTATCACCAAGATTTCGAAAGAAGAAATCCAAACCAAGGCTATGTAAAAGCTGTTTCAATTCCAAGATTGAATCGTTTTAAAAAGAAGTTTCCAGAGTTGTTGAAGGAAGAAAAGAAGTAGGATATAAACCAAAAAAAAGCGCTCATTAAGAGCGCTTTTTTTTGGTTTATAAATTGTAAATATCGTCGTACAAATCTTTGTATAATTTTAAGATTATGGTACGTTTCATTTTCATGGTAGGGGTTAAATGACCACCGTCTATCGACCATTCATCATTTGTAAGCCTAAAGACTTTAATCTTTTCCCAGTTACCAAAGTTTTCATTACAGGTGTCTACTTCTTCTTGTATGCGCGCTATCACCTCTTTAGAAGCAATGATTTCATCATTGGTCGTTCCAATATTCAGTTTTTTACGCGCTATCCAATCTCTGATAAATTCAAAGTTCGGTTGTATGATGGCTGCTGGCATTTTTTGCCCTTCACCAATGACCATTACTTGTTCTATAAATCGAGATTGTTTTAGATCGCCCTCTAATAATGGTGGTACTACATATTTTCCACCTGAAGTTTTAAACATTTCTTTGGTTCTCCCCGTAATTCTTAGGAATCCATCGGCATCCAATTCCCCTTTATCTCCGGTATGAAAATAGCCGTCTTTAATCACCTCAGCAGTTTTTTCTGGATCTTTATAATAGCCCATCATTACATTGGGACCTTTTACTAAAATCTCTCCGGTATCTGCAATTTTTAAGGTAACGTCATCAATAATCTTACCAACAGTTCCGATTCTAAAACCTCCATCATCCATAGAACTTACGGTAATTACTGGAGAAGTCTCTGTCAATCCATACCCTTCCATGATTGGCATTCCTGCCGCAGTAAATACTCTTGTCAATCGATGTTGTAAAGCAGAAGCTCCTGAAACCATTAATTTTAATTCTCCTCCCAAAGCAGCTTGCCATTTAGAAAAGATTAATTTTTTAGCCAATCCTAATTGTTTTTCATACCACCAACCATTGGCACCATAAGGCTCGTATTTTAATCCTAAATCAACCGCCCAAAAGAACAAGCGTTTTTTAATTCCAGTTAAATCAGCACCTTTCGCAATGATCTTATCATATATTTTTTCATACAAACGAGGTACTGCCGTCATTACATGAGGCTTAATCTCTTGTGCATTTTCACTCAATTTTTCAATCGATTCTGCAAAATGAATATGTACACCACAGTATTGATATAGATAGAGAATCATTCGCTCAAAGATATGACACACCGGTAAAAAACTCAGTGCTTTGTCTTCACCATAACTTAAAGGAACTCTTTTTTCACTTGCCAATACATTGGTTACAATGTTATTGTGACTTAGCATTACTCCTTTAGGTCTTCCGGTAGTTCCCGAAGTATAAATTAAGGTTGCTAAATCTTCAGGCTTTACGTTGTTTTTTCGCTCTTCTACTGTATGCTGATTTTCAGTATCCGTTCCTAAGGCAAGTACCTCTTTCCAGCTTTTTTCACCTTCAATATCATTAAAGGTAAAAACGTCTTTTAATTTTGTATTGCCTTTAATTTTATTGATTTTGTCCAAAACCTCTTGATCGGATACAAAAACATAGGTAGCTTCTGAGTGATTTAAGACATATTCGTAGTCATGTTCAGAAATGGTTGGATAAATAGGGACACTTTGTGCACCCACTTGTAAAATTCCGATATCACAGATATTCCATTCATTTCGATTGTTCGAAGAAATAATTGCGACTTTATCGTTGGGCTGTACACCTAATTTCAGCAAACCTCTACTAATTGTATTGGCCTGATTTATATATTCTTGTGTAGAGATGGATTCCCATTTTCCATTGTACTTTGTAGTAAATGCTTTGGGTAAATTGTATTTTTCTAATTGGTGGTAAGGAAAATCAAATATTCGTGTGATTGTAATAGACATACTTTTTTTTTGGGTATTGCAAATTAGGTAATTTCTCTTGATTTTGCAAATGAATAATAAAGTGTTAAAAAATTATGAATTATATATTTTTTGATATAAATCTTTGTATTTTTCTTTAATAATTTTTCGTTTCATTTTTAGAGTAGGGGTAAGGTGTCCTTCTTCAATAGACCATTCATCTGTTGTCAATTCAAAACGCTTAATTTGTTCCCACTTTCCAAATTTTTGATTGTGAAAATCTATTTCTTTTTGAATTCGATTGATAAAACGTTCATGGGTGAGTATGGTTGCTGGATCAAGTCGTTTACGGGTTGCCCAATCTTTTGCAAATTCAAAATTTACTTGAATCAAAGCTGCAGGCATCTTTTCAGATTCTCCAATAATCATTATTTGTTCTATAAAACGAGATTGTTTCAATTCGCTTTCTAATACGGCAGGGGCAATGTATTTTCCGCCAGAAGTTTTAAACATTTCTTTCTTTCGGTCGGTAATTTTTAGAAAACCTTCAGCATCAATTTCACCAATATCTCCTGTGTGTAAGTATCCGTTAATAATGGTTTTTTGGGTCATTTCTTCGTTTTTGTAATAGCCCATCATTACAGAAGATCCTTTCATTAATATTTCACCATCTGAAGCAATTTTTACATCAAGACCTGCTAGTGGTTTGCCTACAGTTCCAATCTTTAACCCTTCATTTCTAAGATCGTTTAAGGTAATTGCTGGTGACGATTCTGTCATTCCATATCCTTCAAAAATAGGGATTCCTGCTGCTAAAAAAACTCGAATTAAACGATCTTGCATTGGGGCACTTCCACTGAGCATGAACTCTAAATTTCCTCCCAAGGCTTCTTGCCATTTTGAGAAAATAAGTTTTCTGGCAATGTTTAATTTAAAAGTATAAAAGGAACCATTCTTTCCATATGGTTTATATATTTCTCCTAAAGAGATTGCCCAAAAGAACAATGCTTTTTTAATCCCTGATAACTGACTTCCTTTGTCTACAATTTTATCAAATATTTTCTCCAATAATCGAGGTACAACAGCTAAGAAATGAGGTTTTACTTCTCGAATATTATCACCCAATAGTTCGATGCTTTCTGCAAAGTGAATCTGGTACCCTAAATACTGATAGTAATAAGAGGCAGCACGTTCAAAGATATGACAGATGGGTAAGTAGCTTAAAATCCTTTTATGATCTCCCGATACATCTAATGCTTGGGCTGTTTTGAAAACATTCCCTACGATATTTTGATGTGAAAGCATGACACCTTTTGGAGTCCCTGTAGTTCCAGATGTATAAATAATGGTTGCCAAATCTTCGGGTAATACACTATTTTTCAAACCTGCAATCTCTTCCGATCGATCCGTTGCTGTTCCCATCTCTAAAAAGGCGTTCCAACTAAAATCTGCTTCAGATTCTTGCAAAGAAAACACTTTTTTAACATGTGTACTGTCTTGCACTTTTTTTACTTTATCATACAGTTCTTGGTCTGAGACAAAACAATACTTAGCATCTGAATGATTTAAAACATAAGCATAATCTTTCTCTGATAGCGTAGCGTACAGCGGAATGTTTTGGGCTCCAATTTGAAGTAAACCCGTATCTAAAATATGCCAATTCGGATTGTTATTGGTTGTAATTACAGCAATTTTATCGTTTTTTTCAATGCCCAAAGCTAATAAAGACGCACTCACTTTATGTGCCTGATCAATATATTCTTGCGTACTTATTTTTATCCATTGATTGTCTTCCTTGTATAGAAAACATTCTTTTTGTGGATGGTTTGCAAGCTGGTAATCGGCAAAGTCAAATAGGCGGGTTGGTTTCATGGGGTAGTATTTACAGCAATATATGAAAAATATTTTTAGATAGAATGAAGAGAATATGTTCTCGCAATCGATGTTCCCTTTTGGGTATTTGCTAATTAGACCATTCTTTCCTCCCTCTTTGTAGGATCAAGATTTATTTTTGGGCAAAAAAAAACAAACTTTATTATAAAGTTTGTTTTTTTTATCGTCTGTAAATTGTTATTTATTTTTTGGTATTAATCCAGTCTTTAGCATTCACAAAAGCTGCTAACCAAGGAGAAACTTGGTCTTTTCTTCCGGCAGGATAGTTTGCCCAATTCCATTGAAAAGTAGAACGCTCAATATGAGGCATGGTGACTAAATGACGTCCAGAGGCATCACATAACATGGCCGTATTAAAGTCCGAACCGTTAGGATTGTTTGGATATCCTTCATATCCGTATTTTGCAACAATGTGATAGTTTTCTTCTGGTTCAGGTAAGCTAAATTTTCCTTCTCCGTGAGAGATCCATACGCCCAATTCCGTTCCTGCCAATGAAGATAACATGACAGAATTGTTTTCTTGAATCTTTACGGAAGTAAATGAAGATTCATGTTTTTTAGAGTCGTTGTGAATTAGCTTCCCATGTACTTTGTGTTTAGGATTGATTAAATCCAATTCCATCCATAATTGTGCGCCATTACAAATACCAACAGATAACGTGTCTTCTCGCTTAAAGAAATTCTTCAATGCTTTTTTAGCTTTTGCATTGTATAAGAAAGCACCAGCCCATCCTTTTGCAGAACCTAAAACATCTGAGTTCGAAAATCCACCTACGGCACCAATAAATTGAATGTCTTCTAAGGTTTCACGCCCGGAAATTAAATCGGTCATGTGTACGTCTTTTACATCAAAACCGGCTAAGTACATCGCATTTGCCATTTCTCTTTCTGAGTTACTTCCTTTTTCTCTAAGGATGGCTGCTTTTGGACGTATTGCTTTTGCAGATGCTTTTGGCAATTTTCCTGTAAATTTCTTTGGGAAGGTATACTGTAAAGGTTGCTTTTTATAATTGTCAAAACGTGCTTTGGCCAACCCGTTTGCTGTTTGTTTTTGATCTAACAAGAAAGAAGTTTTGTACCAAGTGTCTCTGGTTTCTGCAACATCAAAAGAGAAGTTGTCTTCTCCGTTTCTAAGGGTTACTTTTCCTCTATTGTTTGCAGTTCCAATTGTAAATACTTCAATGTTGTTTTCTTTTAAAACACCTTCTACTGCTGCATCAGCTTGAAAAACAATCCCTGCATTTTCAGCAAATAATACTTTTATTGAATCTTCTTCGTTCAATTCTGAAATATCAAAATCAGCTCCTAAATTGACGTCTGCAAAACACATTTCTAATAAAGTCGTGATCAATCCACCAGAAGCAACATCGTGTCCAGCTACAATTTTATCAGCTTTAATTAATTCTTGAATCGTATTAAAAACCGTTTTTACATATCCTGCATTTTTTACATCGGGTGCTTCGTTTCCAATGGTATTTAGTACCTGATTGAAAGAACTTCCGCCTAGTTTAAATGCATCTTGTGAAATGTTGATATAGTAAATATTTCCTCCATCAACTTGTAAAAGAGGTTCTACTACTTGAGAAATCTCACTACAATTCCCCGCAGCCGAAATAATAACAGTTCCTGGAGAGATTACCTCGCTGTCTGGATACTTCTGTTTCATGGATAAGGAATCCTTTCCTGTTGGAACATTGATTCCTAAGTCGATAGAAAATTCTGAAATGGCCTTTACAGCTTTGTACAAACGTGCATCTTCACCTTCATTTTTACAAGGCCACATCCAGTTTGCAGATAAAGAAACGCTTGTTAGGTTGTCTTTTAGTGGTGCCCAAATCATATTGGTCAATGCTTCTGTAATCGAATTTCTACTTCCCGCTTCTGGATGAATTAATCCTGAAATAGGGGAGTGCCCAATAGAAGTTGCAACTCCTTCTTTTCCATGATAGTCGAGTGCCATTACACCTACATTGTTCAATGGAATTTGTAAAGGACCTACACATTGTTGTTTGGCAACTTTTCCACCCACACATCGATCGACTTTGTTGGTCAACCAATCTTTACATCCTACGGCTTCTAATTGTAAAACTTGATTTAAGTAGATGTTTAAATTTTTCTTTTTATATCTTGGGTTCTTGTATTTTCGAACAATCGTTTTGTCGGTAAGTATTGTTTTCGGAGAGCTGCCAAACATGTCCTCTAAAGCCAAATCCATTGGTTTGTCACCTTTGGATTTTGATTCAAAAGTAAAACGATCATTTCCAGTAACTTCCCCAACGGTATACATTGGCGAACGTTCACGTTCTGCAATTCTTTGTAAGGTATCTACATGCTTCTCAGCAATAACGAGTCCCATTCTTTCCTGAGATTCATTCCCAATAATTTCTTTTGCGGATAAGGTAGGATCACCAACAGGCAATTTGTCCAAATCAATTTTTCCTCCAGTATCTTCAACGAGCTCAGACAAACAGTTTAAATGCCCACCTGCACCATGATCATGTATAGAAACAATAAAGTTTTCTTCACTTTCTACCATACCACGTACTGCATTGGCGGCACGTTTTTGCATTTCAGGATTGGATCGTTGAACAGCGTTTAATTCAATTCCTGAAGCAAATTCTCCAGTATCAGCAGAGGAAACAGCTGCTCCACCCATACCAATTCGGTAATTTTCACCACCAAGAATTACAATTTTATCGCCTTCTTTTGGTGTGTCTTTGATCGCTTGATCTGCTTTTCCATATCCAATCCCACCGGCCTGCATGATGACTTTGTCATAGCCCAGTTTTCTTGGTTTGGCGTCACTCGATGCCGCATTTTCTTCGTGTTCAAAAGTCAATACAGAACCAGTAATTAAAGGTTGTCCAAATTTGTTTCCAAAATCGGATGCACCATTGGAAGCTTTAATCAAAATATCCATCGGAGTTTGGTACAACCAATCTCTTGCTTCAAATTTATTTTCCCAATACCTGTTTTCTTCTAAACGAGAATAGGATGTCATGTACACCGCGGTTCCTGCTAATGGCAACGAACCTTTTCCACCTGCCAATCGATCTCTAATTTCTCCTCCAGACCCAGTAGCAGCTCCATTAAAAGGCTCTACAGTGGTTGGGAAATTATGGGTCTCTGCTTTGAGAGAGATGACAGAATCAAAATCTTGGGTTTCATAAAAATCAGGTTTGTCTGCAGTTTTGGGAGCAAACTGTGAAACGGTTGGTCCTTTTACAAAAGCTACGTTGTCTTTATATGCTGAAACAATATCGTTTGGAAATTGTTTTGAAGTTTCTTTGATCATTTTGAATAGGGAAGTAGGTTGTTCTTCTCCGTCAATGATAAAGGTGCCATTAAATATTTTATGTCTACAGTGTTCTGAGTTTACTTGGCTGAAACCAAATACTTCCGAGTCTGTTAATTTTCGGCCTATTTTTTTAGCAACACCCTCTAAATACGCCACCTCTTCTTCACTTAAAGAAAGGCCTTCATGTGAATTATAAGCTGCAATGTCATCGATATCTAAAATGGCTTCTGGTTGGATTTCAATGGTAAATGATTTTTGATCTAAGCCTTTATATTTTTCTGAAATCATTGGATCAAAATCAGAAAAATCTTTCGAAACTGCTGTAAATTCTTCTATTCTAAGAATGTTTGAAATCCCCATGTTTTGGGTGATTTCTACAGCATTTGTACTCCATGGAGTAATCATTGCGGCTCTTGGTCCAATAAAAAAAGCGTCAATTGAAGACACTTCTATTTTGGGTTGATCTCCAAACAACCAAGTTAGTTTTGCAATGGTTGTTTTGGTTAATTCTTTTGTTGTTTGAACAGCAAAGAGTTTACTGTCTGTGTTTCCGAAAAAGTGAATCATTCTATTTTTTTTGGTGTGTTGTTGTATCTCGCAAATTTACTTTTTTTAGTTCAGAAGCACTCAATTTATTTTAGAGAATATTTAGAGTTATTCACGGAGTTATAAACGAAAAAGAGGCATTCTCTCTAGAATGCCTCTTTTGTAATTGTTTGCAAGAAAAATGCGTCTTATCTTCGAATCAATTTCTTGGTAATCGATTTATTTTCAGAAGTAATCTTCAACAAATAAATTCCATTAGAAAGCGTAGAAATATCAATGTTCTTTTTTTCGATCGTCACAGTTTCATTTTTGATTAACTTCCCTAGAATGCTATAAACATTAACTTGTATCTCTTTTGTTGTATTAAAATACAAGGTATTTCCGTTGTTTGGATTTGGATATACTTGAAAGTTTTCAAGATTATTTTCAGGTACACTAAGTGTAGCACTGTGCGATCCAATACCATCAAAAGTATTAGCAGCAAAGGAATCCCATTCATTGATGTCATAGGTAGTATTTGGAGATAATATATCTTCCTTTCTTCTCAATGTTATATTTTGAGCAAAGTTACCACTGTTCCCAAATGTACCCACAATATCTATCAATACCCCGTCTTTAAAAAAACCAATAGGGTCATTTCCATTAAAATTCATTGGTGAAGTATCAGGATGAAATAAATCTGCATTATCAATCAGTTCTTGTGCAGTTGCTCCAGAATTAAGAATCACAAAAACATCCCCTGTAGTAATGCTTTGAACAGTACCACTATCTAATGCTAATTCATCAATCCATTCACCAGCACCATTAGACTGTTTCATTATCGAATACCCTTCAAGACTGATCGCAGAACTCGTTAAATTAACGATTTCTATCGCTTTCTGAGTTCCTCCTGCTGGTTCTACATATTCAGAAATAAATAATTCATTAATTCCGTTAGATTGACCATCAGTTGTAGTAACAGATAAAGATTCACTTTGTGCAGATTCGTTGTTTGCTGCATCTTTTGCAGAAACTGATATTTGATAGGTTGTAGAAACGGTCAATCCTGTTATTGTATAGTTTAAATCTGTTGTGGATGCTTCAAACACACCATCTACAAAAACACGGTATTCAGTTACGGCAGTATCATCGGTGGCTGCATCCCAGTTTGCTTTGAATGCGGTACCTGAAATATTTGTTGCTGTAATGTTGGTAGGTACAGAAGGAGCTGTTGTATCTGATGTGGTAGTAGCATTTAAAACTGTACTCTTATCAGATTTATTATTAATCAAATCTCTTGCTTCTACTTGTATTGCATAAGAAGTGCTTGGAGCTAATCCTGTAATTTGGTAATTTACATTTGCAGTTTGTCCGGTCAATACTTCATTTACATAAATATTGTATCCAGTAACTTCAACATTATCGGTTGAAGCTGTCCAATTGATATCAATTGTAGTTGTGGTTTCATTACTTGCAACCACATCCATTGGTTGCGTAGGGGCTACGGTATCGCTACTCGTATAAATTCCCCAAGTATCTTCAGCAGAATCTCCTCCCCAAATTCGGGTGGCTAAATAAGGATTGTCAATAAGTGGATTTCTATTTCCTTGTGCGGCTGAATTGTCTGTTGTGTTTTCGTGATATGTATTTCTATTTCTTTCAAAATCAGATACTGGATCTTCGACATTCCATTTTAAAAATAAATCAATCATGTCGTCTTCTGTTAAACTACTATCTCCAATACCCACATTCGTAGGGAGGCAAATATCATCATAACGGATATACATATACATCATCATTCTCGCAACATCCCCTTTCCATTCATCACCAGGATACCAACCACCGTTAGATTCTCCTGAATTTCCAGAACCTTCCGCAAAGCGTTTGTTTCCTCTAGAACTATTTGTCGGTTTGTCTACGGGTCTCAGTGAGTGTGCATCTTGTCCAGGTATCGTTGAAGTTGTAATTGCAGGAGTACCAAGAGATTGCGGATATACATGTTCTCGATTCCAAACAAAATTCCCATTACTACCATTATCTTGTAGCGTATTATCTCTTGTTCTATCATTGGTACTGTCACTATCAGAGCCATCTTCCCAGCCATAAATAAGTATTACTTCGTCAGGATTTTCTGGATTTGCATCTGTAATTTTAGAAGCGATCCAAACATCAGGAGTGTATTGTAAAAAATTTGTGTGTGTATTGACAATTTTTTCGTTTAAAGCATTTTTTAACGCCAAACCAGTCAACGTTAAATCCACATCGTTGTAATAAGATTCTTGTGAAAAGCCACTGAGTGAAGCACTAAGAATTGCAACAATAAAAAATATTTTTTTCATTTTTAAGGGTATTTTTTGTGAATCAATAAAATTCAAATTTAATTTAAAATATGGTAACTTTTATTTTTTTTCTAATAAAGCCATGTAAAATCCATCAAAACCAGAAATGTGCGCCATTACTTTTTTATCTGAAACAAATGTAAAATCTTTTCCAGCTTCAGAAGCTAAGAAGGTTTTTACTTGATTTTGATTTTCTGAAGGTAAAATAGAACAGGTTGCATACACCATTTTTCCACCTGGTTTTACCATCTTCGAATAGCTTTGTAATATTTCCTGTTGTATTTTTTTGATGTTGTCAATAAATTCAGGTTGCAACTTCCATTTAGAATCTGGGTTTCTTCGAATTACACCCAATCCAGAGCATGGCGCATCAATTAAAACACGATCTGCTTTTCCATGTAATTTTTTGATGGGTTTGGTTGAATCGATGACACGCATATCGATGTTATGTGCTTTGTTCCTTTTCGCTCTTACCTTTAATTTACGAAGTTTACTTTCGTAAATATCCATGGCGATAATTTGCCCTTTATTTTGCATTAATGAAGCCAAGTGTAGTGTTTTTCCACCGGCTCCTGCACAGGTATCTACCACTTTCATTCCTGGTTTTACATCCAAATAGGCGGCTACCAATTGGGAAGAAGCATCTTGTACTTCAAAATATCCATTGTGAAATGCTTCTGTTTTAAAAACATTAGCTCTTTCTGGTAAAACCAATGCATCTGGGTGCTGGGGTACAAATGCGGTATCGATGTTTTCAGCTTTTAATTTTTTTTGTAATACTTCTCGTGAAACGTTTAGGGTATTTGTTCTAAGAATAACACTCGCTTGAATGTTTAAGGCGGCGATTTCTTTGGTCCAAATTTCTTCTCCTAATTCTTCGACACAAAGTGCATCCATCCAATCTGGAACAGATTCTCTGAATTTTCTTGTGCGTGATAATTCTGCAAAACGTCCTTTTATTTTTCTTTCGGGTACATCTCCAATTTGATTCCAATCTGGCAACGCAATTCCTCTCAATATACACCATACAGAAAAGATTCTCCAAATATTATCTCTGTCGTAAGGAGTCTTTACTTCCGCAATTTCTGCATACAGTCGATTCCAACGCACAATTTCATAAATGGTTTCTGCAACAAATTTACGGTCTCTTGATCCCCAACGCTTGTCGCGTTTTAAAGCTTTTTCTACTGCTTTGTCAGCGTAAACGCCTTCATTAAATATATCTCTAATACTATCTATAACTGCAAAAGTCAAGTTTCTGTGTAATCTCATTGTATCGTTTCTATCGGGCTGCAAAGATACGTTAAATTAAGGGATTTTTCTCCTGCTTTTTCATTTCCATCAATGATAAAGAATCAAAAATTGTTTTTTGTGAATCTTGAATTCTTTATTTTCGTTGTTGTAAATGATATCGCGTGAATTTAAACTACCCAATTACATACATAAAAGGCATTAGTGCTCAACGAGCATCGCTTTTGTATGCCGAATTGGGAATCAAATCTTGTAATGATTTGTTGCACTTTTTTCCGTTTCGATATATTGATAAAACACAGTTTTATGCAATTAAAGAATTGCAACCCAATTCTTCTGAAGTACAGATTGTGGGTAAAATTACACGCATAAAATCGATAGCTCAAAAGAGAGGGAGTAGACTTGTAGCAACTTTTCAAGATGCTTCGGGTACGATAGAATTGGTTTGGTTTAAAGGTCAGAAATGGATCCAAGATTCCCTCCTGTCTCTTATACACATCTCCGAGCCCACGAGACCGTACTAGATCTCGTA
>OLII01000463.1_pt1 | contig 15403 bp, 18 predicted proteins | sample 1609481 | NCBI WGS metagenome assembly OLII01 (sample SAMN05416859, study PRJEB24817) | seawater metagenome | isolation source: Sea water | place: Canada:Atlantic | collected 2013-11 | reverse complement strand
CTACACAGAGTAGATCGTCGGCAGCGTCAGATGTGTATAAGAGACAGGTTGTAAACTCTCCAATTCCCCAGACATTAATGAAACCTGTTTGAAAGTTCTTAATAGTGATTGACAGCATAGGTTCTGCTGCATCTTCTGGTTTAGGGAAACCGTTCTCACACTCCACCTCAATATCGATGGTATACATGAGCATCTTGTCCAAGTCCCAATCAATCTGTTTGGGAAACTCATCAGCAATCCAGCAATAAGGATACTGTGTGTTACCATACATAATGTCTTTTTGGTTCTCACGATCAGACACCCATTGTTTGGCTTCTTTGATAGAGTCGAACTTATGTGGGAGAACACTCTGACCATCCAGAGTTTTGTAGCCAGTTTCCTCACGGGTCTTGACTAGATCAAAAAGTGTGGGTTCATATTTGACTCTGCGAGTCGTGCGTTCGCCATTCCTGACTTCACGGACAAGAATGGAGTTACCGTATTGCAATACGTTTGTGTAAAAGTTCATATAGAGACTATATCACCTCTGTAGTTATTTGTCAAGGGTCCAATTGTCACGATTCATATACATCTTCAAGATTTCTTTAGTGATGCTACGATCCTTACCTTTAATCAATGGTTTTGCAGCGGCACCCAAAAGCACTGCTTCAATACCCATCAAGCCAGGAGTAGAATTAACTTCGATAAAATAAGGACTTTCTTTATCCCTATTCTTTGCGGGAATAAAATCAACACCAACAACCTGACCTTGAACTGATTCTGCTGCTCGTAAAGACTCCTGTGCCTCACGTTCTGTCAATTCATGGGATACTGGTTCTGATCCTTGTGAGACATTTGACCTAAAATCATTCCCAACGACAGGTCTTTTAATTGCACCCAGAATCTCACCAGCTGCAATAATAACACGAACATCATAGTCTGTCTTTATATATTCTTGAAGAATAACATCGACAAACTCATCTTCCCTATGAAGCAATTGAATAACACTGTGAAGTGCTTTTAGACTCTCAATCCAGATAACACCAACACCCCGTGACCCAACAGCGGTCTTGAGAATCATTGGGAACTTATTACCCAATCTTTCTGCTGCATCCTCAGCACCTTCTGAATGACGAACTAGGACTGTGTTTGGTGTACGAATATCATTTTGTTGAAACACAATCTGGTTGTACCATTTATCATTGCAAATATCATGACATATAACAGGATTGATAAGAGTGTAACCCTGACTCTCCAGATTGAGACAAGCAACTCGCCAAGACAGATTACCTGTCTTAACCGTTGAACCAATACCTCTAGCCATAATCAATGTATTCTCAGGATTTATGCGAAATGGTTTATCATACTCAACGTCATCTTTCATACCGGGCAGTTCTACCTGACCTTTATCATCCACAGGAAAAGAATATACCAATTGGTCCTTGCCTTTGTCTTCCATGTACATTCCAGAAAACTCAGCAAGATACACTTCAATACCCAACTCAGATGCTTTCTTGCGAACCATTGGTCCAGTTTCGTTTGGATCAAACGGATCATCATGTGACAGAATCAATAGTTTATATGGTTCTTCTTTTGCTTCTGTGATGAATGACTTAAAGTTTTCCATTAGACTTCTTTTTTCTTACCAATGTTATATTTAGTTTCTAGTGCCCAATCATTCTTCTCTGCATAAGGCAGAACTTTGATTTGGCTGAGGGGAGCAACTTCTCCAATTTCACCGATAATATTAACCAATCCCCAATCAAGTAATAGTTTTGCAATCATATTCCTGCGAGAAATATCATTCTCGGTTAGATTTGTGTTCTTACCATCAAGAGCAAACAACTCTTTAAAGTGTACAATGAAATACCTACCCTGCTTATGCAGAATATGACATGACTGATATAGTTTCTTTTCTTTACGAGAAGCAACGCCAATCCGTGATAGTGTTTCTCTAACTTTAAGAAAGTCATCGGGTTCTTTCAACCCAATTTCTAGCATCTGATCCTGTGTCCAATTAATTTCTTCCATTTTTCCCACCTTTATATAATCTTTTTCTTATAGTGGCGAGTTGGTCATCAGACAATATATCAAGAGCGGCTTTGGCCTTTACATTATTATATCCATAGAACTCTTTAACATACTCTAGATTCTCTAATTTCGTCGCCTTCAACCACGGGGTAAATCTCTTCCTTGGCCTCAAACTATTTATCAAAAAATGGAATTGTAGTTTCTTATCTAGATTTGGTAGTTGGTTAATCTCATTCACCAACATGATGGTATCAGGAAAGGCACCAACGCATTTATTGACAATAAACGGGACATACTTACGTTCCCACTCCTCATCTTCACCATCCATCAGAGGTTCTTTGGTCTGATTGATAGCCTTGAGGTATTCTTTTAACTCATACGTCATAAGAAATCAATCTTTGTAGAAGTCAAGTCGTTCACGATTTCCTCCATCTATCCACAACTTAAATACGATTACTGATCTTAGTTCATAACACTCCCTAGTGACAGGCATGGCCATGTGTGGTAGATGTGCATCAAAGATAACAAGACTATTGCCAACATAAGGCACGAGTTGTCCATCAATTAGAGTACCACCACCCCACTCAGGTTTCCAATCCATTCGTGGATAGTAGATCATCGTGAAATCACCATCATCAGTATGCATCACAGGTTCAATACCATGCGTGTGAGCATTCATATAGATGCGTTTGTATGTATCAATACTATAAGTTTTTTTGAAATCATACTTATACATCGCAGAAGTCCAAATAGGCATCACCCACTCAAAACCATTTGCAATCATTTCCATAGAGGTTTTTCCACAAAGAACATGCCAATGAGTGCTGGGATGTGCGTCTTTTCCCTTACCCCTAGAGTGATATTCATATCTCCAATATACACCCTTCATTTCGGAAGAAATCAATTCTGCAACATGGTTCTCTACCACATCATTATGCACCATTATCATTGATTTTTTTCTTTCCATATTCTCTGTTCGTCTGAGTTAGCGTGAGCCAGATCATACAAGTCATCTTTTAAAGGACTTTCTTCAAGTGCATAAATCCCTGCTCGACGGTCTTTAGGAAGCATACAAAATTCATAAACAAGAGTTTCTGCCCACACGCCAATCAGGTCTTTGATTTTATCTCTATCTTCTAGAGAAACCATCTTAGGTTTGAATATAGCAGTTCCATAGATTGAATGAAACAAACCAGCTTTGCAAAGGTCATCAGAACAACCCCTTTCAGACAACAACACACTAACACCAACTAGATGATGTAGAAGATTCCTATTACCACTATGTTGTTGTTTGTCACAACCAATGTCTTTTAGATAATCAATCAGTGGAATAAACATTTCCCTATATTCATCATCAGTCATTTAAACTTTGCTCCACCCATAATCTCAGTCAGACAAGCCATCATGTTGATTTCCAGATCAGCAACAAACGCTGCCTTATATTGGTACTCACCCAACGCCACGACAACATGAGGGATGCTGCTAGGATCAATGTAATCATATAGATTGTCATAAACAGCACGAAACAACTTGTCAGAATCATTATCCAGACTATCGACAACCCATTTTCTAACATTGGTGAACTCCTTTTTCTTCATCATACCCATCAGGTCTTTGATGTTCTTATCACCAAGGTTAACCAGAATACCAGCGTCAATCTCACCAGCCACAGAATATCGTTGAAGTTCATTCAGAACTTTACGCCAGTCTGGAAAGTGATTATTTATGAGTTCTGCAACAACCTTCTCACTGAACTTGATTTCATTCTCGTTGAGGATTCCAATCACCCTATTGAAGAATTGAGTTGCAAGTTTATTCTTCTCTGCTTTAGGAATCACAAAGTCAATTACACTGCATCGTGATTGCAGTGCGGGAATAATGCGGTTCTTGTAATTACAGGTTAGAATGAACCCACAGTTCTTATGAAACTCTTCAATGAAACCACGAAGGGCTGGTTGTGTTGACTGTGGATTTAGATAGTCTGCCTCATCAAGAATGAGATACTTCTTACCACCTTCAAGTGACACAGTGGACGCAAAGTTCTTTATCTTGGTTCTGAGAACGTCAATACCTGACTCCTCAGAACCGTTGATAAACATGTAGGTAGCACCAATCTGATCCAGCATGGCACGGGCGGCAGTAGTCTTACCAACGCCCGGACCACCTGAGAGAATCAGATTGGGTAGTGTTTCCTTGTCAACAAAGGATTGCAAAGAGGTTTTTAGGGACTTAGGAAGTACGCATGACTTGATGTCCCGTGGCCGATAAAGTTCTGTCCAAAGAAACGTGTCTTTCATAATATAAATTCCTCAGATTAATCATTAGGTTTGAAAGAGGACTCTGGTTCCAGTGCAATCCAATACTGCACACCAAGTTTAGTGTTAGTAAAGTGACTAATTTTTTTAGAGGATACTTCAACATCGTATGCGCCGGGCATAACTTTTAGATTTTCAACCTTGAACCAGAACTTATACTCTGCGGCAACATCACCAACATCCAGAGATGTCTCAAATGCGTTTGCAGTGCTGTTCTTCTTATCAGTGACCATCAACTTACCACCAGAAAGTGCCATATCGGGAACACCGATAACAGCAGCAGCCTTTGTGATTTCGTTGAGTGTATCGCTCGACAGGTTGAACGTCAATTCAGTCGAGGGCATCGAAATCTCTTTAGATGGAGTCGTCACCACGGATGGATCAGAGAACCAATACTTGAGAGACTTCGATGTTCCCTCTTCTGTGATAATAACAAAGTCATTATTAAACTCTAGATCGGGTCTTCCGAATAGAGAGAGTGCCGATAGGAACTCATTCAAATCATAGATAGCAAAGTCACTAGGGAATTCCTCAGAGACATCTGCCTTGGCCACGATGTTCTTCATCGCAGACATGGTGGAAAGACTAGACCCAGCCTTCACCATAAGATTGGCGTTAATCGTAGAGAAGTTTTTCAATACGGAGATAGTTTCAGTAGATAGTTTCATTTTTCACCTTCAAGTTCATTAATGTATAGAGCAATAATACCATAGTGAATTACTTTTAGCAAGTCACTTCTGTTCTTTCCACCCTTTTTTCCATATCGTTGTGCGTATTTCATGATGTTACCGATACAGAAACCTTCACCATGTCCACCGTCAATGATGAACTCTGTAGCTTGAAACTTGTTCTTGCTATAGTGTTCATCATAGGTGGAGTCGATGTACTTTTGAAGTTCAACAAGTGTTGTACCTTCATTGTATTTGTAATTAACTTTCGCCATCATTAACCTTCATTTCATTAATAATATTTTCATAATATTTTGTGAGCTCACGGTGAGAAGTTTTTGCATCCAGAAAACTAAACCATCCAGTAGCAATTGTTTTAGTTTGTGTTGGCGATATTACACCCCTATGTGTGTGGGTAAAATCTGTTGGCCAGATAGCAGTCAAACCCTTTTTAGGTTTTACCTGTCTACCTTGATACAACCATTGAGTTTCACCACCATCCTCAACATCATTAAGATATGTCATGAAGACAAGAGCTCGCTGATGTGTTAAATGAGTAGCACGTTCACAATGCCAAGACGTAAATCCTTCGCCGGGTTCATAGTGTTGAATAAGCCAAGGTTCTGCATATCCTATAGGAAAAGTAAAGGAATCATACTCTTTTCGATAACTTTCAACACACGATCCAAGGAAATTTAAATATTTTAAAATAGTAGGATCACTAGAGTTTGGCCAGACTACAACATCGGTTGATTTTTTATCTCCACCATCAGAATGGCCACGCTGTTTGTATTCAGAATTATTCTTATAATACTTGATCATATCATCACATAATGATGCATCTTCCATCTGTATCAATCGAATAAAATCACCCATTAGATATACACATTAATATTTGCAGAGAAAGTCCTACGTTCGCCTTCACCAAAGAATGGCATAACAGCATGACGCAACCAAGCAGGGAATATAATCATAGTTCCAACTTCTGGTTTGACATATTCTTCTTGGATAGGGCGAAGCATATTAACATCACGCATACCGTTTGTACCCCAACACAAGTAAGTAAATCCATCAACCGCACCACTTGCACCATTGAGTCCTTGAAATCCCGGCGTGACACCAGCAGCAATCATTTCCTCAGAGGGAAGACCAATAGCTTCAATCTGGGGGGGAACCTTTAGAAAGAGAATGCAGGACAGTCCCATAAAACTACGAGTCCCATGATCATGCAGAGGATTATAATCACCAGCATAACTATGAACAGTCCACATAGTTTGGACATCAGTTTTTACTTCCTTCTCAATTACACCAAGAGTCTGTTTAATATATTCTTTACCAAGTGTATTAAGGATAGTTGCAAATTCCTCGCCGGGTCCACCGTCATTATGGGGGAATACCCATTGTCCAGATTTTTCATTCTGATTAATTTGGCCAACTAATCCACCTGACAAGTCTTGAGCAGATGGAACAATTACTTCATCAATATGTTCATTCAATTCATCAATAACATTGAGAGGAATTTCTGCCCTCATAATATTGACTGCTAACTTATTACGCATTGCAACTGAAATACCAGTGCTAACCTTTGCTACTTCTGCATCATCAGCTGTATCTACAAAATCATCATCTATAGAAGGAACAACCATTGATTTTGCTTCAGGAATGTTTGGATCAACGAATCCGGGGTCACCTACTTTTCCTGTTGTGAATGATACCATTTATAAATCTCCACTATTAAATTTCATTATTATAATAATACACGAAAGGGGTATAAAAGTCAATACCCCTTTCGCTACTATTCCAAAATTATTTGATTGTAATTTTGCGTGGTTTCTTCGCATCTGGAACAATACGCTCAAGGTCAATCTTGAGCATACCATTTTCGAGGGAAGCATCGTTCACTACAATGTCATCTGCAAGAGTGAATTTCCGATTGAACTTACGATATGAGATTCCGCGATAAATGTCAGAATCATTTTCATCGTTCTCCTTGATAGAACGAACCGTAAGCAAACCTTCTGCTACTTCGATTTCAATATCATTCTTACTAAATCCCGCCAAGGCCATTTCGATGGCATAGGTATAGTCACCCCCTTTACGGATGTTATATGGCGGGAACCCTGTGGACGTTGCATTATTGCGAGCGTATGTATTGAGTTGATCGAAGACTCGATCAAATCCTACAGCATAGGGTGTGAGTTGATTTAGATTATCGAAAATAGATAGTGCTTTGCTTGTAACCATTTTGGTATCTCCTTATAAAGCAAGATTAAACAGTGGACCCTTAATGGCATCCACCTATTATATATAAGAGTTGAAACCTAAATTTCAACCCCCATACATAACTTTTTTTAGAAGGCGTTGTTTTCTTCAACTACGCTTTCCACTTCACCTTCGCCAGTGATAACACCAGCGTCGATCTTGGTGTAGAGGTCAAGGAATGAAACCTTGGTATCCTCATCAAACCGTGCGACACAGAGCTCGATGGCCTGCATCTTGTCACCAAAGATGGCGAACGCTTTTACAATGTGATCCAGACGGCGAGTAGAGATGACTTCATCAACACCACCATCGTAGAAGGTCTTGCGAATAACGTCAGCCCACGTTACGAGGTTCTTGGCGAACTCAGCATCCTCAGCACCATACTTCTTCATGGCGAGGTTGATAATCTTGGTTTCAGTAGCAACCGTTGCATAGGGCTGTTCCATCGTAATCGCAAACCGCTCAAGGAATGCTTCGTTGAGGATGTTGGTTCCAATGAACCGTCCATCGTCCGAACCCTTACCCTTAGTATTGGCAGTGGCCATGACGTTGAAACCCTCTTTAGGCGTGACCCACTTGTTAATCTTTTTGAGGTAAACACCCTTACCCTCAAGGACAGGCTGCAATGCGAGCAACTTGTTAGAACCCAGATCACACTCATCAAGAAGCAGAGTGCAACCACGTTCCATCGCTTCGATCACAGGGCCGGGCACGAACTTGGTTTCACCGTTCACAAGGCGAAACCCACCGAGCAGATCATCCTCATCAGTTTCGATGGTGATGTTGACACGGATCAGTTCCTTGTTGAGTTTGGCACAAACCTGTTCGACCATCAAAGTCTTGCCGTTACCCGACAGACCAGTAATGAAGATAGGATAGAACATTCCAGACTTGACAACCTTCTCAATCAGAGAGAAGTTGCCCCACGGAACAAACCCGTCGAACTTGCCGGGAACAAGGTTCTGCTTTTCCATATTGGTTGCAACCAGATTTACCATTGTCGCCTCTGCACCAGCAGGAGCAGCAGGAGCAGCAGGAGCAGCAGTGACAGGAGCAGCGACATTGCCACCCTCACTAGGTAATTTATACGCATTGTAACCAACGGAATAACCATCACCTTTGAACCAAGTAGGAAACGGAACACCCGCTTTCGCAGCTGCCTCTGCTTTCTGAGACTTGGTAATCACGGCGCCATCACCGAACATTTCGGCTGCAGTGTCAACGAATAGTTTCTTGCGAGGAGAGAGATACATAGTCATTCCTTTGTCTGTTTTCTCACTATAACTTATTATCGCATATCCAGAAGGATATGTCAAGAACTATTTTGCGTTTTAAGCAACTAATTTCACGAATTTATTGAGGAGCTGACGGGACTCGACCTTGCCCTTCATGGACTTACCGAAAGCAGACTTGAGTTTTGCCTTCGAGGCACCCACCAGATCATCGCTCAGACCCTCGTTCGAGACTTCCATACCCTTGGCAGGCAGGACATACATCTCATCGTAACCCTTCGAGTCGATGACGAGGTACTTGTTCTTATTGATGAACTTGACCTGTTCCATGATTGCATCCATACCAAGGTTACGCTGCAGCGAGTAGAGAGCTCGCTTGTCAACCCGACCAGAGCGACCAGAACCCGCAACAAAGAATCCAATCAGGTTCATACCATCAACACGATCCTTGAGGATGCGAAGCAATCCATCAGTAATATCGTATCCATCAACCTCATAATTCTTGAGGGTCTTAGGGTCAGAGATTATCATTGTCCCACGAACAGTAGAAATATACGGAGTGTGTTCACCAGTATCGGTATCCAGACGATAATCGTACACGCCACCCAAGTTGTTTGAAGCGCCATCAGTCAGGAAAATCGTATTGACTTTCTGAACACCAGTTTCTGCCTTGAACTTAGGAACGATTTCCATCATCGCAATGATTGCGTCATTAAGAGGAGTACCACCCAAGTTAAGGAAACCGGGATATGGAACCTTGTCAAAGGCAATCATCTGATCAGCTTCGAAACCGTAGTATGAAGCAACCATCCACAGGATTTCCATCATCTCGATTTCTTCTTTTGCAGACATTTTGCTGGAGAAGAATTCCAGAAGTTTAAAATTCTTCAGAGCAATATCACCCGCCTTGAAGTTATCCATGTTTATAATAAAACGGTCAGGCCGTGCTCCAGTTACGGGATCAATAAACAACTCGCGGCAATCGTTGAACGCGAACACTTCAAAAGGAATCTGAGTGCGGCGGCAGAACCAAATCAAGTTGTACAACTGCGACAGAGTACCTTTAAGGTTCTCATACATGGAACCGCTCCAATCGACAACCATCACCATGCCGTGGTTAGTAGCACCCGGCAGGGTAGTCACTTTCTTGAAGATGTCTTCATTGTATTTGTAAGTGTGTAACCGTCCCATGTCGAGCGAACCAGTTTTCGAAACAGCAGCACGAGCATACTGGTCAGCAGACTTCTTCATCTCGAATTCTTTGACCATGTAACCGACAGTCTTCTTCGACTCGTCCTTCATGGCAGCAATCTCTGATTTCTTTGCATCAACCCAAGGTCCACCCACATCGTAAGAGGGACGAGCCTTTTCTAGGATTTCACCGAAAGACATAATCAGGTCTTCATTGAGAGCAGGAATACGACCATAGGTCCGTTCCGTTGCATTCTTATCAACTAGCTTGTCGATTGCATTGTTCGTATCGGTATCGGTTTCTGCCATCGGCGGTGCACCTCGTCCAGTGGACTCTACACCACCTTCTTCGGCAGTTTCGCCGTTTTCAGTTTCGGCATCGCCGTCAGCGTCATCGTTGCCATCGTCACCAGCATCGCCAGTAGGAGCATCATTTCCATCTTCTTCACCTTTATCATCGGCAGGACCATCGCCCTCACCAGTTTCACCTTCACCTTCACCCGACTCACCGTTGGGATCAGACATGGTTTTTTCATCGTCAGACTCTTCTTCTGGAGCATTCTCTGCCATCCAAGCGTAGAGCTCTTCAGAGAGATTCAGAACATCTTCTGGAGTCTTGGTTTCTGCAACCCGCTTGACCCAGACCTTTTCTTCAGCAGTAAACTCAACCTTCTGTTTCTTGAAGAACAGATTGATACGGTCAATCAGGTTCAGTTCAGAAACTTCCTTGTCGGCAATATCGAAGAAATCCTTGGCAGTCAGGTCACGATATCCACGATTGAAGACTGCGACAGAGCCGGGATACCGATCCTGTACCATCCGTTCGATACGGGCGTCTTCAACGATATTCACAAACGAGTGATTGATCTTACGAACACGAGCCGTCTCAAGCATATCAAGAGGCGTCCAGAGTGCGTGAGCAATCTCATGGCAAACCATCAGGTCATAGATATCTTTGGTCATTTCCTCATCCTTCCAGATGGGCAGACCCAGTTCCCGTGACTTGGGATTGAAATATGCCGTGTCCATCTTCTTGTGGACAACGAAGATATCCTCTTCAGCGAGGAGTTTTGCAAGTGTCGATTTGTTTTTCATCATATCTTATGCTACCATATGGAAAGGGTTTTGTCAAGAAGAATCTTCACTTAGTTAATAATTAATTCGCCAGTGATATTCGGAGTCTTCACAACGTAACCCCAGAAGAAACCTTTGGCTTCCTTGACAGTCTCGAATTTCTTCTCGAAATCAATCTTGCCATACATCTTGTATTTGACGGTGGCGCCTCGTGTTTTCTTGGTCATCTCTATTTCCTTATTTCTCACTATAATTAATAATACCATACGGAATAGGATAAGTCAAGAAAAATCGTATAACCTAAGTCATTGATTCTAAAGGAAACTTAAAATTAATTCTAAGTCATTGATATCAAAGGGAAATTTACTATCACGCCGACATTGAAAACATTGACTTTTTCTTCATCTTTGCGGCTCTGCGTTTTGCCATGTTCAACTTTAACCTACTGACCCGTTGGGTGAAGTTCGTTCCTTCCATATGGTCATACTCATGCTGGAAGATTCGTGATTCGAGTCCATGCATCTCTACCTGTACCAGTTCCCCGTCCACATCATTATACACACATCGAATACCCTCTGAGCGTTCCACCTTCAACCACAGACCGGGCCATGTCAAGCAACCCTCATCCATGATGATCTTGTCAAGATGATATTCTGTGATCAGGGGGTCAAAACAGGTGATAATCTCTTTCTTCTTAACGTCTGAATACATGATGAAAGCACGTTCTTGAATACCAATCTGATTCGCAGATAATCCAATACCCTGATAATGTTCCATTGCACTGAGCAAACGATCATGTAGCTCCTTGCGGTCCAAACCAATAGAACATGACTCTAGTGGTTTCTTTAGAATTGGGTCCGTTACAGGAACCAATTGTGTGTTCTCTATCCTCTTCATTACATCTAGTGCGAGTTGTGTGTAGTGTGGCTGCTTATGCCATCCGTCTGTATTAACTGTCATTTGTTCGTCCATAAAATTTAGTCTCCGTTGTTCTGTTTTCGAAAAGATACCACGCACATGCGTTTTCCCATCAATCATTACCTCGTTATCTCTTTATATAAATATTCTGCAATTTTTTCGTGGCCTTCTTTATTAGGATGACTATCTGACCTACTAATTCTTAGATTTGAATCACTTCTATTCCCATTTTCATTTTCATCAACCTCATCTAACCAATTATCTATACACCATCCACCGATAGAATAAATTATAGGCCAACCGATAGCAGTTATTAAATCAAAATATGGACTATCAAGAATTATTTTTGCAGCGTTATAGTTTTCATCATTACTACAAGGTTGTGCTCCTACTAATTGAATAAAAGGAATATCATTAATTTCAGCAATTGTTTGTAAAGTATACATAAATCTTAAAGTTCTACATATCTGATGTTTTTTGCTGTCTAAACCATGAGTGTTAAGACTGTTTATTATATCCTGTTTCCATTTTTCTCTATTTCTTATAACTCCCCCAACATCAAAATGCATGTTTTCCCACATATCATTTTCCTTATACCAATCCATTCGCTGAAACTCTGACCACATTATCACCATCATACCAATATTTTTTTCTGTATGTAGTGCGTCTAACCCTCTACTGAAAATATATTCATTACCAGCGCCGCATTTGCCAATATTTACACACTTCAAATTTAATTTTTCAGATAATACCTCTGGCCATACTGGAAATGGCCAAGCATTATCAGTATAGCTACATCCTACTGCTACTAAAGTTTTTACCATAATGGGTATATCTTACCTTTATTATGATCTTTCTTTTTTCTGGAAAACTTAGAAAAAAATAATCTAATTCTTAACCATACTTTTCTCATTTTACTCAACCACATGACTGAAGTTTTTAATTTTACTAAATCGAATTGTGCTTCTAAACTTGTCTGCGAGTGCGTCCTGTTTGTGGCTGATCACAAATACATTCTCATCTCCCAACGTATTTAGTATCTTTAGGAACTCATCTGTCCCTGTACCGTCCAAAGAGCTATCAAATATCTCATCAAGAATAAGCAGATTGGTATTGGTGCTGTTCTTCATCTTTGCAACTGCTCTCCATGTGAACAACAGTGCAAGGTCAATACGCATCTTCTCGCCCTCACTGAATGACGCATAGGTAAACTCATCCCGATAACGTGACTTGATGGTTTCCTCAAAGTTCTCGTTCAGGGTGAAGTTCACATAAAACTCCATTGACTTAAGATAGGTATTAATCAACCTATTCATGATAGGAAGATACTGCTTGATAACCTTAGTCTTGATACCCGTATCCTGTAGCATGTTTCGTGCAGCTTCTGAGTAGGTCTGTTCTTCACGCAACTTTGACTTCTGCATATCAAAACCAGAAAGAGTTTCCTTCAACTCATTCAACTTTTCATGATCACCCCTATTTACCTTGCCGCACTGTAATCCACTAATTTCTGCTTGCAGTGTCGCATTGAACTTCTCAAGTTGAACAAGTGAACTGTTCTCTTTTGCAATCTCAACCCTGTTTGTCTGTATGTTCTGATTGACCTCGTTGATGATATTGATCTTAGCCTGTGTCTGTTTCAGCTCCTCTAGAAGTTCTCCCATTCCAGAATTGAGTTTTTCTGACTTGGAGTTTTCTTTCCCAATCATATCATCTTTGAACGATTCATCAATGTGTTGTTGACACGTTGGGCAATCTGCATTATTCTCAAAGAAGTTAATCAGTTTGGTGTGTGTCCTATGTTTTTCTTTCAGTTGAGACTGAATGTCTTTGAGTTTATTGAACCTCTCTTCAATCTTTGTAGAATTAGAAATCTTATCATGCATCGCAGAAGTGTCGTCCTCAAGGTCAGAAATCCTAGACCTCTTCTTGAAGATATCTTCCTCATTACCAGCAATCATAAAAGTCTTTTCTTTAATGATTTTTTCCCTGTTCTGTTCTACATCTGCAATATAATTCTCCTGTAGAGAAATCTTCTCCCCAGTTAAACTATAGTGGTAATCAACTTCACGCATATCATCAGAGATAGTCTTCAATTTCTGTTTGAGAATCATATTCATAAGTGAGAAAATCTGAATGTCAAGGATTTCCTCAACCACCTCTCGCCGGTGGTTAGACTTCAACTGCATAAATGGAATGAAGGTAGAACTGCCCAGAATAACAACCTGAGTAAAACTACGATAGTTTAACTTTAGGATTTGCTGTTCAAGATACTTCTGGTAGTCACGGGAGTTAGAGTCTTGGTTATACAACTTACCGTTGACATGAATTTCAAAGATATTTGGCTTGATGCCACGAATAACCTTAACCTTCTTGGTTCCAATACGAAATTCCACCTCTACCAGTGCAGCACTACCATTGACAGAGTTTAGAAGTTGAGGTTTGTTGATGTTGCGAAAGGGTTTACCGAACAAGCCAAAGCAAAGAGCATCAAGAATAGTAGACTTACCGGCACCGTTTTCTCCAATAATTAATGTAGTAGAATTCCTGTCTAGTTGTATCTCTGTAAAGTTGTTACCAGTTGACAGGAAGTTTTTCCACCTGACCGTCTCAAAATGTATCATAGCTCCAAGTCCTGTGCTTCAATGTAAAGTGACCGCATCGTATTTTTCAATCTGTCCTTACTCAAAGTAACATCCAACTGATCAATGTATTTCTCCAATAGTGTCATAGTGTCTTCAGTGTTCTCTACAATGTCATCTGATACATTATCAGCATCCAACTCAGAGAAGTCCTCAATGATCTTGACCTCAAATGCGTCAGCTTGTAGCAACCTATCTGTGAACTTGTCGAACTGATAAAGGTCTTTCTTGTTGACTACAATCAATTTTACATACTTCTCTTTATATCTGGATACATCTTCTTTGGCATAGTCTTTAACAGTATCGTCATAGAAAATCTTCTCAAAAATTGTATGGGGATTAATAATACGTTCTAGTTCCCGATTCTCTGTATTAAAGATGTGAAAACCTTTCGGATCATCGTGGTCACTCCAAGTAATCTCATACGGAGTTCCCAGATAATATATCTGCCCATCATCGGATTTATGATGAAAGTGTCCACTAAAGCATAAGTCAAACCTACGGAACAATTCTTTATCAAAGGAACCTTCTGCCATATGACCTTTGTGCATCTCAAAACCATTTACCTCTAAGTGTCCCATCAGAATTTGTGCGGGCGAAGTCTTCAATGCTGTCATTGCAAGTTCATAATTACCAGCATTAATCCACGGCATAAACTGAATTGGTATACCATCAAATTCCACAACCTCTGGACCAGTGTAAATGTTACACCTGTCAGAACCTACCAGCTCTTCCATTGAGTTGACTTCGTTGGTATTTTTGTAAAAGGTGTCATGATTACCAATGATAAGGTGAAGATCAATTCCAAGCTCAGAAAATCGGTTAATGAATTTCTTTCTAAAATCACTGGCAGTTTTAAAGCTAATGAACTTTCTACGATCTGTAACATCACCCATATGAACACAGGCAGTAATTCCTTTCTCAATTAGAGTGGGAAAAAATACATCGTCATAGAATTTGTAGAAATAATCATTGATGTTTTGGTTATCATTTCTAGCCCCAAAATGAGTGTCCGAAATTATGGCAATCTTCAACGATCTTCACCCTGTCTCTTATACACATCTCCGAGCCCACGAGACCGTACTAGATCT
>OLII01000462.1_pt1 | contig 15407 bp, 14 predicted proteins | sample 1609481 | NCBI WGS metagenome assembly OLII01 (sample SAMN05416859, study PRJEB24817) | seawater metagenome | isolation source: Sea water | place: Canada:Atlantic | collected 2013-11 | reverse complement strand
TCTACACAGAGTAGATCGTCGGCAGCGTCAGATGTGTATAAGAGACAGAGATTCTTTTGCATAACATCTCTTCGAAGATCAATATAGCGGCTTTCCAACCTAACTGATTCCGAAATTGTTTCATCGTCAAGCATGAAGGGTGGAGTTAAGGAAGAATTAAGAATCAATACTTCTGATGCTAACATTTCAACTTCCCCTGAAGGTAGATTTTTATTAACAGTGCCTTCAGGTCTCAACCTTACTTTACAGATAACTTGTAAAACAAACTCATTACGAATTGATTCACCAGCTTTAAAAGCCTCGGGGGTGTCAGGGTCTATTACAATCTGAGCTAATCCCTTCTTGTCTCTAAGGTCAATAAATATAACACCGCCATGATCTCTTCGTCTATGTGCCCAGCCACATAATTTAACTTCGGTATCTACATGCGTTTTATTCAAGTCGCCACAAAAATGAGTTCTCATTTATTCTCTACTTTCTTTCTTTTTTTATTTTTCTTAACAAATTGTTCATCTGATGTTGAAACGCCCATAGAGATCACATACTTTAAAACCTGATCTACACTAAGGTCAATCTCAATAATTTTTTTCGTGGGCACTATCAATGTATATCCAGAAGTCGGGTTTGGTGTTGTTGGAACATAAACATTAACGAACTTTCCTTTCAAATATTTAGCAATTTGATCATTTGGTACCCCCGTAACAAAAGCAAATGTATAAGTACCCGCATTTGGAAATTCAATTAAAACTGCTTTGGAAAATGCTTTTCCAGAATTGGATAAAAGCGTATCAGATACTTGCTTGATACCTTTATATATAGAATTTATTACTGGTACTTTATTAAGGACATACTCATATACAGATATAAATTTTTTTCCAAAAAAATTATTAGCGATCACCCCTGTAAGAAAAACAATAACCAAGGTTACGATAACACCATATCCAGGAATAGCCCCTCCGAATAGAATGTCAGGCTTAAACTCATTAGGAATGAATACTAATATCTGATCTAGAAATTGGGTAAGGGTGATTAATACCCATAAAGTTAAAACAATTGGAATTAAAACTAAAAGTCCCGTCAGTATATTCTTTTTAAACATTTTGTTTCCCAGCCTTCTTTGAAGTTGATTCTTTTATCTTGTTATTATTTTTTGTTTCTTTTGAGTTATTTTTATTTTTAAAATCTGTCTCATACCACCCTGAACCTTTAAGCTTAAAATTTGGAGCTGAAACTTGCTTAACAAAATTTTGACTATCACATTTAGGACATAAAATTGTTGTAGGCTCACTAATTTTTCTTATTAGATCTTCTTGGTAACTACAGTCGTTACATATAAATTCGTAAATTGGCATAAACTTTTTTCAAATATTTTTTTAAAATGGAATATCGTCTTCCAACTGATCAAAGGATTCAACAGCAGGCGTTGGAGCCTTAGTAGGCTCATTGGATGACTGGCTTTTTTGTTGCTCAAAATCACTCGTTGAACCACTTCCACCTGAGGCAGAATCTTTAGAGCCAAGCATTTGCATCGTTGCTGCAACAACCTCAGTTGTATATCTATCCTGACCTTCTTTTGTTTGCCATTTTCTTGTTTGAAGCCTGCCCTCCACAAATATTTGACTTCCTTTTTTTAAATATTCTTTAGCGATTTCTGCTATTTTGCCAAACATTACTATTCTATGCCACTCAGTTTGATCAACCTTTGCTCCTGTTTTATCCTTATAAGAACTACTCGTAGCTAAACTGAAGTTGCATACAGCGGTTTCGTTAGGCATATAACGTACGTCAGGATCTTGTCCTAATCTTCCAACTAAAATTACCTTATTGACTGACATAATAAATAATCCCCTTAAGTATTTTTTAAACTCTTTTTTAATTCAGGCATTTTTATTGATAAGGAAAAAATAAACCAGATGGATATTATAATTCCGCAAAAATAAAAAACACCTATATAACCAAAATTCTTGGCTGCGAAACCCCCAAGAACACCCCCAAAAAACATTCCTAATGACTGACAGGTATTATACACCCCTAAAGAAAATCCTTTTCTATCAATTGGTGCAATTCTACTCACCAAGCTGGGAAGTGAAGCCTCTAAAAAGTTAAAGCCTATAAAGTAAATCAATAAAGCCAAGCTTATGTTAAGTATTTCATTAGAATCATTGATGAATAAAAATTGAGACAAAAATAAAAGAATTATTGAAAATAAAAAGGTTTGTTTAGATAGCCCCCACTTTTGTGAAAAAATAATCATAGGGACCATAAAGACAAATGACAAAAATAATATAGGGAGGTAAATGCTCCAATGCTCTTCAAGTGGCAAGCCCCCTTTTGTAATTAAATAGTAAGGAATTGTAATAAACAATGAGATCTGGGTCGCGTGCAACACAAATATGCCTAGGTTTAGTCGATTTAAATCCCATCTTTTCAGAATAAATAAAAAATCACTCAAGTTGTATGAAGTTTTCTTCTTATCAGATGCTTCAGTTATAAAAAATTTAATGACAAATATAGCAATAATCGACAAAACTCCCATTAAAATAAAAATGCCTGATACCCCTATTAATTCATTAATTAATGGGCTTAGCACTAATGAAAATGCAAAGGTTAAGCCAATGGATACACCCACAATACCCATTGCTTTTGTTCGACTTTCATCAGAGGTTAAGTCTGCTAACAACGCACTTAAAACTGCTGAAATTGCTCCTGCGCCCTGAATAGCCCTTCCTAAAATTATTAATTCAATGTCATTTGCTAGGCCTGCACATAATGAGCCTACAATAAATAATACCAAGCCAAAATAAATGACCTTTTTACGTCCTATAACATCAGATACCATCCCAAAAGGTATTTGAAAAATTGCCTGAGTAAGCCCATAAATACCGAGTGCTAAGCCTATTTGAAAGATCGACGGTTGACTTGGCAGTTCAGTAGCATAAATAGAAAAAATAGGTAATATTAAAAAAATACCTAGCATTCTTAACGCATAGATAGAAGCTAAAATTGAGCTTGCTTTTATTTCATTGGGAGACATTCTGTCTTTCTGAACCATAAGAGTTGAATACAAGTTACATTAAATATAAATAATCCGTTATATTATCAGGTTGCGCATAATTAAATAAAAATTAATGGATTATATTAATATCAAGGGGGCGAGAACCCATAACTTAAAAAATATCTCACTTAGCCTTCCTCGAAACAAGCTGATTGTTATCACAGGTTTATCCGGATCAGGAAAATCCTCATTAGCTTTCGACACTCTTTATGCCGAAGGTCAAAGAAGATATGTTGAATCTTTATCTGCCTATGCGAGACAGTTTCTTGATCGTTTAAATAAACCTGACGTAGATCTTATTGAAGGACTTTCGCCCGCAATATCGATTGAGCAAAAATCAACCTCTCATAACCCTAGGTCGACCGTAGGAACAGTTACTGAAATTCATGACTATTTGAGGCTACTGTTTGCGAGGGCAGGAGATCCCGTTTGCCCAGAACATAATATTAAATTAGAAGCGCAAACTATTTCTCAAATTGTTGATCAATTATTAGCACTCCCAGAAAATACAAAGGTGATTATTCTTGCCCCTGTAATAAATAATAGGAAGGGAAGTCACGCAGATCTAATTAATGAGCTTAGAGCTCAAGGATTTATTAGAGTAAGGTTGGATGGCACAATCTATGAAATTGATAACTTACCTGAAATAGAAAAAAAAATAAATCACCAAATTGATGTTGTTATTGACCGAATAAAAATACATCAAGATATTAAACAACGTATTACAGAGTCCATTGAAACTGGTCTTAAATTAACCGATGGGAAAATTTTAGCCCTTGATATGGAAACAGAAGAAACGCGTCTTTTTTCATCAAAATTTGCCTGCCCTCATTGTGATTATGCTATTCCTGAATTAGAACCCCGTCTTTTTTCTTTTAATAACCCAATGGGAGCATGCCCTGATTGTGACGGGCTAGGTCATAAGAGTTTTTTTGACCCCCTTAAAGTAGTTGCATTACCTCAACTTTCACTCAGCGCAGGCGCAATTAAAGGATGGGACAGAAGAAATCAATTTTATTTTCAAATGCTTTCAAGTCTTGCTACTCATTATGGATTTGACTTAGATACGCCTTATGAAAATTTACCTGAGGAAATTCAGTCTGTTGTTTTGTATGGAAGTAAAAAAGAGGTCATTAATTTCTCATACTTAAGTGAGCAGGGTAAGGTTTATTCAAAGTCACATTCTTTTGAAGGTATTTTAAATAACTTAACTCGGCGTTATCAAGAAACTGATTCTGGTATCGTCAGAGATGAGATTGCTAAATATTTAAATGTACATACCTGCCCCACTTGTAAGGGAGCAAGGTTGCGAGAAGAAGCGAGACATGTTTTGGTTGCTGATAAAAATATTAATTTTATTTGTGAGCTTGCTTTACGGAAAGCCTTTGATTTTTTTGAAAACCTAGAATTAAAAGGTGCCAAAGCCAAGGTTGCAGAAAAAATTATTCAAGAAATTAAAAATAGGATTTTTTTTCTTATTAATGTTGGCCTAGATTATTTATCTCTTTCAAGAACGGCTGAAACCTTATCAGGAGGTGAAGCACAACGTATTAGATTGGCCTCACAAATTGGAAGTGGGTTAACTGGCGTGATGTATGTTTTAGATGAACCCTCTATCGGATTACATCAAAGAGATAATGCCAAATTGCTAAAAACCCTCAAAAATTTACGTGACTTAGGTAATACGGTTATTGTGGTCGAACATGACTATGACGCCATTATGGCAGCAGATTATGTTGTTGATATAGGTCCAGGTGCTGGGCTTCATGGAGGTCAAATCATTGCGGAAGGAACACCCCAAGAAATTTTAAATAATGAAAATTCACTCACAGGACAGTATTTATCTGGTAAGAAAGTGATTGAATTGTCAAAAGAAAAAACCAAACCAAATAAAGAGTTTTTCCAAATTTTAAAAGCCAGCGGAAACAACTTAAAAAGTGTAGACCTTAAATTACCTATTGGTTTAATGACATGCATTACAGGTGTCTCAGGAAGCGGAAAATCGACCCTGATAAATAACACACTGTATCACGCTCTTGCGAAGCATCTTTATAGAAGTAACGTAGAGATTGGTCCCCATGAGGAAATCATAGGTTATGATTTGTTTGATAAAGTTGTCGACGTCAATCAAAGCCCCATCGGAAGAACTCCTAGGTCAAATCCTGCAACTTACACAGGGCTTTTTACGCCTATTCGAGATATATTTTCAAAAGTTCCCGAGAGTAAACTGAGAGGCTATGCCCCCGGACGATTCTCCTTTAATGTAAAAGGAGGAAGATGTGAATCATGTGAGGGAGACGGTGTCGTAAAAGTTGAAATGCATTTTTTGCCTGACGTTTATGTGAAATGTGATTTTTGTGAAGGTCAACGTTATAACCGAGAAACTTTAGAAATTAAATACAAAAATAAAAATATACACGATGTACTGTCTATGACTGTCGAACAAGCTTATGATTTTTTGAGTGCTATCCCTGTCATTGAAAGGAAACTAAAGACTCTATTAAATGTGGGCTTGAGTTATATCAAACTTGGACAAAATGCTACCACCCTATCAGGGGGTGAGGCACAAAGAGTCAAGCTTGCCTTAGAGTTATCAAAAAGAGATACAGGAAGAACATTATATATACTCGATGAACCTACAACAGGACTTCATTTCGCCGACATTCAACTTCTTTTAAATGTCCTCCACCAATTGAAAAAAAATGGTAACACTTTAGCAATCATTGAACATAATTTAGATGTGATTAAAACTGCTGACTGGATTATTGATTTGGGCCCAGAAGGGGGTGATGGAGGGGGTCAAATTATTGCTGAAGGGACACCTAATGACATCTGCAAAAATAAAAATAGTTACACGGGCAAGTTTTTAAAAGATTATTTATAGGATTTGATAAATTGATTTGGTATCCGGTTTTTGATGATGCCAAATATTAAAGGCGGCGGCGGCTTGTTCAACCAGCATCCCTAATCCGTCAGAGAATTTTGCTTTATTTTGTTCAGCCTTTAATAAAAAAGGGGTTTGCTTGCCGTACATCATGTCGTACCAAAAATATCCATTTAAATTTTCTGGAAAGATAGCGCTATCATTTCCTAAAGAGGATGAGGTGGCATTGATGATCAAATCAAAAGTAATGTCTTCTTTGAGATTCAAGATATCTAATAAAACATTGTTATCCTTCGCTAATGATGACCAATACTCCGACATATCATGAGATTTAGTGATGGTTCTGTTAGTTAAAAAAATACTTTGAGGGCGTTGCGAAATTAAATCACACATTACCCCATTGGATGCGCCACCTGCGCCAATCACTAATATTTTTTTATTTTCTAGGCTGACATTCTTAGTTAACAGATCGGTAACCAGACCTAAGCCGTCGGTTGTATCTCCTATCAATTTATTGTTTTTTATTGAAATTGTATTCACTGATTTTGTATAATCGGCTTTTGATGACAATTCATCACAAATTTCATATGCTAGGTTCTTTAGTGGTAATGTGATATTCAGACCTGCATACCCCTCTTGCTTCAAACCAGAGAGTATTTTTTTAAAATTTGTGCTTTCCACATCTATTCGTTGATAGTCAAGATGTATACCAAATTGGGTTGCAAAATGTTGGTGGATCCTAGGCGATAGCGAATGTGATATTGGATGGCCTAAAACAGCAAATTTTTTTTTTAACTGGATCATGTATTTATTATAAATCGTATCGCTTGTTGAACATAAATTAATATTTTTGTATTAATTTGGTGCATTTTATTCATATTATTGCACTAAAATAGTGCTATTTATACTTAATATGTTTATTTTTATATAAAAATAAGTAAAATTGCACCAATAAGTATATCTAATGCGTAATAATTAAAAAAATAGAACATCAATTAAGGAGCAAATAGTATGTCTGTAGCTAATGTAATGAAAAAAATTAAAAGTAACAACGTTAAATTCGTTGATTTAAGATTTTCAGATACCAGAGGTAAGGAGCAACATGTCACTGTACCAATCTCTGCCTTTGACAAGAGTAAGTTCACAGACGGACATGCTTTTGATGGTTCTTCGATTGCAGGTTGGAAAGGGATTAATGCTTCAGACATGTTACTTTTCCCAGATCCTAATACGGCCAATATTGATCCATTTATGGAAGAATCAACGCTTATTCTTACGTGTAACGTCGTTGATCCTGAAGATGGCAAAGGCTATGACAGAGATCCACGAACAATTGCCAATCGTGCTGAGCAGTATCTTAAAAAAACTGGCATTGGTGATACAGTCTACTTTGGCCCTGAGCCTGAATTTTTTGTTTTTGATTCTATTACCTGGGATTCAGGGATGAGCGGATCTTCAGTAAAAATTAGCTCTGAGGAAGCTGAATGGGACTCCAAAACAGAGCATGAAGGGGGTAACGTTGGACATAGGCCTAGAGTTAAGGGTGGGTATTTTCCCGTACCGCCTGTTGACTCACTTCAAGATCTTCGTTCTCAAATGTGTCTTACATTGGAAGAAATGGGTGTTCCAGTTGAAGTGCATCATCATGAAGTTGCCGGCTCAGGTCAAAATGAGATTGGGACTAAATTTTCATCGCTAACAGAAAGAGCAGATTGGACCCAAATACTTAAATACGTTGTCATGAACACGGCTCACCATTATGGAAAGACAGCAACATTCATGCCAAAACCCGTTCTTAACGATAATGGAACAGGAATGCATGTCCACCAATCTATTTGGAAAAAAGGCAAAAACCTTTTTGCTGGAAAGAAATATGCTAACTTAAGTGATGAAGCGCTTTATTATATTGGCGGGATCATCAAGCATGGTAAGGCACTCAATGCCATCACCAATCCATCAACTAATTCATATAAACGACTTGTGCCAGGGTTTGAAGCTCCAGTCATGTTGGCTTACTCAGCTAAAAATAGATCCGCAGCAATCAGAATCCCACATGTTTCTTCAGACAATGCAAGAAGGATCGAAGTAAGATTCCCAGATCCTATGGCTAATCCATATCTTGCATTTAGTGCAATGATGATGGCGGGTCTTGATGGCATTCAAAATAAAATTCATCCCGGTGATGGTGAAACAAGAGATTTATATGACTTAACAGCTCAAGAAGAAGCAAAAATTCCACAGGTTGCCGCATCTCTTGAAGAAGCGCTAGCTGAATTAGACAAAGATCGTGAGTTCTTAACACGAGGTGGCGTCTTTAGTAATGACTTTATCGATAGTTACATCGGGCTAAAAATGGAAGATGTCACACGCGTGAGAATGACACCACATCCTGTAGAGTTTGATATGTACTACAGCCTATAAAAAATTAAAAATAAAGCGAGGGTAAGCCTCGCTTTTTTTAAGTTAAATTATCTTGCACTTTTATTGTGCATTAAATTTTTTACTATACCCATTAAAAGTTGAAAAAGCTGGGAATGAAAAAATGAGTAATAAAGTCAATAAAAAAAAATATGAAGGGATGGATTCATTAGTCACAGCCGTGATTGTTTGTGATAAAAATTTAATTGTCAATTATATTAACCCCAGTACCGAGACGCTCTTTGAGGTGAGTGCTAAACAAGCCATCAATAATAATATCAGTGTATTTTTCGAAGATACCGATAATTTTTTAAAAAAGTTACTTCAAAAAGTTGATGAACAGAAAAATACTTACAAGGAACATGAGTATTTCCTTCAAACACATCAGAAAAAAACCATCTGCGTCAGCTTGACTGTCACCGCTTTGATTGATTCCAGTGATGAATTTATTATCGAATTCATACAAATGGATCAGCAATTAAAGGTAGCCCGAGAAGAGAGAATGTTCATTCAACAGCAAGCAAACACCGAATTACTCAGAAATTTGGCCCATGAAGTTAGAAATCCTCTCGGTGGACTTCGAGGCGCAGCCCAGCTACTCGAGCAAGAATTAGATAAAGATTCATTAAAAGAATATACACAAATTATTATCAATGAGGCAGACAGACTACAAAACCTCATGAATCGAATGCTTACGCCAAGTCAAATGCCTGTTTACAAAAAAACCAATATTCATGAAATTTTAGAGCGGGTAAGAAGTTTAATTTTATCTGAGTTCTCAAGTGATATTTCTTTCGTCAGAGATTATGATGTCAGTCTTCCAGAGTTTATCGTTGATCGAGAAAAGCTGATTCAAGCCATTTTAAATATTGCGAAAAATGGTGCGCAAGCCATGAAACTTAATAACCAAGACAGTAGGCAGCTATCATTTGTTACTCGGGCAGAAAGGCAGATTGTTTTTCGAAAAAAGAAACATGCCACGGCTATTCGAATCGATATTATTGATAATGGCCCGGGGATTAAAAATGAATTAATAGACAAAATATTTTTTCCGCTAGTCACTGGTAACGAAAATGGATCCGGATTAGGTTTATCCCTAGCTCAAAACTTAATCTCACTTCATCAGGGCATGATTGACTGTCATAGCGTTCCGGGTAAAACTGTTTTTTCTATCATTCTGCCTATCGAAAATAATTTAATACCAACCCAGGAGAAAAAATGAACCAGGTCTGGGTGTTAGATGATGACAAATCAATTCGTTGGGTTTTTGAAAAAGCACTGACAAAAGCCAATATTACTTTTGAATGCTTTAGTAACACCAATGAAGCGATCAACAAATTTAATCATGAAAAACCGCAAGTGATTATCAGTGACATAAGAATGCCGGGTGAATCTGGTATTGAATTTTTAACCAAAGTAAAAAATAAATTTCCTGAAATTCCCATCATCATTATGACGGCTTATTCTGATTTAGATACGGCTGTGAGCGCTTTTCAAAAGGGCGCCTTTGAGTATATTTCAAAGCCTTTTGATATCAATAAAGTGGTCCATATTATTGAACAAGCCCTCGAGTCTATTAATAAAAAAATTGATGATGAAGTGCTGGGTGACCTCCCTGAAATTATTGGCCAGGCTAAATCGATGCAGGATGTTTTTAGGGCGATTGGGCGTTTGAGTCAATCGAATGCCATGGTGTTACTCAATGGTGAATCAGGTTCTGGAAAGGAATTGGTGGCTAAAGCGATTCATAAAAATAGCCATCGTAAAAATAATGCATTTATTGCGATTAACGCGGCCGCTATTCCCAATGACCTGTTGGAAGCCGAACTATTTGGTTTTGAGAAAGGGGCCTTTACTGGTGCAAATTCACAACGAAAAGGTAAATTTGAGCAAGCCAATCAAGGGACATTGTTCTTAGATGAGATTGGTGATATGCCCATTGATCTGCAAACACGCCTGTTACGTGTATTGAGTGAAGGCCAATTTTATCGAGTGGGAGGACAGGATTTAATTACTGTGGATGTTAGGGTCATTGCCGCCACCCATCAAGACCTAGAAGGATTAGTTAAGTCAGGCCAATTTAGGGAAGATTTATTTCATAGACTCAATGTTATTCGTATCAAGGTCCCCCCGCTTCGTGAGAGAGTTGAAGATATTCCGCTTCTTTCCCAATATTTTTTAACTAAAAGTGCCAAGCAACTCAATGTAAAATTAAAATCACTTTCACCCGAGGTCATCGAATATTTTAAGAATTTATTTTGGCAGGGGAATGTCAGGCAGCTCGAAAATATTTGTCATTGGCTAACGGTGATGGCCCCTGGAAATGTCATTAATGTGAGTGATTTACCCGCCGAGCTCAATAGTGAACCCGTATCTTCGGGGCCTGAGTCATCATCCAATTGGAGGGAAAACTTAGGGAGGGAGGTTTCAAAAATTCTCCTCACGGGAGAGATTGATATTTTCAAAGATTATACAAATCTTTTTGAAAAAGAACTGATTTCACAAACCCTCAAATTTACCAAAGGAAGGAAGATAGAGGCCGCCAAACTATTAGGCATCGGCAGAAATACGATTACGCGCAAAATTAAGGAGTTAGAAATTAAATCCATTGAATAAAAAAAAGGCTCCCGAGGGAGCCTTTTTTAGTGTTACGTTCTTTTAGAATTAAATCCTAGAAGAATAAGATCGCACCAACAGAGAAGATGTCTTGTTTCGCATCTGCCTGAGTCGCTAAATGAGACTCTGATTCAACTGCTGAAAATTCAGCAACTAAATTTAGATGTTTCGTTAGCGGATGGTAAGCACCAACAGTAAGTCTGTTGTTTTCTTTTACTAGGTTTGCGCCAGCGTCAGCAGCGTTATCATCTAGTTTTGAAATACCGTATGACACACCCAACTTAGTACCCATTGGGATCACGTATGTCGCCTGAACATAACCACCGTCAGAATCACGTGTACTACCATTAGAATCAAAGCCATCAGATAACATACCTGTTGTACCAACACCTTCACCACTGTATGCATAAGCAACTAGGCCAATATTCATAACAGTTGTTGAAATACCAGCTTCAAAAGCTTGTGCATCTTCATCTACGGTTCCAGCACCAGCATTAACTATATCAACTGAATTTAAATTTTGAACGTCTTGAAAGAATGCACCAACCCATGCTTTACCAGCGAAATCACCAGTCCATGAATAAGATGCTTGCCCTTCGTAAGCAAAGTTATCAGAACCACCTGTAGAACGTGCAGATGTTACTCCATCACCTTCCGCATTCCATGGCTGTGTAATACCCACAGTTGCTAAGAATCCGTTCATGTTTGGTGTTGTATATGCAATTTGACCTTTCCAGTCAGCATATAGATAACCTGTACCGATACCACCCATAGTAGTATCTGTACCGCTACTAGACATATTAACACCGTTACCCACAGTACCGCCTGTTGCACCCACACCTAATAGTGTCATGTCATTCATACCTGCTGTTGAAGCAAAGATACCCATATCTTTACCCACTTTAACAGAACCCCATGATTTATCACCAAATGTTAAGAATGCTTGCCAGTTTCCAGCGTTACCACCACCCTGTAGTGCCGCGTTACCACCAGCGTCCGGTTGGAATGAGATTGTTACCGAAGTATCGATGTCATTTTGACGAGTCGTTGCTGTGAAGCCTAACCAGTCTGGAAGAACACCTGTAGAGATCGAAACACTTTCGCTATCTGCATCAATACTACGTTGAGTAGCAGCTAGGCCACCATTTGGTCCAGTTGTATCTTTTGCGTCAGAAAAAATTGCGAATGCAGACACGTAACCGGTCATGTCCACAGTCCATTCACCTGCGTCCCAGGTGATACCGGCATTAGATACTGAAGCTGATGCGAGTAACGCACCTGCTACTGCTGTTTTTATTTTGTTATTCATTTATTTCGCCCTGATTTAAAAATTTTTAAAGCTTTAAAACTTTCTTAACTAAATACATTTAAAAAATTAACTTTTGGAATCATATATCAGTTAATTACTCCTTCGCAAACTTTTTGTCTTTTTTTGATACATTTTATGTAATTATATTCAAATATTCAAAATTTACAAAAAAGGAAAAGAATAGATGAAAAAGCTATTACTTCTATTATTTTTTATACCGACTTTAATCCAAGCTGAAGAGTTTAAGTTGATATGTGAAGGTCAACGAGTATTAACTAAAAGTGATTCAGATGTCTTTAGAATCAAGAAATCCATAGCTGTAAAGGTTAGAAAGGCGTCTATAAGGGCTGAAGATGAAACATATTACAATGGCAAATCTGCTCGATTTGAAGGCAGCTATATAAAAGATAAAGACTCAATATCAGCAATGACGGTTTATACAGAAGCTCCAAGCAAAAGCAGTTGCAGTGTAGTCGGTCATGATTTATCTATTAACCTTATTGATGAGACAATATACACAACCAAAAGAGAAACAAATGAATGTAAGAAAAAAGGATATTTTACAAATATTGACTTCATCGGTAAGTGCAAAAAACAAAAATTAGTGGCTTTTGAAGCATTTGATGCTTTTGTAGCTAATGGAACTAATTTAGCTCCAACAAATGAAATGTGTAATATTGACGAAGGAGATATTAGAAATAAAGGTAATAGGTTAAGAAAAAATTGTTACTAGATTTTTTTATAGGTGTCGATACAAACAATAATAGACAACAAAATACGACCTCAGTTGTCCCTTGGGGACGCCAATTATCTGCTTCAAAAACCTTTAACTTTAAAAAAAAAATAAAACATAATCCCTAACAAAATAATTGGGATACATAGAATGAGTGATTCTTTAGGAGTCTTAAGTACTTCTAAGATAGAACGTCGATAAAAAAGGATAATCATTACTAAAAGAATGAATGCACCTATTAATTGAAAGCCAGAGTAATCCATTTTTTAAGATTTAAGCTTATTTTTTAATTACTGAATGTAGGTGTTCATTGGTGTCAGAGATAATTTGGAAAGCTGCCAGCTCAAACTCTGGCAAAGCGGCCAACAAATGATCAAAAATGTCACTCTGAATATTTTCATAGTTGATCCAATTAGTATCATTAGTGAAGACATAGATTTCAATAGGAATACCACTTTGGCCTGGCTGGAGCTGTCTAATGAGGAAAGTTAAATCATCTCGAATATATTCATTTTCTTGAAGGTAGTTATAAATATACTTTCTAAACAGACCAATATTAGTTAATGCTCTTCCATTCAACCGATCACCTTGGGAGCTTGTTTTTGAGTTATATGAGCTAATCTCTTTGGTTACATCTTTAATATATTTTGTTAAATTTGTAATTTTTGAAAGTCTTTTTAGCAAAACCTCATCACAAAACTTGATCGTTTTAATATCAATATTAATAGCACGTTTGATTCTTCTACCCTTTGTTTCTTCCATGCCACGCCAATTTTGAACACCATTAGTTATAAGTGATGCAGTTGGAATAGTTGTCACTGTTTTATCAAAGTTTCTAATTTTTACCGTATTAAGAGAAACATCCTCAACATCGCCATCAACTTGTAATTGTTTAATTGTAATCCAATCACCAACCCTCACCATGTCATAGGAGGCTACCTGAACACTGGCTACAAAACCTAAAATAGTATCTTTGAAAACTAAAATAATAATGGCAGAAGCTGCACCTAACCCTGTTAAGAAAGCCATGGGTGATTTATCAAGCATCATTGCGACTATCAGGACAACGGCTGTCACAGTAATAATGATCTTAACGAGCTGAATATAACCTTTGATTGATGGCTGATGAGATTTCTTTATTCTTTCATAGTAACTATTAGACACACTGAGCAGGGAGAGTAAGAACCAAATAACTGCTAGGGTTGCATAAATTATCCCACCCTCTTCTAACCACTCAATAGATTCATTAATCCATGTAATGGTTGAATCACTTGTTTCCATCAAATCGGCGAACGAATAAATAATAATGGCAGATACTAAATGTGCAACATTATCAAAAGGTTTATATTCCAGAAAAACGGTCGAAAATGGGGTGTCTTTTTTTGAAAAAAGTGTTTTTCTTAACTGCTTAACAATATAATTTTTTGTTACAAAATAACCAATAAAAGCAACAACAAAAATAATCAATATCACTTGAAGGACAGCTAATGCAGCTGTCAGCTCAAAATTTAAACCCAAAAAACTATAAAAACTGATAACTTCATCTAACATTCAAAAAAACATCCTTTCGTTACTTTATAAACATAAAAATCAACTCTGTAAGTATACCTAGATTTAATTAAAAAAATTTTAAATAGCACGTCTGAGAAGCTCTGTTTGATTTATAATTATCTGCTAAATAATTAAGTTTAATAAAAAATAACTTATAAATAAAAGGTCTTGAATGAAAAACAATAGCTTCAAAAAAATAATCTTAGCCTCAACACTTGCACTAACCACTAATCTTCAAGCCCAAGAAGCCCTTGATTGGTCGGGTCCTTTTATTGGTTTAGATGTCGGCTACACATGGACCACTGATAAAAAAGATAATAACTCTCGTGATGGAAATCATTATTATTCTAAGAATCAGGATAATGGGGGGTTGGTTGGGATAAATACGGGATACAATTTTATGCTCAATGAGCAATGGTTGCTGGGTGTTACAGCTGAATATAGAGCATACGATGCCCAAGATAGCTTTGATAATTTACAAAATGGAGTGCCAAACAATGTAACAACAGTATCCTCAGTTGATCAAAAAGTGTCATTACTAGCAAAGCTTGGCTACCTAATTGATAATAAAACTCTTCTTTTCGTTACTGGTGGGTACTCAACTACTGAAATGATGCGTAAATATGATCAAAGGTCGCCAGACAGAAGCGAAAAGCATAAAGATTGGCAAAATGGTTGGACTCTAGGATTTGGTGGAGACTATAACTTTTATCAAAACTTTAGTGCTAATTTAGAATATCGATACACCGATCTTGGAAAGGACAATGTTATTGTAGCAATGTGGAATGATGCACCTGTCTCTTATACACATCTGACGCTGCCGACGATCTACTCTGTGTAG
>OLII01000461.1_pt1 | contig 15411 bp, 12 predicted proteins | sample 1609481 | NCBI WGS metagenome assembly OLII01 (sample SAMN05416859, study PRJEB24817) | seawater metagenome | isolation source: Sea water | place: Canada:Atlantic | collected 2013-11 | reverse complement strand
ATCTACACAGAGTAGATCGTCGGCAGCGTCAGATGTGTATAAGAGACAGATACGGATGTAAAGAATCTGCAGTAGATGCAGTTCGTAGAGCAACAGATATTATGTTAGCTGGTAAAAGAGTAGTCGTTTGTGGTTACGGTGATGTTGGAAAAGGAACTGCTGCATCTTTCAAAGGAGCTGGTTCAATTGTAACGGTTACTGAAATTGACCCTATTTGTGCTTTGCAAGCGGCAATGGACGGATTTGAAGTAAAGCGTTTAGAAACTGTCATGGGTAATGCTGATATTATCATTACTACTACAGGAAACAAAGACATCGTTACTGGAAAACATTTTTCTTCATTAAAAGACAAAACGATTGTTTGTAATATTGGTCACTTTGACAATGAATTAGACATGGCTTGGTTAAATGATAACTATGGTGATACTAAAGTTGAAATTAAACCTCAAGTAGATAAGTATACCATCAACGGAAAAGATGTAATTATCTTAGCAGAAGGTAGATTAGTAAACTTAGGATGTGCTACAGGTCATCCAAGTTTTGTAATGAGTAATTCATTTACAAACCAAACCTTAGCTCAAATTGAGTTATGGACAAATCTTGATGCTTATAAAAACGAAGTGTATATGTTACCAAAACACTTAGATGAAAAAGTAGCAAAATTACACTTAGCAAAAATTGGTGTTGAGTTGACTGAATTACGTACAGACCAAGCAGATTATATTGGTGTGGCTCAAGAAGGTCCTTTCAAGCCAGAATACTATAGATACTAGTACAACGTTATGCTGAATTTATTTCAGTATCTCATTATAATTATAAAAAAAACCTCTCATTTCGAGAGGTTTTTCTATTTTTAAACTCAAATCCAATTCATGACACTTTCCAAAAAGATCGGTTTACTCTTAGCACCCATTTTATTTTTTATTGTTGTCAACTTACCTTTTCATTTGGTTTCTGAAACAGGTGATGCAGTAATTGCTGTTGCTGTTTGGATGGTTATTTGGTGGATTACAGAAGCAGTACACATAGCCGTAACAGCCTTATTACCCTTGATTTTATTTCCGCTCCTAAAAGTAATGCCAGCAGCAGATGTTGGAGCTAATTATGGAAGTCCAATTATCTTTTTATTCTTTGGGGGTTTTGTATTAGCATTAGCTTTAGAGAAAGTCAATTTGCATAAAAGAATTGCATTGACCATCATAAAAATGACAGGAACAACTCCTAACAAAGTGATCCTAGGATTTATGATTGCCACGGCTTTTATGAGTATGTGGATTAGCAATACAGCAAGTACCGTAGTGATGTTACCCATTGCTATTTCTGTGATTAAATTATTGATTGATGATGAAGATGGTTTTACAAAAGGTGATCGAAACTTCGCTTTAAGTGTGATGTTAGGAATCGCTTTTTCTGCCAATGCAGGAGGAATCGCTACAGTAATCGGAACACCTCCAAATTCCGTTTTAATAGGTTTGTTAGAAAATGAATACAATACAGAAATATCTTTCTTAAAATGGATGACCATGGGACTGCCTTTTTCAATTATTATGGTGACTTTGTGTTATTTGGTTTTAGTAAAATTGATGTTTCCTTGTAATGATATAAAATTCACAACATCAGCAAATGTAATCTCGGATGAATTAAAGAAGCTTGGGAAAATTTCCAAAGAAGAGAAACGAGTGCTTACTATTTTTTCAATCACAGTTTTTTTGTGGATTACAAGAACTATTATCAATACTATTTTTCCTGGACTTAAATTATCTGATACGATTATTAGTTTGATTGGAGCGATGTCTTTATTTGCAATTCCATTAAATTTTCAAAAAGGAACATTTATTTTATACTGGAATGATACAAGCAGATTAGCTTGGGGAATTCTCATTCTTTTCGGAGGAGGTTTAGCCTTAGCAAAAGGAATGGCATCAAGTGGTTTGGTGGATGTAATTACTGAAATTATTAAAAATGGAGGATTTAGCCCTTTAATAGTAGTTTCGTTATTAATTATCTTGATGTTATTTATGACAGAGTTGATGAGTAATGTAGCCTTAGTTGCAGTTTTAGCTCCCGTGGTGGCGGGTATTGCAATTGGTCTTAATATTCCTGTTTTGAATGTATTAATTCCGGTAACAATGGCTTCTAGTTGTGCCTTTATGCTACCGATGGCAACTCCTCCGAATGCCATTGTATTTGCAAGTGGTTATATCAAAGTAAATCAAATGGTTCGTGCTGGAGTGATTTTAAATATTCTAGCTGTTGGATTACTAATTCTGTACTACATTTTTGTAATTCCGTTGATTTTTTAAGGAAAATAGAAACTATTTTTTATAGTAATCATATTTCGTTGAATACATCTCTTACTAATGCTTTCATTTGATTTTCTGTCATACTATCTGCTCTCTCTACACGTAAAACCTTTTGACTAAGCTCACTATAAGATTCATCTATTTCTTTCTTAAATTTTTCATTAGTCCCAGCTGGTCCAAAAAGCAATAAAGCATCAGCATCTTTAGTATCATCTACTATTTTTTTAAAATATGCTTTAAGCTGGTGTTTTTCTCGTTCTAAAAACTTACTGTCTTGCACTACATCTTGCGGCCCTCCTTTAAATCGTGTACCAGACCCACCGCTTATATGATAATGTTCAATTTCTGAAGAAACGACTTGTGTTTTTTCTTTTCCGTTTTCTATTGTCACAATAAATGCTTTTTCTTTATCTAACCAAATTCCAATATTTTTCATGATTATAAATTTTATAGTTAATATAATACGATTCCGTAAGCCTTATTTAAAAGAAATATCCCGATAAAAAGTAGTAATATATATAGAACCTGAACGAACTTTATATTGAATAAAGTAATCCACTTTACGATGAGTTTTGGGAATGTAAATAATAAGATTCCTTTTAATAAAGCAGCCCAACCAAATAAGGTAATCAATAAAGATATATTAGCTTCCCAAACATTGTGAAGTAGTACATTGATTAGTCCAATAATGATAGCGATGAATGAGATAAGAATAGTAAATTTCTGATCTTGGAGATCATCAATGATTTGACGAATTCTCTTTGGATTAAAACTTAACACAAAAAAGAAGATAACGCAGTACCAACCCCAAAACTTGAATAAAAATAAAGATATGTCCATAACGATTAGTTTAAGTAACTAATTTACAATCACTTAATTGGTTTTGCTATGATAATTATCAGCTTTTCTAAATAAAACACATTTACCCCAACCAACCCTCTCTATCTAAACTTCTATATTGTATTGCTTCAGAGATGTGATTTGGAGAAATATCGGTTACATTTTCTAAATCGGCAATAGTTCTGGAAACTTTTAAAATTCGATCGTACGCTCTGGCAGATAAATTGAGTTTTTCCATGGCAGTTTTTAATAGGTTTTTACTTTCATCAGAGAGTTTACAGAATTTACGAATCTGTTTTACATTCATTTGCGCATTGTAATGAATGTTTTCAAAGTCGGCAAAACGTTTGGTTTGAATTTCTCTTCCGTCTGTCACTCGTTTCCTAATTTCTACACTTGATTCTCCTTTTCGTTCATCAGAAAGCTTTTCAAATGGTACAGGAGTGACTTCAATATGAATATCAATTCGATCTAATAAAGGGCCTGAGATCCTTCCTAAATAACGTTGCATTTCTTGTGGCGAACTTGCTAAAGGGTTTTTCCCATCATTAAAAAATCCAGAGGGACTCGGATTCATGCTTGCCACCAACATAAATGATGATGGGTAGGTTACGGTAAATCTTGCTCTAGAAATGGTTACTTCTCTATCTTCTAAAGGTTGTCGCATCACTTCTAAAACAGTTCGTTTAAATTCTGGTAATTCATCTAAAAATAAAACGCCGTTATGTGATAAAGAAATTTCTCCCGGCTGTGGATATTGTCCACCACCAACCAATGCAACATCTGAAATGGTATGATGAGGTGAGCGGAAAGGTCTTTCACACAACAATCCATGGTCTTTTGTTTTCCCAACGACCGAATGAATTTTAGTTGTTTCTAAGGCTTCATGTAGGGTCATGGGAGGTAAAATAGATGGCAATCTTTTTGCTAACATGGTTTTTCCAGAACCTGGCGGACCAATTAAAATGATATTATGACCACCTGCTGCTGCAATTTCCATACATCGTTTGATAGATTCTTGTCCTTTTACATCAGAAAAATCAAATTCAGGAAAATCGATGTTTTTATAAAATTCGGCTCGGGTATCTATGATGGTGGGTTCTATCAATTCTTTACCTTCAAAATGATTGATAACTTCCATAATAGTTGATACTCCCAAAACTTGTAAATCATTTACAATAGCGGCTTCTTTTGCATTTTTTTCGGGTAAAATTAAATATTGATAACCTTCTTCTCTAGCTTTAATGGCAATTGGCAGTGCTCCTTTGATGGGCTGTAAACTTCCATCTAAAGAAAGTTCACCCATAATTAAATAGTTCTCAATTCCATCAGATTTGATTTGATTAGATGCAGCTAAAATCCCCATTGCCAAAGTTAAATCATAGGCAGCTCCTTCTTTACGTAAATCGGCAGGCGCCATGTTGATGGTGATCTTTTTTCCAGGAAGTTTGTATCCGTTATTATTTAAGGCTGCTGAAATCCTATAAGAGCTTTCTCTTACAGCGTTGTCGGGTAAGCCTACCAAATGATAACCGATTCCTTTATCTATATTTACTTCAACAGTAATCGTGGTAGCTTCTATGCCAAAGACGGCGCTACCATATACTTTTTCTAGCATACTTTTTCTTTTTCAATTAGCAAGCTAAAGGTAAGAAAAAATAAATTTTATGCAGAATTTCTACTTGCGTTAATATTACCAAACAAAGAACGCGTGACCATTTTTTGATAAATATCTAATTCTTTAGCAGAAGGTTTTTTAGATTTTAAAATTTCTTGAATCTTTTTTAAAGCATATTGTTGAATCGTTAATAAAGGCAATACAATATCTTCTCTCACTTCAATAGATGCTTTTCCGTCAGGATAATTCTCCATTAATTCTGTATGATTAGCGATCTTTAAAAGTAGCCTTTTGGTTGTTTTGTATTCTTCATAAATTAATTGCCAAAACTCACCAAATTCTTGATCATCCGACATATAAGAAGTCAACTCAAAGAAAGATTTGGTTAAGCTCATCACACTATTCTCTAACAATGTTTTTAGAAAATCAGAATTATTATAAAAAGCAATTAGAATATCAAAATCACCTTGTTCTTCGTATTTTTTTAGTGCTGTTCCCACGCCAAAAAAACCAGGGACATTTTGTTTCAATTGACTCCAACTTCCTACAAACGGAATTGCTCTTAAATCAGAAAAGTTTAGCGAATCTGATTGAGAACGTTTACTTGGTCTACTTCCAATATTTGTTTTCGCATAATATTGAAGCGTACTCATCTTTTCTAAATAGGGTAAAAACTTAGGGTGATTTTTAAAATCGACATACGCTTTATAGCTTGTTTCAGCTAAATCATTCATAATTATTCGATGATTTTCGCTGATTTGATCTCGTTGAAATACTTCATTTTTAATTCCAGAACTTAATAATTGCTCTAAGTTGTATTGAGAAGAGTTTAAGGTTCCGAAATTGGAACTAATGGTCTGACCTTGAATGGTTAGTTGAATTTCTTTGTCTTCAATAGTGGGTCCTAAAGAAGCATAAAATTGATGTGTTTTTCCTCCACCACGAGCTGGAGGTCCACCACGACCATCAAAGAAAATAACATCAATTCCATATTCTCTAGAGATTGTAGTTAGTTCTTCTTTTGCTTTAAAAATTGACCAGTTTGCCATTAAATAACCTCCATCTTTTGTTCCATCAGAAAAACCTAACATAATAGTTTGTTTGTCTTTTCTATACGAAACATGTTCTCTGTATGAAGTATTGGTATAGAGTGTTTTCATCACATTTGAGGCATTCTGTAAATCATCAACCGTTTCAAAAAGAGGAATCACATCTACAGGAAGTTTCTCTCCAAAACCTGAAAGATTTAGCATCGCAAAAGTCTGCATGACGTTTAGAGCAGTTTGATTATTGCTGATAATATATCTGTTGGCTCCTCGTTTTCCGTTTCTATATTGAATTTCTTTGATAGCTTGAATTGAACCTAATGTTTTTATCAACATTTCATCAGAGAAAACATTGATATCGATATCTCCTTTTAATGTTGATAAGACTTCTATTTGATCATTTTCAGATAAATCTAGATAGTTTTTAGGAAAAGGAGTCGTGCCAGAAGCGCTTAACTCTTTTACCATTTTAGTGAAAGCATCATGATGAACTCGACTATCTTGTCTGATGTCTAAGGTTGCAAAATGGAACCCAAAAATGGATACTTTGTGAATCAAATCATCCAAATCTTCTAAAAAAAGAGATCTATGATCTTTCACTAATATTTCTCTAATTTCATATAGATTTTCTAATAATATTTTTTGAGAAAAGTTAACTACTTTGTAGCTTTTGGTAACATGCTTATAGAGTCGTTTTTCTACGCGATTCAAAATCTCCTCAACACCTTTAAATGTCAATCTCCTTTTTAATTTTCGTACGTCTTGATGATAGTTTTTAAGAATCGTTTGACGTAACCTTTCTGCCACTTTCAAGGTGATTTCAGTAGTAACAAAAGGGTTTCCATCTCTATCTCCTCCTGGCCAAAAACCAAGATCAATTATCTCATTATCTAATACATCACCATCATAAATATTTTGTTGGACATAATTATAAATATTACTTACCGAGTGGTATAATACTTTTTCTAAATACCAAATAAGACTAACAGCTTCGTCATAAGGAGTGGGTTTTTGCTTTTTATAAAATGGTGTGTTTCCTAATTGAGCTAGTAGGTTTTTGATTAATAATAAATCGTCATTCTGAATTGCTTTATCTAAATCAGTAATGATTCCTAAAACACTTCCCGGATAAAACTGCGTTGGATGGGCCGTTAGTACAATTCTTACTTTAAAATCTTTTAAATATTGTTGTAATTGATCCTTTTTATTTAAAGAGAATGCAGCATCTTTAGAACTTCTAAGCGTTCCCATACCATTTAAATTATTGACAACAGGGAACTCAGCATCTTCAATAGCATCAAACAATACAATTTGGCGCTCTATATATTGTATGAAACGAAATAATAGATTTATTTTTTCTTCTTCAGTAGGATTCTCTTGATATTTATTGAAAAAAGTTTCAATTATTTCCGTAGGGTTTTTTCCAGTTGAAAATCCTTTTTTACAAACTTCATGAAATAAGGGAAGTAAAACACCTGTATTTGTAATTGTATCATACGGCAAAGTCATAAATATACTGTTGTATATCTGATATTTTGACAATACATTTTCGTTAAACTTTGATAGTTTTTTTGCTGCTGACATATCTAAAAATTGATTAGTGAAGTTACAAAAAAACCTCTTTTATAAAGAGGTTTGTGTTCGTTTTCAATGAGTTATTTACGAAAACGTTGTAATTTATTAAGGCTATTTTTCTTTAGGCAGCCATCGATTCATGGCATAGCCAAATAGAAGTCCGCCTAGTATCCAAAAAGGAAAAGCAATAAATACTCTCTTCAAAACAATAGGTTCTCCATTAAAATAGGGCAATATAAATGTCATGATAATAAACATTCCAATTCCCCAAGGCAAACCAACTCGGATGATTTCTTTTCGCTTATTTGTCATTGTAGAACTTTTCTTTACCATCTTTTAGCCACCTATAATAGGTGTCTCTATCCGTATATTGTTCTGCTCTCTGTAAGATTTCTAAATCTGCAGTCATTTGAACATAGTAAGGTTGTGAAGCAGTCTGAAAGTTTACAGTTTGAAATGTAGACCACTTATCCCCAATAGTTTCAATTTCTTTTACTTTTCCATTTTCTCTTTTGAATTGAAATTGATCTTCTTCAGGTAATTTTTTTTGATCATCAACATAAAGAGAAATTAGTATATAATCGTCTTTTAATAATTGATAAATATCGGGTTCACTCCACACATTTTCTTCTACTTTTCTGCAATTCACACATGCCCAACCAGTGAAATCTAATAAAATTGGTTTGTTTGCTGCTTTTGCAGCAGCCAAACCTTCATCAAAATCTTTATAACAATTGAGACCTAATGGACAATCGCTTTCTTGTTCGTAGATGCTATAGAATTGAGGTGGTGGAAACCCACTTAATGCTTTTAAACTCCATGTTGGAGTTTTGAATGTCCCAGGAACTAAATACACCACAAAAGACAGCACTAAAATTCCAAAAGACACTCTGGAAAAACTTAGTTTTTTATTAGGACCATCATGAGGGAATTTGATTCTTTTGAATAGATATAAGACTAATCCGATAAAAATTAATATCCAGATTCCTATAAATATTTCACGTTTTAAGAATCCAAATCGAATGACTAAATCGGCATTTGATAAGAATTTAAAGGCAAAAGCCAATTCTAAAAATCCTAAGATTACTTTGGTGGTATTTAACCATCCGCCAGATTTTGGTAGAGAGTTTAACCAACTTGGAAATAATGCAAATAATGCAAAAGGCAATGCTAAAGCAGCTCCAAAACCTGTCATTCCAGCACTTAATTGCATGGCTTGATCTCCAGAAGTATTTAAGGAACCCGCTAATAAAGAACCTAAAATAGGACCTGTACATGAAAAGGAAACGATGGCTAAAGTTAATGCCATAAAGAAAATTCCGATAACTCCACCAACATTTGATGCTGAGTCCATTTTGTTTCCCCAAGAACTTGGGAGCGTAATTTCAAAGTATCCAAAGAACGAAAAGGCAAAGAATACTAAAATGGCAAAGAAGAACACATTGAGCCAAACATTAGTAGATATTGTATTTAAAATACTTGGATCTAACCCGTCAATCAAATGAAAAGGAATACTTAAAAGGATGTAAATTACCACGATGAAAAATCCATATAAAATAGCATTGCTGATTCCTTTTGCTCTACTTTGAGACTGTTTCGTAAAGAAGGAAACTGTTAACGGAATCATAGGAAAAACGCAGGGCGTAAGCAAGGCTAATAAACCTCCAGCAAAACCTAATAAGAAGAGGTTTAAAAGACTTCCACTTTCTTCATCTTGATTTGTTATCTCTTTTAAAAGTGCTGTATTTTTAAGATCTAACTTTAGATTATTGGAAAGTTGTGTGCTCTTGCCATCTATAACAATTTCTTCATTTGTTATCGATTTTCCGTCTAGCGAAAATGTATAATCATCTTCAATTTGAATACATACCTCTTTACAAACTTGTGCGAAAAAGTTCACTTTAACAGTTGTGATATCTTTATTAGTTAATTTAATTCTCTGCGTAATTGTGGCTTTGTCTTTAAAGAAAATCTCTTCTTTTTCCCAGACATCACTATATTCTTTGTAGGTTTTACTTTCTGTTGCCTTTCCTATTAATTCAAACCCTGTAGCATTTTTAGCTATTGAAATAGCAAGCGGCAAAGAAGCATCTTCTGGATTGTATTGAGAATACAAATGCCATTTGTCTAAAATGGTAATATTGTAAATTAAATCATATTCTGTTTCTGATATTTTTTGGATAGATGTTTCAAAAACAGCAGGATCTTTTTCTGTTTGAGCAGAAAGTGTTAGTGTAGCTAATAAAATAAAAAGGGTGAAGAATTTCTTCATAATGGAACTGCTATTTTTAATCTATTTTTTGTGGATTCCTGAATGCTAAAACGACGATCTTGTCGCAAGCCAACAACCCAAATAATCTTATCATCTGCATCTGTAAGCAACCAAATATTCTCTTTATCAATTAAAGATAACTTTTTGTCCTTAAAGAGTTGACTTAGTTTTTTGCTTCCGGTCATTCCAACAGGACAAATATAGTCGCCATAACTCCACTTTCTTACAAACAAAGGATACTTTAACAAATCATTATCAACCAAAATTTCATTGCTTTCTTTTGAGTAGTCATTAGAAGTTGGTTCAAAAGAGATCGACAAAGGTTGTGTGATTTTTGTGGTTCCTTGATTGATAATAAAAGGTTTTTTAGCTACCAGATCTTCGTTAATAGTTGTTAGAATCAGATACTTTCTATCTTTTAATAATCGATGTGTTTTAGAAAATACTTGTTTCCCAGGCTGTGCATCAATTAAATCTACTAAGTCGTTCCATTCTGTAAAGCCATATTGATTTAAAACTTGGTATAAATAGGCTTTCTTGTTGTCTAGTTTTTTTAATTTTTGAAGATCAATTTTGATACAATCATTTTCGTAAATTAAAATATCTTCAGAAATATTTTTGATAGCTTCATCAATAATTGTCTTACTCTCGTTTAAGTTTTCTAATGTTTTTTGAAAACTTTCTAATAGATGCGGGTTGATCTCTTTAAGAATTGGTAAAATTTTATGGCGTACTTTATTACGAACATATTTTATACTCGCATTTGACCGATCCTCTCTCCATGTAATTTCATTCTTAATAGCAAACATGGTAATATCATCTCTAGAAAAATTTAATAAAGGCCTTACGGATTTATTATTAATAGGCGGAATTCCTGTAAATCCTTCTAAACCTGTTCCACGAGTTAAATTGATGATGAAGGTTTCTAAATTATCATTGGTATTGTGTGCTGTTAAGACATAGTCAAATTGATGTTCTTCAATCAATTCATAAAACCAGCGATAGCGTAAATCTCTAGCTGCAACCTGAATAGAAACTTTCTCTTTTTCGGCATACTTTTCTGTTTCAAATGAAGTTGTAAAAACGGTAGTTTTTAAATTGTTGGCTAGTTTTTTTACAAAAGTTTCATCATCATCACTTTCTTCTCCACGTAGTTTAAAATTACAATGACAAAGAGAAAAATCTAATTTCAGCTGATAACATAAATGCGCTAACACAACACTATCAATTCCGCCAGAAATTGCAATGAGTAGTTTTTCATTTTCAAGAAAAGGAAAATTTTGGTGTATATGTTGTTTGAATTTTTTCAGCATAGGAGCTCAAAAATAACCAATTTTGTGGTTTAAATAGAATGTAAACTATAACACTTTTTTTCGCAACCAAACCCGAATACTTTTTCGAAGAGATTCTTCAGGTCTAGGAAGTGGAATGGTTTTTCCAAATTGTTTGCTTCTCTTAAATTTTGAAAAGGTGATTTTTAACTGTTTCCATTCTTTAGGATACATTTTTAAAAACGTATTAAACATCAATTGTTCTGAAGCTTTTTCAGTTAAACTATTAAAAACAGTTTCAAACTTTTCTTCTTGATTTGGAATCATATCTTAGTTAGAATTTGATAAAACAAACTTCATTGCTTTTGCTTTTAGTAAGCATTCTTCATACTCTTTTTCTGGTGTCGATTTTGCTGTAATGGCACTTCCTACAGAGAATGAAAGATATTTTTTTTCTGAATTATACAATATACTTCTAATCACTACATTAAAATCAAAATCACCGTTTGGCGTAAAATAGCCAACAGTCCCAGAATACAAACCTCTTTTGGTTTCTTCTAATTCTTCTATAATTTTCATCGCAGAAATTTTTGGAGCGCCTGTCATACTTCCCATGGGAAAAGTATCTCGGATTACATCAACTGGATGTACATCATCGTTTAGCTCAGAAACCACCGTAGAGATCATTTGGTGTACTTGTTTAAATGTATACACTTTACATAATTCTTCTACTGAAACACTGCCTTTTTTAGCTGTTTTAGATAAATCATTGCGAACTAAATCGACAATCATAATATTTTCAGAACGCTCTTTTATATCTCTTGATAAATCCGATGCTATTTTCTCGTCATCAATTGGATTGATGAATCGTTTTGCGGTTCCTTTTATCGGTTGTGAAATGACTTTGCGACCTTCTTTTTTTAAATATCGTTCTGGTGATGCTGAGAGTAAATAATGCTCATCAAGTTTAAAAAAACTTGCAAAAGGAGGCTCTGAAATTGTATTCAAATCTTCATAAACCTGTAATGGATTGATGATGGTGTTTTCTGCAAAAAACTCTTGGCAGAAATTAGCTTCATAAATATCGCCTCTATGAATGTGTTCTAAAACTTTTGTTACTTTTTGATGATATTCATCTTTATGAATTCTAAGTTTTATTTTAATATCTTGATGACTGAGCGGAGTCGAAGTCATATTGTTGTGATTTCGACTACGCTCAATCACCAAATTACAAACCGCTTCAAAATCACTTTCAATTTCATCATCAACCATTGATAGATACTGAAATTCTATAGTGTTGTTTTTTATAAATAGAATTTTTTGTGGTTGAAAGAAATACAGATCAGCAAAATTTAGTCCATCATAATTCTGAGAAATTAAATGTTCTGTAGCGTTTTTAACATCATAACTGATGTAACCAAATAAATAATCTTGTGTAATGGATTGATATTCTTTTAACTTATCAAAAGCGTTCACAAAATCAGTTTTGATACTCGTAAATTCATCAACAGCCAAAATACTATTAAAAGAAGTGTAAGATTGATCGTATTGGTTAGAGTCTAACCAAACAGCAGTTTCATATTGCTGAGCCCAACTTAATAATTTTTTATTAAGATTTGGAATATTTTCAATTGAAAAAGTACGAATAGTTCTTTGCATTTCGATGGCAAAAATACAATTCTATTTGTTAGAAATAGGAATTTTTAAACTGATACCCGTTTCTAAATCTGGTGCATTGTTCAATTTAAAATCTTGTTGTATATATAAAGAAATTGCACTTTTTTCTCTTCCATAGGTATATAAAATAGACCAAACAGTTAGGGTTTCATACAAAGTTGAAAAACCGTTGTGCCAACCAGCATTTGTGTCTTGCCATGTTGTACCTCCGTCTAGAACGTAATATTCTCGTTCTTCATTCTTATTGTACCGAGTTTGTAGTTGATAATTAGCAGAGAAAGCATGATAATTTCCTTTTCGCGTATATTTTGTAAATTCTACATTAAGTTCTCCACTACCTAAAAATAAATTATTTCCAAATTCTATAGGATCTCCATATCTAATGATTCCTTTTCGCAAACCTGAAAAACCAAGTCCAACTCTAAATTCATTTTTGTTTTCAAGTTCCCACTTTTTATGAATATTAGCAGAGATTCCTAGATCTAAGGAAGGATTGTATTTAGAAGTATTGATTCCTAAATGAGAGCCAAGACTCATAAAGATATTTTTCTCTGGTTTAAAAAATTCAGGATAGTAAAAATGATTCACTTCAACTCCTGCAAAAATTGGTTGATTGTTATTAAGGCTCAATGTTCTATTATTTCTATCAGTATATTCAACAGTCATTTGATTCAAGCCAAAAAAACGTCTTCCAAACGGATCTTCACCACCAGCAATATTGCTATGAAACCATTCGATACTTTGGTCATTAGTAAAAATGGTAAAAGGGAAATTTCCTTTGGTAGGCATAAAGGTTCTTGCAGTGAATTTTAGTTCGTGTTTCTCAGAAATTTTAGTTTCTAAGTCGAAACGAAATACTTTAAAAACTGCATCAATATGAATATTCGAATAATCTGCGGGTGTTGTTGCTTGATCAATAAATTGAAAACCTCTATTGTACCAAATTTGTTGACTTAATCTTTCTCGTTCTGCAGGATCTAAAGGTTGATACATCTCAACAAATGGATGAAAACTATTGGCACTTTCTAAAGTAAAAGAAAGGGAGGTTTTGTTTACAGGTCTTTCTTTAAAATTTTGGTTGATTCTCATGTGAAACAATCCAAAATGATGAGCGGTAGTTGTATTGGGCTTATCGATTCCGTTTTTAAGGACTAATGAATCTTTTTCTTGTGCAGAAAGTAGTACACTAAAAAATAAAAAAAACAAGAATAATCTTTGAACCATTTTGTAAATGTAATTGAAATACAGAAAATAAAAAAGCAGCCAATTGGCTGCTTTTTTATTATTTAATTTGCTTTTAAGCGTTTAATGGTTTTCCGTCCCAAGCAGCTTTAGCAGCTTCTTTAATTGCTTCAGAATAAGTTGGGTGACCATGACAAATTCTTGCCAAATCTTCGGCAGAAGCTCTGTATTCCATAGCAACGGCAGCTTCCATAATTAAATCTGCGGCTCTTGCTCCAACAATATGAACTCCTAAAATCTCATCTGTTTTTTTATCTGCTAATACTTTTACAAAACCATCAATATCTCCACTCGCACGAGATCTTCCTAAAGCTCTCATAGAGAATTTGCCAGCTTTGTAATCAATACCAGCGTCTTTTAATTCTTGTTCTGTTTTTCCAACAGCAGCAACTTCTGGCCATGTATAAACAATTCCAGGAATTAAGTTATAATCAATATGTGGTTTTTGTCCTGCTATAATTTCAGCAACTACGACACCTTCTTCTTCAGCTTTGTGTGCTAGCATCATTCCTTTTACAACATCACCAATGGCATAAATATTAGAAACATTGGTTTGTAAATGATCGTTGATTTCAACCTGACCTCTTTCATTTACTTTAATACCTACGTTTTCTAATCCTAATCCGTCTGTGTAAGCTTTTCTTCCAACAGAAACTAAACAGTAGTCTCCTTTAAATTCAACTTCATCACCTTTTTTGTTGGTTGCTTTTACGGTAATTTCATCACCTTTTCTTACTACAGAATTGACTCCATGACTGGTAAAGAATTTTACACCTTGTTTCTTTAATACTTTTTGTAATTCTTTAGAAACATCAGCATCCATTGTTGGAACAATTTTGTCCATGTATTCAATAACACTTACATCTGAACCCAAACGTTTGTATACAGAACCTAGTTCTAATCCAATAACTCCACCACCAATAACGATCATGTGTTTTGGAATTTCAGGAAGCTTTAAAGCTTCTGTAGAGGTAATGATTCTATCTTTATCAATTGAAATGAAAGGCAGTGTAGAAGGTTTAGAACCCGTTGCAATAATAATATTTGCTCCTTCAATTGTCTCTTCAGAACCGTCATTCTTTGCAACTTTTACATGTGTAGCATCTATAAAAGAACCCATTCCTTCAAAAATATCAATCTCGTTTTTGTCCATTAAATATTTAATTCCACCAGTAGTTTGCTCTACAACACTAGCTTTACGTTCAATCATTTTTCCAAAATCAATTTTTGGAGGATCGATTAAAATTCCATGTTCTTCAAAATGTTTTACAGCATCATAATAGTGATGTGAAGAATCTAACAAAGCTTTAGAAGGAATACATCCAACATTTAAACAAGTTCCGCCTAAAGTTGAATATTTTTCAATAATTGCAGCTTTTAAACCTAATTGTGAAGCTCTAACTGCGGCAATATATCCACCAGGACCTGATCCGATAACGATTAAATCGTATTTCATTTTTATTGAATTTAATGAGATACAAAAGTAAGGATAAATGCGCAAAAAAATTAAAAATTTAGTAGCTGTCTCTTATACACATCTCCGAGCCCACGAGACCGTACTAGATCT
>OLII01000460.1_pt1 | contig 15412 bp, 15 predicted proteins | sample 1609481 | NCBI WGS metagenome assembly OLII01 (sample SAMN05416859, study PRJEB24817) | seawater metagenome | isolation source: Sea water | place: Canada:Atlantic | collected 2013-11 | reverse complement strand
TGCTCGACCACTACCAGCAGACCAAGAACCTGCTGGTGAGCTACGACATCAATCCGCTGGGCTTCTTCTGACGCCCGATGGCTGTGGGAAAATCTGTTCCAAAGTAGCATTCGACCTGCGCCGGCAACGGTGTATTAATAGACGCACCGCAATCCTGTGGTGCCAGAAGAGGATGGACCTATGTGGAAAAAACCCGCGTTCACTGATCTGCGTATCGGCTTTGAAGTGACCATGTACTTCGCCAGCCGTTGATCCCTCTTGCGCCGGTGCCCCAAGGCACCGGCGCTGCCTTGTGCATCCCCCCTATCGTCTGATTGCAAAACCCTCCTGATGCTTTAGGCTGGCGCTACCTTAAAAGAACAAGAAGGCGTCGCATGAGCCCGAACCTGAGCCAGTTGCGTAAATTCGTCTCTCCGGAAATCATCTTCGGTGCCGGCTGTCGGCACCATGTGGCCAATTACGCCAGGACCTTCGGCGCGCGCAAGGTACTGCTGGTCAGTGACCCTGGCGTGATCGCCGCCGGCTGGGTCGGCGACATCGAGGCCAGCCTGCAGGCGCAGGGCATCGATTACTGCCTGTACAGCGACGTGTCGCCCAACCCGCGGGTCGAAGAGGTCATGGCCGGCGCCGAGCGCTATCGCAGCGAACAGTGCGACGTGATCGTGGCCGTTGGCGGCGGCAGCCCGATGGACTGCGCCAAGGGCATCGGCATCGTGGCGGCCCACGGCCGGCACATCCTGGAGTTCGAAGGGGTCGACACCATCCGAGTGCCGAGCCCGCCGCTGATCCTGATCCCGACCACCGCCGGCACCTCGGCCGACGTGTCGCAGTTCGTGATCATCTCCAACCAGCAGGAACGCATGAAGTTCTCCATCGTCAGCAAGGCGGTGGTACCCGATGTGTCGCTGATCGACCCTGAAACCACCCTGAGCATGGACCCGTTCCTGTCGGCCTGTACCGGCATCGACGCGCTGGTGCATGCCATCGAGGCGTTCGTGTCCACCGGCCATGGGCCGCTGACCGACCCCCATGCCCTGGAGGCAATGCGCCTGATCAACGGCAATCTGGTGCAGATGATCGCCAACCCGCAGGACATCGCCCTGCGCGAGAAGATCATGCTCGGCAGCATGCAGGCCGGGCTGGCCTTCTCCAATGCCATCCTCGGGGCGGTGCACGCCATGTCCCACAGCCTGGGCGGGTTTCTCGACCTGCCCCACGGTCTGTGCAATGCGGTGCTGGTCGAGCATGTGGTGGCCTTCAACTACAGCGCCGCCCCCGATCGCTTCAAGTTGATCGCGCAGACCCTGGGTATCGATTGCCGCGGGCTGAACCACAATCAGGTCCGCCAGCGCCTGGTCGAACACCTGATCGCGCTCAAGCACGCCGTGGGCTTTCACGAAACCCTGGCCTTGCACGGGGTGGGCAGCAGCGACATTCCGTTCCTGTCGCAGCATGCGATGGACGACCCGTGCATCCTCACCAACCCGCGGACCTCGAGCCAGCGTGATGTCGAGGTGGTGTATGGCGAGGCCCTCTGAGCCTGGCGCGAATGCGCTGACCGGGCTGCTGGGGCTGAGCAACCACACTGTTCGCAAAAGCCACTACCCGGAACTGGCGGCGCGCCTGGACGAGCTGGAAACCGAGCGCAAGCGCTATTCGTGGCTGTTCGAGCATGCGGTGCACGGCATCTTCCAGGCCAGCCTCGACGATGGCCTGCGCGCCGCCAACCCGGCGCTGGCGCGCATGCTGGGGTATGCCGACCCCCAGGCAGTGCTGTTTTCCCGGCGTGACCTGGCCAGCCACCTGTTCGTGGGCGGCCAGGCCGAGTTGCAGGACATTGCCCAGGTGCTGCAGCGCGAGCAGGCCCTGCTGGGTTACGAAACCCAGCTGCGACGCAAGGACGGCAGCAGCATCGATGTGCTGATGAACCTGGTGCTGCGCCCGGACGAGGAGGGTGTGGTCGAGGGGTTCGTCGCCGACATCACCGAGCGCAAGCTGGCGCAGGAGCGTCTGCAGCAACTCAACGACGAGCTGGAGCAGCGCGTGGCCGAGCGTACCCGCCAGCTGATGGAGGCACGCGATGCGGCCCAGGCGGCCAACCGCAGCAAGGACAAGTACCTGGCCGCCGCCAGCCACGACCTGCTGCAACCGCTCAACGCTGCACGCCTGTTGATTTCGACCCTGCGCGAGCGCCAGTTGCCGCAGGCCGAGCAATTGCTGGTGGAGCGCGCGCACCAGGCGCTGGAAGGTGCCGAAGACCTGTTGAGCGATCTGCTGGATATTTCCCGGCTCGACCAGGCGGCAATCAAGCCTGACCTTGACCTGTACCTGCTGGACGATGTGCTGGCGCCGCTGGCCTCGGAGTTTCAGCCGGTGGCGGCTGCCGAGGGCCTGGGCCTGCGTTTGCGCAGCGGGCGCCAGGTGATCCGCACCGATGTGCGGCTGCTGACGCGGATCCTGCGCAACTTCCTCAGCAACGCCTGCCGCTACACCGAACAGGGGCGCATCCTGCTGGGGGCGCGGCGGCGTGGCGACTGCCTGCGCCTGGAGGTCTGGGATACCGGGCGCGGCATTGCTGCGCAGCGCCTGCAATCGATCTTTCTCGAATTCAACCAGCTCGATGTGGGCCGCGCCGCCGATCGCAAGGGGGTGGGCCTGGGCCTGGCGATCGTCGAGCGCATTGCGCGGATCCTCGATTACCCGGTACGGGTGCGCTCCTGGCCGGGGCGCGGTTCGGTGTTCAGCATCGATGTGCCGCTCTCCACCGAACGTCGTTGCCCGCCGGTGCTGGCGCCAGCACCGCTGCCGAGCGTCGGCGACCCGCTGCCGGGGCGCCGCCTGCTGGTGCTGGACAACGAACTGAGCATCCTGCAGAGCATGGCCGCCCTGCTGGCCCAGTGGGGGTGCGAGGTGCTGACCGCGACCGACCGCGAGACGGCATTTCAGGTGTTGCAGGGGCGCGCGCCGGAACTGGTGCTGGCGGACTTTCACCTGGACCACGGGGTGACCGGCTGCGAAGTGGTGCGCGACCTGCGTGAGCATTTCGCGGTGACCATACCCGCCGTGATGATCACCGCCGATCGCAGCGACCAGAGCCGCCGTGCGATGCAGCGCCTGGGCGCGCCATTGCTCAACAAGCCGGTCAAGCCGGGCAAGCTGCGTGCGGTGCTGAGCCAGCTGCTGGGCGAGGCGGGCGTGCGATAAACAGCGAGACTACCCCCGCGGACGAGTTTTTTTGCTATAAAGGCCGCCCTCAGGGGAGCGTTGACGCTCGTTCGAGGGGCATTTCGGACAAAACCACCTTCATTTGTATTGCCCCTTGCGAAACTCGGCCTTAGACTGCCGCCCCCTGTAAATTGAGTGCCGGATGGTGCTTGAAGAATTGCGCCGCCGGCGAGCTGTTCGCCGGTAGTACCCGATCGCCTAAATGCACGTATTTTTTATAGAGAAATCAATGACAAAGGAAAAGTTGCTGGCCATGCCGGCCGATGACTACATGAACGCTGAGCAGCATGCCTTTTTCACCGAGCTGTTGCAGTCGATGAAAGTGGAGATCCATGAGCGCATCGAGAAAAGTCGTGTAGCCATCGAAAGCCTGGACACCCCTGCTGATCCTGCCGACGCCGCCTCGGTCGAAGAAGAGCGTCACTGGCTGGTCAACACCATCGACCGCGACCAGCGCCTGCTGCCCCAGCTGGAAATTGCCCTGGGCCGCATCAAGGACGACAGCTTCGGCTGGTGTGAAGACAGCGGCGAGCCGATCGGCCTCAAGCGCCTGCTGATCAGCCCCACCACCAAGTACTGCATCGAGGCGCAAGAGCGCCACGAGCAGCTCGACAAGCACCAGCGTCAGGCCTGACGCCCGCTGTCGTACCAGCAAGCCCCGGGTTCACAGCCCGGGGCTTTTGCGTTTCTTTGCCTTGCATCAAGCAGGAGGGTCTTACATCCAACGAAGCATGGATAATGGCCTTGTAGTGGCGTTTAATGGGGGCACAATAACGACACTGCGGGAACCATTGTTATGATGCGAGAAGGATCTCTGCCTGGCACGCTGGTGCCGCTGCAAGGTACGTCCACTGGCGCCCGGCGCTGGTCGGGCACGGCGCTGCAAAGCCTGGTGCTGGTGGTGTTGCTCAGTGCCATGGCGTTTGCCGATGTGTCCTTCTACCTGTGTCTGCCATTGGCCTTGCTGGCCCTGTGGCTGCCGTTGATGCGCAAGCGGCCGGCCGAGGTGGTGAGCGAGCAGGACCCGCTGGGCGACCTGACCCGTGACCTGGCCCAGGCCACCAGCCACAACGCGCTGTCTGCCGCTGGCGTTGCCCATGCGGTGCAGCAACTGGCCGACAAGCTGCAATCGCAACTGGTGTCGGCGGCGCAGATCGTCAGCAGTGCCGAAGTCATGATCGGTACCGAGAAAGCCACTTCGCAGCTCAGCCAGCAGGCCCTGGGCGCGGCCCGCGAGGCCCACCACAGCAGTGCTGCCGGCAGAACGGTGCTGGCCGAGTCGATCCAGCGCATGCACCAGCTCAGCGCCCGTGCCAACGACAGCCGCGAACTGATCGAGGCGCTGCACCAGCGCAGCGAAGACATCGCCCGGGTTACCCTGGTGATCCAGACCATTGCCAGCCAGACCAACCTGCTTGCATTGAACGCGGCCATCGAGGCCGCGCGCGCCGGCGAACACGGTCGTGGCTTTGCCGTGGTGGCCGATGAGGTGCGTGGCCTGGCCGGACGTACCGCCAGTGCCACCGAGGAGGTCGGCCTGATGGTGGCCGATATCCAGCAGCGTACCGCCCAGGTGGTGGAGCAGATCCGTGAGTTGTCCGATGACCTGCACCAGGGGGTGGACCAGGTCGAGCACACCGGCGAGCAACTGGACGCCATCGCCGGGCTCGCCGCTGGCGTCGAGCAGCAGATCGATGCGATCGCTGCCGGTACCGAGACCAACCGTACTCAGCTCGACAGCCTGTTCCAGGCCGTGGCGCAGATGCGCAGCGACCTGGTGGTGAGCGACCAGCAGACCCAGCGCCTGGCCCAGGCAGCCGTGCAGATGGAAGGTCAGGCCGAGCGTATCAGCGAGCGTCTGGCCGAGGTGGGGCTGGATGACTACCACCAGCGCGTATACGACCTTGCCCGCCAGGGGGCCCAGAAAATTGCCGAACGCTTCGAGGCCGACATCGCCCAGGGGCGCATCAGCGTCGATGCTCTGTTCGATCGCCAGTATCAGCTGCTGCCCGGTACCCGCCCGGCCCGTTACCGCACGCGTTTCGACGACTACACCGACCAGGTACTGCCCGCGATCCAGGAGCCGCTGCTGGCCCAGCATGAAGGCCTGGTGTTCGCCATTGCCTGTACCCAGCAGGGCTATGTGCCGACCCACAACAACGCCTTCAGCCAGCCACTGACCGGTGACGAGGCGACCGATACCGCGCACAACCGCAGCAAGCGCAAGTTCGACGACCGCACCGGTATCCGTTGCGGCAGCCATCAGCAACCGGTGCTGCTGCAGACCTATACCCGTGACACGGGCGAGCTGATGCATGACCTGTCGGTGCCGATCCAGGTACAGGGGCGCCACTGGGGTGGCTTGCGCCTGGGCTATCGACCCCAGCACAGCGTGATTTCCTGAGCCGGATTTGTTGCACTTGATGCAAAACAGCTATGCCGGGGATAGCTTTTTCCCGCAAGGGGCAGGGGTTTATCATCGCCTCATCGTTAGGCTGCTAATTAAATTCCGGAGGGAATCATGCAGTGCAAGGTCGATGTGGCGGTGATGATCGGCAGTGGCGTTCCCATTTCGCTGCGTTCGGTGGGCATGCGCGTGTGCTGGGTGGTGCTGGTCAACGGTGAGCGCAGAGGCACCGCGTTCGCCAGCCGTGACGAGGCACACGCCTGTCGCGCCGCCTGGCTGGCACAGTTCGATGGGCAGGGGCTGGACGCCTGTCAGGCCGGGTAGGCGCGGGGCCTGGCCTCGAGGGTCCTTGCCAGGTCGCAGGCCTCCCCGTGATGTCGGCGAAAGCCTTTCACCCGGCCCGTGGCAGACTCCGTGATATGGAAAAAACCGACGCCAGCCGGCACTACAATGTAGCGCGGCCGGGTTTTGCCGGATGCGCTCCCGATATTTTTTGATACTTCAAGTGTATTGCCCACTCGACGTGTTTCGGTGTTTTCGTGCATATTCGCTTCCCTGTGCAGTGAACATGTTCGTCCAGAGGTCCTTCGTTCTGGGATCTTTCTTTCAGCTATCGCATTTTTTCAGCGAGCACGCTGTCAGAGAAATCGGTTGCACTTTGGGAAATGGCTGTTTGTAGCCGCCGGTTATCAACTGGCAGGGCACGACGTGTTTTCCTTCGCAGCCTGGTGTCTGTGCGTACGAACAACCCTGGCACTGATCCACTAGTCTTTCAGACTTCAAATTGAAAACCGGGACCTTCGCGGCGCAGTGCCGCCTGCGAGGTGGCGGGGTGATGCTGGTTTTGAGGAATTAATCATTGGCAGTCAGTAATCTGGATATGCACGCCCTCTTCGTGTTGGGCGACCTGCGGGCCAAGTTGGTCAAACAGTTTCAATCGCGCTTCGTCTACGTGACCGAACAAAGTGCCGAAGGTATCTACCTTGCCGAGATCGATACCGAAGAGGCCCTGGTGGTCGATGACAAACAGCGGCTTGAACTGAAAGTGGGCGATCACTTTCGGGCGGCGGTATTGCCCAGCCGCGAAGGTGGCAAGTTGGAGATCCGCTTTCGCGACATCAAGCTGACCGTCTACGAACTGGGCGATTATGCGTTCGTGACCGTGCCCGAAGGGCATGGCATCGTGTTCCGCGAGGGGCAGACCGTGGTGATGGTGTTTGCTGCCCACGAGCAGATCAAGGAAGGCCTGACCAAGACCCTGAAGGCTGCCACGGCCAAGGCCGCCAAATGGCGCAAGGGCGAACTGACCTTCAAGGCCAGCGAGTGAGCAGTACCGCTGCGGCGTCGGGGCGTGCGCGCTTCCACGCCGAGCATCAGGCCCGCGCCCAGGCCCAGGCCCTGGAGTGGCTGGCACAACGCGCGGTGCTGCAGGGCGCCTGGTTGAACTGGGTGGCAGGGCAGCTGTATCAGCTGAGCCCGCCGGAATATGCGGCGATGGTGCGCCGCGAGCTGCAGGTGTTGGCAGCTCGATAGGGCCAGGAGTCAGTGCCCGGTATCGCGCCCGCGGCCACTGCTGACCTCTTCGGGCACGTCATCCCCGGCCATGCGCTTGCGAAACAACCCGGCCCGCGCCAGCAGCAGGGTGGTCACCGGCACGGTGATCGACAGCAGGATCGGGATCAGCCAGGCGTGCAGTACAGGCGAGTGCTTGAGGCCCGAAAAGTACAGGATCGAAGCCATGGCCACGCACCAGGTGCCGAAGGTCGACGCCAGGGCGGGCGGGTGCATGCGCTGGAAGAAGGTCTTCAGGCGCAGCAGGCCTACCGCGCCGCTCAGGGCGAACAGGCTGCTGACGACCAGCAGCACAGCCGTGACCACTTCAAGCCAGAACGGCAATTCGACGGTCGAGTTCATTCGATCACCTCGCCACGCAGCAGGAATTTGGCCAGGGCAAACGAGCCGACAAAGCCGAACAGGGCTATCAGCAGCGCACCTTCGAAGTAGGTGTCGCTGGCGTAGCGGATACCCAGCACCAGCATCATCAGCATGGCCAGAATGTACAGGTAGTCCAGCGCCAGTACCCGGTCCTGCGCCGAAGGGCCCTTGAACAGGCGCACCAGGGTCAGGGCCATGGCCAGGGCAAAGATGAACAGGCTGGCGAGAATGGCGTTGGCGAGCAGGCCAGTCATTCGAAAATCTCCATCAGCGGACGTTCGTAGGTGTGCTTGAAGTGGTCGATGAACTGCGTTTCATCGTCCAGATCGAAGACATGCAGCAGCAGGATGCTGCGGTCCAGCGCCAGCTCCGACCAGATGGTGCCGGGAATGACCGTGGTGATCATCGACAGCGCCGCCAGGCCATGGGCATCGCGCAGGTCCAGCGGAATACGGATGAAGCGCGAGCGTGGCGGCCGGCCACCGGCCTGCCATACGCTACGGGCAACCTGCAGGTTGGACATCACCACATCGCCCCCCACTCGCAGAATCAGCCGCACGATGGTGCCCGGCTTGCGTATGCGCACCGGTAGCGGACGCAGCGGCGCCATCAGGATGGGTGCCAGGATTGCCAGCAGTGCGCCAAGCAGCAGGTTGCCGGCACTCAGCGAGAGGTTGAGCAGCAACCACAACCCCCAGAGCGAAAGCGACAGCAGTGGTGCGGGAAACAGGCGCTTCATGGCTGCACCTGCCCGGCAATCGCCTCGCTGGTGGGGCCGGGCACCGGTCGCGTGCCGAGTACCGCATTGACGTAGCTGGCAGGGTCCTTGAGCCCGGCCGCCGTGTCCTGGGTGTAGCGCAGCAGTGGTTCGGCGCGCACGCTCAGCAGCACGCACAGCCCCAGCAGCAGCACGATGGGAATGCACTCATTGCGCCGTAGCAACGGCGAGGGGCGCTCCTGCGGGGTCCAGAAGCGCTGGATGCCGACACGGGTCAAGGCGATCAGCGATGCCAGGCCCGAGAGCACCAGCAAGGCCACCAGGCCCCAGCCGGCTGCAGACAGCGGCTGGTCGACCGGCACGCCCAGGCCGTTGGGGTTGAACAGGGCGCTGATCAGGCTCAGCTTGCCGATGAAACCGGACAGCGGCGGCATGCCGATGATCAGCAGCGCGCAGGCGATGAAGCTCAGGCCCAGGAATGCCATGGTCCAGGGAATCACCTGGCCGATCACCGCCTTCTGTTCATCGTCCAGGTTGATGCCCTTGGGCGGCTGCAGCGATTCCAGGGGCGAGGGCAGCGCATCGGTGTCGTCTTCCAGCGGGATCTCGTTGGCCGAGCGCGAGCGCTCGATCAGCTCGGCCAGCAGGAACAGCGCGCACAAGGCCAGGGTGGAGCTCACCAGGTAGAACAGTGCGGCGGCGGTCAGCGCCGCCTGGCCGAAGCCGATGGCGGCCAGCAAGGTGCCGGCCGAGACCAGGATGCTCAGGCTGGCCATGCGCTCCAGGCGTTGCGCCGCCAGGATCGACAGCGCCGCGCAGCCCAGGGTGGCCAGGCCACCGATGACCAGCCACTCGCCGCCGAAGAACGCCGAAGCGCCGGCCTGACCGGAGAACAGCAAGGTCCACAGGCGCAGCACGGTATAGGTGCCCACCTTGGTCATGATCGCGAACAGTGCGGCAACCGGGGCGCTGGCCGACGAGTAGGCCGGGACCAGCCAGAAGTTGAGCGGCCAGATACCCGCCTTGGCCAGAAAGGCCGTGGCCAGAATCGCCGCGCCGGCATGCAGCAGGCCGCGGTCGGCCTCGGGCACCAGCGGAATCTTCAGGGCCAGGTCAGCCATGTTCAGGGTACCGGTGACCCCGTAGAGCATCGCAGCCCCCACCAGGAACAGCGAGGAAGCGAGCAGGTTGATGGCAATGTAGTGCAGGCCGGCCTTGACCCGCGCACGACCCGAGCCATGCAGGATCAGGCCGTAGGAGGCGGCCAGCAGCACTTCGAAGAACACGAACAGGTTGAACAGGTCGGCCGTCAGGAAGGCGCCGTACAGGCCCATCAGCTGGATCTGGAACAGGGCGTGGAAGCTGGCGCCTGCACGGTCCCAGCGCGCGGTGGCGAACACCAGCGCGCTGACCCCGACGATGCCGGTGAGTACCAGCATCAGTGCCGAAAGGCGGTCGAGCACCAGCACGATGCCGAAAGGTGCCTGCCAGTTGCCCGGCAGGTACACGCCGATCGAGCTGGCCTGGCCCTGCTCCTGCACCCACAGCAGCAGGCAGATCGAAATACCCAGCCCGGCCAGGCTGGAGACCAGGTTGATGCGGGCCTTGAGCGGCCGGCGCTTTTCGCCCAGCAGCAGCATCAGTGCGGCGGTCAGCAGCGGCAGCAGAATGGGCGCGACGATCAGTTGGTTCATCACACTCATTCTTTAGGCTCCCGGCCATCCACGTGGTCGGTGCCGGTCAGCCCGCGCGAAGCCAGCAGCACCACCAGGAACAAGGCGGTCATGGCGAAGCTGATGACGATGGCCGTCAGTACCAGTGCCTGGGGCAACGGGTCGGTGTAATGGAGCAGGTCCTGGGGTACGCCGTCCTTGATGATCGGCTCCTTGCCGATGAACAGGCTGCCCATGCTGAAGATGAACAGGTTGACGCCGTACGACAGCAGACACAGGCCCATCACCACCTGGAAGGTCCGTGGGCGCAGGATCAGCCACACGCCTGACGCGGCGAGCACACCGATGGCAATTGCAATCACTTCTTCCATCAGGCGGCTCCCGGGTTGACGGTGGGTTTGGGCTGGCTGCTCGGCCGGTGGCTGCGCACCGACTGGTGGGCCAGTGCGGTGAGGATCAGCAGCGTGGACCCGACCACCACGGTAAAGATGCCCGTGTCGAAGAACAGGGCGCTGGCGACATGGATGTCGCCCAATATCGGCAGGTCAAGGTGCGCGGTATGCGTGGTCAGGAACGGGTAGCCAAGCAGCATCGCCCCGGCCCCGGTGAGGGTTGCCAGCAGCAGGCCGGTGCCCATCCAGCGCAGCGGACGCAGGCTCATCTGGGCTTCCACCCACTGGGTGCCGGCGACCATGTACTGCAGGATGAACGCCACCGACATCACCAGGCCGGCGACGAAGCCGCCACCGGGCTGGTTGTGGCCGCGCATGAACAGGTACATCGAGATCACCAGCGCGATCGGCAGCAGCAATCGCACCAGGGCGGCGGGCACCATCATGAAGCCCAGCGCGGTATCGGCGGCCTGACGCGGGTTGACCAGGTCGGTGACCACGTCCGGCGCCAGCAGGCGCTGCTGGGCAGGCAGCTGGATGCTCTCCTTGGGCGGGCGGAAGCGGCGCAGCAGGGCAAACACGCTCAGTGCCACAGCCACCAGTACGGTGATTTCACCCAGGGTATCGAAGCCGCGGAAGTCAACCAGCATCACGTTGACCACGTTGGTGCCGCCACCCTCGGGCAGCGCCCGGCTCAGGTAGAAGGAAGAAATCACGTTGGGTGTCGGGCGGGTCAGCATTGCGTACGACAGCAAGGCCATGCCACCGCCGACCAGCACCGCCAGCAGCAGGTCGCGCAGGCGGCGTGCCACAGCGCGCTCCTTGCTGCCGGGCAGGGGCGAGATGTCTTCGATACGCCGTGGCAGCCAGCGCAGGCCCAGCAGGATCAGCACCGTGGTGACCACTTCGACCACCAGTTGGGTGAGCGCCAGGTCCGGCGCCGAGAACCAGACAAAGGTGATGCAGGTCATCAGGCCGCAGACGCTGACCATGGTCAGGGCCGCCAGCCGGTGGTACTTGGCCTGCCACGCAGCGCCGATGGCACAGATGATCGCGATCAGCCAGAGCATCACGAATACACCTGAGCCCGGGATCTTGGGCCGGTCGCCCCAGCTCAACCCGGTTTGCAGCATGGGCAGCACGCCGGCGAGCAGGGCGATGAGCACCAGCATGAACAGCTGCTTCTGCAGGCGGCGGGTGGTGAACAGGCGCTCGAAGCGGCGCGCCACACGCATCAGCAGCACCTGGCCGTGTTCGAAGAGGCGCTTGCCATTGAACAGCTCGATCAGCGGCGGGTAGAGGAAGCGCCCGCGCTTGAGCTGATTGCGCAGCACCAGGTAGAGCACCACGCCGCCGCACATGGCGATCAGGCTCATGATCAGTGGTGCATTCCAGCCGTGCCAGATGGCCAGGCTGTACTCGGGCAGCGTGCCACCCACCACCGGCAGTGCGGCAGCGGCCAGCAGCGGGCCCACCGACTGCGCAGGGAAGATACCCACCACCAGGCAGGTCAGCACCAGCAACTCGACCGGCGCGCGCATCCAGCGGGGCGGCTCGTGGGGGGTATGGGGCAGGTCGGTGGCCGGCGGGCCGAAAAACACGTCGACGGTGAAGCGCAGCGCATAGGCGACGCTGAAGGTGCCCGCCAGGGTCGCGATGATCGGCAAGGTGGTTTCGACCCAGGCCGTGGAACTGATGAACACGGTTTCGGCGAAGAACATTTCCTTGGACAGAAAGCCGTTCATCAAGGGTACGCCGGCCATCGAGGCACTGGCGACCATGGCCAGGGTGGCGGTGAACGGGATCAGCCGGAACAGCCCGCTGAGCTTGCGGATATCGCGGGTGCCGCTTTCATGGTCGATGATGCCGGCGGCCATGAACAGCGAGGCCTTGAAGGTGGCATGGTTGAGAATGTGGAACACCGCCGCTACCGCTGCCAGCGGGCTGTTCAGGCCCAGCAGCAGGGTGATCAGGCCCAGGTGACTGATGGTCGAGTAGGCCAGCAGGCCCTTGAGGTCGTTCTGGAACATGGCCGCATAGGCGCCCAGCAGCAGGGTGCAGGCCCCTGCGCCGCTGACGATCCAGAACCATTCTTCGCTGCCGGCCAGCGACGGCCATAGCCGGGCCAGCAGGAACACCCCGGCCTTGACCATGGTGGCCGAGTGCAGATAGGCCGAGACCGGCGTGGGCGCGGCCATGGCGTGGGGGAGCCAGAAGTGGAAGGGGAATTGAGCGCTCTTGGTCAGGGCGCCGAGCAGTATAAGGGGAAGCAGAATGGGGTAGAGGGCATGACTGCGAATCAGGTCACCGGCGGCCAGGACCTTGTCCAGGTCATAGCTGCCCACCACATGGCCGAGCAGCAGTACCCCCGCCAGCAGGCACAAGCCACCGGCCCCGGTGACCATCAGCGCCATATAGGCGCCGCGCCGTGCATCGGCACGGTGGTGCCAGTAACCGATCAGCAGGAACGAGAACAGGCTGGTCAGTTCCCAGAAGAACACCATCTGGATCAGGTTGCCAGAGATCACCAGGCCCAGCATGGCACCCATGAACGCCAGGAAAAACGCGAAGAAACGCGGAACCGGGTCCTGGGGTGACATGTAGTAGCGCGCATACAGCGACACCAGGGTGCCGATGCCCAGCACCAGCAGCGAGAACAGCCAGGCGAACCCGTCCATGCGCAGCACGAGATTGAAGCCCAGGCTCGGCAGCCACAGAAATTCTTCACGGATGACGCCGCCATCGGCAATTTGCGGGTACAGGAGTGCGACCTGCACGGTACCGACCAGCGCGACAAGGCCGGCCAGAAGTGATTCGCTGTTACGCGCGTTGTGCGGCAGTACAGCCGCCAGACAGCTGCCAACAAACGGCAGAAGCAGTAGAACTATCAAGGACATAGATTTCTAATCTGCAGAGGTTTGTAAGGGATCATACGTGGCGCCCCGTCGATCACCAACACGCAAGCTGTCGCAGAATCCTACTTTTGCGCCTCATCAACGCGTTTTTTTATAACAGTTTTTTACAAGAATTGTGCCGCTATTGCAGATTACCGGTCCGTTTGTTGCACCTGTTGATCGTCATCACTGGCGCCGAGGGGCTCGCCACGGCGTTTGATCTTCAGTTCGCTGACCACCACCGCGATCACGATCAGTAGCCCGCCGAGCAGTGCGATGCCCGGCAGACGCTCGCCCGCCAGGCGGCCGACGATACCGGCCCATACCGGCTCTGCAGCGTAGATCAGCGTAGCCCGGGTGGGCGAGACTGATTGCTGGGCCCAGTTCATTGCCACCTGGATCACCGCACTCATGGCGCCCAGGCCGACGGCACTGCCCAGCAGCAGCCAGGAAAAGTCCGGCAGGGCTTCCCGGGTGGGCACCACCATCATGAACGACAGCGCCGACGCGGTAGCCAGTTGCACCACGGTCACGCGGCGCACGTCGACCTTGCCGGCATAGTTGCTGATCAGAATGATCTCGGCTGCGATCGCCACGGCGCCGATCAGCGTGGCGACTTCGCCGGGGCTGAACTGCAGCGAGCTGCCACTGGGGCCGGCCACCAGCATCAGTCCGGCGAACGCCAGGCCAATGCCCAGGCTCGGCATCAGCCCCGGGCGCCGGCCCAGCACCAGCCACTGCAGCAGCGGTACAAAAGGTACGTACAAGGCGGTGATGAATGCCGACTGGCTGCTGGTGATGGTTTGCAGGCCCACGGTCTGCAGGCCGTAGCCCAGCATGATCGAGGCGCCGATCAGCACGCCGGCCTTGACTTCGAACCAGGTCAGGCCGGACAGCGCACGCGCACTGAACGCTCCGACAAACAGCGCCGCCGCTGCAAAGCGCAGGCCGACGAAGAACATCGGGCCGCTGACGGTCATCACGTTATGCACCAGCAGAAAAGTGGCGCCCCAGAGCATGGTGATGAACACCAGCACCAGTTCGGCCTTGCTCAGGCGCAATGAAAGGAAGAGGGATCGGGCAGTGGTCGGCGAGGTCATGGGCTTGCACACGTGGGGCGAGCGACGCACAATGCGTCGGAAGGTGGGCAGTATACTGCGCAAGCCATGTGAGTGAGCAATATAGTGCACAAAGATTCCAGTCAGCGGGCCTCCGTGCTTCAGCACGTGAGCCAGAATATCCGGCGCCTGCGCCATGCGGCAGAGCTGAGCCAGAGCGCCCTTGCAGAAAAATCCGGTGTCAGCCGACGCATGCTGGTGGCAATAGAAGCGGGTGAAAAGAATGTCAGCCTGACCACCCTCGACCTGATCGCCGAGGCCTTGTCGGTGGCGTTCAGCGACCTGATCCAGGCACCTGACAGCCGTGACCCTGATCGCATCAACGAACTGGCCTGGGCCGGTGTGCACCCCGGCAGCAAGGCCGTGTTGCTGGCAAGTTCCAGGGCCAGCCGCGAGGTGGAGTTGTGGGAGTGGCGCCTGGAACCGGGCGAGGTGTACCCGGCCGAGGCCGATTTCGACGGCTGGAGCGAACAGATCTACGTGTTCGAGGGGCGCCTTACCCTGGTGATAGAAACGCAGGAATATGTGCTGGCGGCTGGCGATTTCTACAGCTTCGCCAGCAACCGCATGCATGCCTACCGCAACGATGGCGACGTGGCGACGCGCTTCGTGCGCAACGTGGTGATCTGAAGGCCTGTCAGCGCCGATTGGCGTCAAGCCACTCCTGGGTGGAGACCACCTGCGCGTAGGCGAAGGCCAGCGACGCCATGTACGCCGCGTGGGCCTGGGCCGCCGGTACGACCACGCCGTTGAATTCCAGGTCGCGGGTGGCGCAGGCATCGTGCACCACCGTGGTGCCATAGCCCATGTCCGAGGCGGCCCGGGCGGCGGCATCGATGCACATGTGGCTCATGCTGCCGACCAGGGTCAGGCCGGTAATCTTGTGCTGGTCGAGCAGGGCCTTGAGGTCGGTGCCCAGAAAGCTGTTGACGTTGTGCTTGAGCACCACCGGCTCGCCCTCGCGAGCGGCTGCTTTCGGATGAATCTGCGCGCCTTCGGAGCCCGGAGTGAAGAAACTGTCTCTTATACACATCTCCGAGCCCACGAGAC
>OLII01000458.1_pt1 | contig 15430 bp, 17 predicted proteins | sample 1609481 | NCBI WGS metagenome assembly OLII01 (sample SAMN05416859, study PRJEB24817) | seawater metagenome | isolation source: Sea water | place: Canada:Atlantic | collected 2013-11 | reverse complement strand
GCCTTGAGCCCGTCCAGCGCATCGATCTGGTCTTGCAGGCCATCGATCTTGTCGACGACTTCTTTGCCCAGCTGGGTCTCGCCGACCTTGCCGGTAAGAGCTTGTAGCATTGTGGTTACGTCGGTCGAGGTTGAGGCGATGACCTTGAGGAACCCACTCACTCCATACGCGTTTCGAGCGCGGATGAAATAGAAGTAGTTGGTTGAGAAAGCCAGCGCCGTGTGCACCAGACTGAGCCCCTGCCCCAGGTACGCGGCCTGCCCAGCGGTCGCCAACGGGTCCATGCTGAAGAAGTATTCATAGGTTCCACCGTTCAGGCCGTGCTGCACGTTGCTCGGGAACAGTGTGATCGTGTCGATCGTCGCTTGCACCGCGCACGCCTCGGGCACTGCTGGGCCGTTGATGTTGACCGTGATGCTGGCTTCACCCGAGCGCGTCAGCGGCCCCAGAGCCGCAACGCTCATCGTGTAGCTACCAGATGGCAGCCCCGCCAGTTCCAGCTGGACCGCCGTTGCCGGGATCTGGTGTGCCTGCACGGCGCGCGCGCCTTGCCGGACAGTCACGGCATAGCCGTTGACGATGCCGAACGGCGGCACCCAGCTCAGCACACCCTGGGAAACCTCGGCGGTTTCGTGGGTGCTCCAGACCAGGCCGGTAGGCGACCCCAGCCCCCCGGTCGGCAAATTGATGAAGCCGATAGGGTCGTAGGGTTTACCCACTGCATCATCGAAAATGGCAGGCTCGTACTGCGAGACAGTGACGGTGCAGCCATCGTCTGGCGCCATGTTCCAATCGGTGACAATGAACTCGCCGACAATGTTCAGCGACGGCAGGTTCACTCTGACCACGCGCCCCGGGCGGCAGTTGTAGCCGGCGAAGTGCATCGGGAGCTGCAGTGATCCGCCGGCGCGGGCGCGCCGAAGCTTGATGTTCGCCAGGCGCTGGGCCTGGTAGGCATCACTCACATAGCCCAGCGATATCGATTCAGGCGCCTCACCTCCATCATCAACCACCCACTGCTGAACCCGCACCTCCGGGAAGTCCGTTTCAGCCCAGGCTTGCGAGGGGTCGATGAACGTGCCGGTGACGATGTTGACGGCGGCGTCGTTGGTCACCTCGGTCGAACCCGACACAGTACCGATCACCATATCCTCGGTGATCTCGAAGTCTGCCGGGCCGTAGTAGGCCCCGGCCTGCAGCATCCACTTGCCGCCCACACGGATCAGCTGGCCGGCACACGACTCCTCCAGCTTCTGGATCACCTGGGTGCGCTGCTCGTCCGCGCCGATCACGCAGCCTGTGCGGTAGCGGGTGCCCAGCCTGCCATCAGCGTTGACCACCGCTTCGTCGCAGACGTTTGCAGCGCTGGCGAAGGTCTCGAAGATGATCTCGTCATCCGGCACTTTGCAGCGCTCACGCAGGTACCAGAGCAGGTGCAGCGCGGTGTTCTCGCTGTACCTGGTGCGACCGATGCGCGGGTCGTACAGGTCATTCCGCCCGCGCACGACAAAGCGCACATCGGGAATGCCAGACGGGAATTTTTCAGGGTCGTGCTTCAGCGATACACGGACAAAGGACAGGCCGCGACCGATCTGCGAGTTCCTCCAATCCCGGCAGTTAGCCTTGAGGAATGCGTTGACCTGTGTCGGGTTCACAATCAACTGGTACGAGGCGTTCGCGCCGTAGGTGGAGATATCTTCCTCGCCCAGGTAGACCGCCTCCAGCGCGTCAATGGCGCCTTCGCTCAGCACATAGACGAGGTGAACCCACTCTCCCTCGCTCTGGCCGCCGGTCTGTTCCTGGGCCCACACCAGTACGCCACCCGTGCTGACTCGACCCAGAATGAATCTGGCTGGGGCCTTTGATGAGCGGACGGTTTGCGCCGAGGGCTCGCTGCTCGCGCCGGCACCTCCCTTGAGCGCAGCGCCCTGCTGCGAGCCAACAAACAGGCCTACCGCGCCGCCGATCAGCGCAAAGCCAATACCGCCGGTGACGAAGCCCAGTGCGGCGCCGGCGGCAACCAGTGCGACCTTCTTGACTGCCTTGCTCATTCAACCCTCCACACAGCCAGGGGGTCGCAGGCAATCCGCCCTACCCCATCCTCGGCGACAGACCAGAACTCGCCGGCCCAGAACACGGCCACGCCACGACCGTTCTCGCCGTCGTACATCGCCACATCACCGCGCTGGATGAACGCGGGGTCGATGCGTTGAAAGCACGCATCCCAAGCAGCGGCGAGCGACCCGTGCAGTTTCTTGAGCAGGCGCTTGGCACCTGTCTCGGTGCGGTATTTGCCGCGGTACCGGCCAGCCGGGTCGACCCCGCAAACGGCCAGCGCGCAGTCAGCGGCAAACAGGCAGCAGTCAAATTCGCCCCATGAAAAAGGCCGCTCGGAGGCGGCCTTGATGGTGTTGGCAAGCTGTGTTGTCCAGTCTCGATTGCGCATGGGCTACTCGTACTTGAATGAAGGTGCGTCCTTCTTGGCGCCCCAGTAGATTGGCCAGTCCGCCATCTGCGCGACGGCGAAGAAGAAGCGGTCGTCCTGGTACCGGGCCCGGTGGTTTTCGTCGGTCCAGCGCTCGGTGCCGGTGCGGCTCCACTCAGCCATACGGTCGATGATCGGCACCTTGATTGCGTTGCCGTCGCTGCCGTTGCCGGCGTAGGAGAACTGGGCCGCATCCATCCGGCCGCTGAAGAGAATGTCGGCCGCATACCCGCCGGCCTGGTCGATCACGACGAACATGAGCTTGGCGTTACGCCCACGACAGCCTTTCAGGCTGGTCTCAGTGATGATCGTAGTGTCCAGACCGTTGAGGGTCAGGTCCACGCTCATCGGCGAACCCGAGCTACTGCTCTCCTGGGCCTCGCCGACTTCGCCAAACGAGCCGACGCCCTGGTAGGTAATGCCGTCGAGCACCAGGTCGCCGGTACCTGTGTGGGCGAAGACCATGCCGTCAGGGAAGTCCAGCTGGCAGGCGTACACCGCCATGAAGTTGCCCTGGGCGATGATGTCCACCACCCGCTGGCTGAAAGGGAATGCGCCTGCCATCAGAAAGCCTCCCGGAAATCGAGCGTGCCGTTGGCCACCAGCGGCCGCACGCTCAGTGCATGGGTGTCAGAGGTCCTGCGCATTTCGGCGTAGGGCGCCCTGTATTCAACCGCGGCGCCGGCCGCGATCGTCTTGCGAATCCTCTTGTTGATGTTCACCAGCACCTGACCATTGGCGCCGGAAACGGCGTCATCGATGACCTCGAACATCTCGCCGGCGATCGTGATGTAGTCCCCCATGGAGAACACCAGCTTGTTCGCCGTGACGCCGCCCAGGCGCATGAAGGAAGCCTGGGCGGTGGCGGTCACGACAACCGGTGCGCCGATGAAGTCGGAGCGGGTGCGGGTGAACGCCGGCAGGTTGAAGGTGCCGAACATCCCTTGCAGTCGCCCAATGAAGGCCGTCAGCACGCGCTCCTCATCGCGAGAGAGCGCCGAAAACGTCAACTGACACTGCCAGTAGGCCCCCGGGTATCCAACGATCTGTTGAGCGTTGGAGAGCGACGACGTGAACGCACGGTTGTTGTAGACGACTCCCCAGGTCATTTCATTCGGGCACAGGCCATCCGGCCATGCGATTGCCATGTACTTTTCTCCTGGTGGTCGATCAGCCTTTGCGCAGTTGCTGCCGCGCCGGTCCGTTGCTGCGGAAGTCCTTCAGGACCATCTGGTACCCGGCCTGGGCTCCCTGCTTGGCCGCCTCCTGAATCCGGGCAAGCGTGGCCTCATCAGCAGACCCCTGAACCGATATGTGCTGCTGGATCGGCGGCATGGCGCTCCACTGGCCCTGGCCGCCGTTGGCCTGAATGTCGCTCAAGGTTCGGTCCAGCTTGGCGCTAGTGCCGGCCGTGGTGACTCGCTCGCCCTTCTGCAACAGCCAGGTGCCTTCTCGCGGAATACTGTCGATGCCGTCGTGCGCCATACCCACCAGCGACAGGCTGCTGGCCAGCGCGGTGGTGCTGGTGAGTGCTGCAGATGCAGGTGCGGCGTTCGCGCCGAACGATGCCAGCGAGGCCATGGCCGCCGCCGGCGCATAGGCCGCGGCCATCGACGTGCCGGTGACAGCTGCCACCGCAGCCGAGGAAGCGGCGGCCGTGTCGCCGATAGCGGCGTTGACCGCCATCTGCAGGCCGATCTTCACTAGCATGTGCAGCAGGTCGTTCGCGATGCCCTCGGCAAAGGCGCTGAAGTTGAACTTGCCGGTCTTCACGAAGTTGACCAGTTCGTCTTCCAGGCTGCCCAGGGCATTGCTGGTGACGCTGTACATCTGCGACGACATGTCCTTGGCATTGTCGGAATAGTCCTGCCAGGCCGCGCGGGCGCCATCCGCCCAGTTGGATTCGGCAGCGTCAAGCTGGCTGTAGTAGTCCTGCTGGATGACCAGGCGCTCGGCCAGTGCCTCCTCGAGCAGCGCTGTCTCCTTGTCGTAGCGAGACTTGGCATCTGGATCGCCGAGCAGGTCGGCCTCCTTGAACTGCTTGTACAGCTCGCTGCGCTGCTTCGCGAAGTCCTGCTCGATGGCCAAGTTCTCGCGCAGGCGGGAACGGAATTTCTCCCCCTGCCCGGCGCCGGCGATCTCAAGCTCGAAGCCCTGGCGCACGATGGTGTTGCTGTCCTTCAGGTTCGCCGCGTAGGTCGCCAGCTTGAGGTCTTCCTGGTTCTGCTTCTGGAGCTTGACCTTGGCGTCGAGCTCGGCGGCCAGGTCCTGCAGCACCTTCTTGCGCTCGGTGCTGACGCCCTTCAGCTTGCCGGTCTCCAGCTCGAACGCGAGCTTGGCCACCTCGGTAGCCTTGCCCTGCTTGCCGGTGGTCTCGTCGATCAAGGCGATCTGCCGGCGGTAGCCTTCCTCGGCGTCGATGCCGCGCTTCTTCAGGGCGTCGGCTGCGGCCTTGGATTTTGACTTGGCGTCCTCCTCGGCCTTCTGGGTTGCTGCTGCGGCCTTGATTGCGGCGTCGGCGCGCCGCTGACCAGCCACCAGAAGGTCACCCTCGCCGGCCTTAAGGCCCTCGACCAGACCAGCCTTGACGCGAGCTTCGAGCTTGTCGGCTTCCGTACGCTTGCCGGCCAGCAAGATCTGCTCTTCGATCTTCTTGGCCATCTCGGTGTAGACCGTAGACCGCTCAGGCACTGTACCGGCGTTGGTTGCTGCTGCCGCGCTGTTGGCATTGAACTCATCGGTGAGACGCTTTACCAAGGTAGCCGCATATGATGCCTTCTCACCCGCGTCCGCCACGGCGCCCGACTGCGCGACCCAGGCCTGCAGAGCTTCTGGCTTCAGTCGGAAGCGTCGAGATAGGTCATCGATAACGAGCGATAGCGGCTGTCCAGCGGCATACGCCTCATCGAACTCCTGCCTGATGCGCGGAAACAGAGAGCTGCCGAGATCACGGTTAACCCGCTTCATCAGCGTGCTGTATGCATCCGCCTGGTCTTTGGTTGCCTGCTCGAAATCTGCCGTGTACTCGGCGAGCTGCGCAGCCTTTTGGTCACGACCTAGCGCCCTGAACTTCTCGGCGAGTTCATCAAGAGGTTTACCGACGTCAATGAGGGACTGCCGAGCATCGTCCGTTTTTGTTGCGAAGTAAGTGAGCGCAGCGCCTGCGGCGATGATGATGCCCGCAGGCCCGCCGAGAAGTGCCATTGCGGCCGAAGCCGCCCTGGCCGCAACGCCAACCGCAGTGATTCCTGCTGCAGCCACCGTGGACACGCCGGCCATTCTCGCCAGGGTTGCCTGGTATCGTGCAGCCTCCACCTGCGCCGCGAGAAAAGAAACCGCCGTACTTGCTGCCGCTGCCGCAAGACGGACCGTCAGCACTCCCGCCAGAACCACCGCCGCCTTCGCTGTGACTTCAATTGCGGTCTTCGCTGCCGGCGAAGAGAGGGCATCATTGAGCGCGTTAACCGCATCCTTCGCTCCGCCAAGACTTCCTTCACCTGTCAAAAGCCCTGAGATTGTATTCTGCAGCGCGTCAAGCGCGCCGCCAAACGTATCTCTTGCAGCGGCGGCTGCCCCCGAGTAGGACTCCTCGAGCGCATCCAGGATGATCCCCTGAGCACCGGCCACATTCCCGGTCGACTCCATCGCCAGAGCCATCTTTTTCTGCTCGTCGGTGAAGCGGAAGCCCTGCTTGCTGAGCGAGGTGAGGCCTTTGGATGGAACGTCCAGCGCGCGGCCGATTGTCTCGGCGGCGTCTTTAACTGTCACCCCAGTTCGGGTCGCCATATCCGCTGCGGACTGCAGTGCACGGTTGAACTGGTTTCCTACCACACCAGTGAAGGCCAGCAGCGTTGTTTGGGCTTGATTGATGTCGCCGCCAGAAAATGTGGTCGCCCGCTCCATAGCGGCGGCCATTCCATTGAGCTGGTCGCGGTTGAATCCCGCTGACTCACCAGTCGACCGAAGGACAGCACTGAGCTGGGCCTGCTCCCGCTCGGCGTTCCTCGTTTCCGAGACGAAGCGCCCGAAGATGCTCGCTACTGACAGGCCTGCTACGACGCCCGCCGCAACCTCGCCCAGCGCGCTCCAGGCGAACTTTGCCTGATTGGCCGCTTCCGCCATTTCCTTCGAGGATCTTTTCGCCGCTCTTGCCGCTTGATCGACAGGGCCAGTGAACCCACCGATTCGGGCAATCAGATCAAGAGTGAGGGTACCCAGTGATCCTGCCATGTTATCTCCAGGCAATAAAAAACCCGCCGAGGCGGGTTTGTTGTTTGGTGCTATCTACATAGCGAGGTCCATAGATCGGAAAAATCAGGTGACCCATCATCAAAAACCAGTGAGGAGGACTCGTGCGTATAGATAAACCGCTTAGCTCCGGCGTATCCACCAAACGAGTTTTTTGCGTTCACTGTACCGCAAGCGACGTTCTTTACTTCCGCAACTGAGTATCTTTTGGTCAATCCAAAGTCAGCACTGCTAGGATCTTTTAGGCTTGCCCTGACCGCAGAGAAAGCTCTAGATATCACAGCGGAATCGCTCACCATCGCGTTGCCTGGCTTTTCCTCGCGCCCCCCAAAAATCCAGTACCCGAAGATGAAAACAACTGCGACCAGAAACCCGGACAGCAAGATGGGGCGGAAATCTCTTGCGGGGCACATACAGCTCGGGCAAGCCTTGTCGGATGATGGGTAGACCGCTGAGCACTTCCTGCACTTCAATGTCGACATCGCTCTCTCTCCCAGAGAAACGTGCGAATCTACCATTACTCTACACAGGCCCCAAATCAGACCCAGTTGTCCATCGCCTCCTCCAGCGTCTCGACCCGTGGGTCCATGTGCGGAGCAAAGTCCTGGGCATACAGCCGAGGGGCGTCCTTGCCGGTCTTGGCGTTGAAGTACATCGCCTGGAACTGGGCCAGCGTGGCTTCGAGGCGCATGCCGGGGTGAAGCGATCCGCGCTTCAGGCGGAACCTCACCCAGGTCAGGAACTCGGGATAGGTCATGTTCTCCTGCGCCTCGGCAATGGTGCGGCCGCCTATCCCGTTCATCACCAGCTCGCACCATAGTTCGTCGATCGGCTCTAGCGCTTCTTCTTTCCCGTGGCGGCGCCGTTCTGCACTTCACCGATGGCGATCAGCAGCAGGTTGGTCAGGTCGGGGTCAAGAGCGCCCTTCTCCGGATCGTCCTCGCCGGTGATGTCGTTCACGGTGAACACCGGTTTGCCCTCGGCATCGCAGATGCTGGAAGCGATGCGGCAGGCCAGTGGGTCGGCGCCGCGGTGCGCGGCAATGTCGCCCACGGCCGTCTGGTAGGACAGCGGGCGCACGTAGCAAGTGAACTTGCTGCCAGCCCACTCGATTTCCTTGGCCACCGGGCGGGCCGTGAAGGCCTTGGCCTTCTTCAGGTTTGCAATGCTCAGCTCAGTCATGCGGTCACCTTACGAATCCAGGCGGAGCCGCCCGAACGCTGGATCGCGACGGTGGACGCCACCACGGCGTTCAGCGCGAAGTTGAACGGGAAGTCGGCAACGTAGCCGGAGAAAGTGAACCAGGTGCGCGACGACGGCAGAACGAAGTCGGATTCCTCGCTGATCTCTGCTGCTGCAGCTGCCCCGGTCCCGGTGCCGCCTGCGAAGGTGATGTTCGGCGCACTGGTGTAACCGCTGCCTGGGTTGGTGATGTTGATGCTCACCACCTCGCCGTCATCAACTACGGCGGTTGCGGTCGCACCGGTACCACCACCACCGCTGATACTGACGGTCGGCGCGCTGGTGTAGCCGCTGCCGGCATTGGTCACAGCGACCACTGCCAGGCTACCGGCCGAAACAGCGGTTGGGGCTGCAGTACCGTCCGCCCAGCCCACGGCCCAGTGCACCGTGGTGTCGCCATCGGCTTCGGACATCTGGTGCAGGCGGATATGGCTCGGGTTGTTCGGGTCGGCGTTCAGGCCCAACGAGGCCTGGCCAGGGGTGCGCAGGCCTTTCTTGTAGCTGCGCTCCTTGGCCACCAGGCAGGTGTCCTCGATCTGCTCCGCCGGCGCGCCGCCGGGTTCGAAGCTGGTGGCGCACTCCACCTCCATGACGGTGCGGGGCCCGGTACCGGACACCGGCGGCACCAGGGCGTAGATCTGGGTTCCTTGCGTGAGGATCGACATGTCGTTCTCCAAATGTCGGGCATAAAAAAGCCCGCACAAGGCGGGCGGGGTTTTACGGGTGCAGGTCAGCGCTTGAGAATCCAGGCAGCATCAAAGCCTGCCCGACAGCTCTCGGTCGAAGGGTCGCGCGACTCGGCGCCCCACCGGGTGATATAGGCGTGGAGCTCGATGGCGTCGCGGATCGCATCACGCACCTGGCGGGCGACATCACCTGTTTTCGCGTACACGTCGACTTGCAGGGTGAGGCCGTCAACATCGGGGCGACCGGCCAGGTAGTTCTCTGGCGAGCCAGTGATGACCTGCCAGACCGCGTAGGGCCTGGTGACTCCCTCGGGTGCCTCGCCAAACGAGTAGAGGCGCGTGTCGAGCCCGGCGCCGAGTAGCGCACCGACAGCCGCGTCTGCTGAGCAGAGGTCAAAGATCGGTGCGCGCATCAGACGGATCCCCCTTTCTTGAGCGCCCGCCTGATCGCACGATCAACGGACTTCTCGTATTCGGTTATGAATGTGTTGGTCGCCTCGCTGATGCTGTCGGCCAGAGCCGGGCGCATGAACGGCACTGCCGCCATGTTCTCGGTACCGAACTCCAGCAGGCGCCAATGCGGCGTCGGTGCGTTCTGGCTCAGGTCGCCGCCGTTCTTGAGCACGGCGCCGTGCAGCACGCCGATGCGAAAGCCGAGGTCGCCGGTAGATCGGAACAAGCGGCCATTCCAGCGCAGCGCGATGTTGTCCGAGATTGCCCGGCCAGTTTCCTTGTCGTCGATCCGCTCAGCGCCTTCCTTGGCCTTGGCCATGATGACCTGGGCAGCCTTGCGCAGCGCCGCCCTGCCGCCCTTGCGCTTTACGTCGTAGCTGACGGCCCCCAGCTTGCCCAGCAGGCTATCCAGCCCGATCAGGCTGAACTCGACTGTTTCAGCCATCCTTCACCCCCTTCGAGGTCAAAATGGTCAGGTAGTCCAGCCCAGAGTCAGGGTCGGCGAGCGGCGGCCCGACGAAGCTGTAGATCTCGTCACGGTAGATGGCGCGCATGGTCGGCAGTACACCGGGCCGGCACCGGATGACTATCCGGCTGGTCGCCTCTGCCTGGCCGGCTTTGGCAGCAATGAAGTCCCGCGCAGACAGGTCCTCTACACTCGCCGGGCATTTGGGCCAGCGCGTCACCCAGACAGGCTCGCCGAACTCACCGTTGGGCTTGCGTACCGGCACCAGCTCCTGGATATCAATGCGGTGCCGCAACCGGCCGGCGCGCATTACACACCCATCCGGATACGGTAAGGCATCAGCAGGTGCTGGGACGCCAGCGGCAGCTCGGTTGCAATAGTGCCGGTGACCACCTCCTCGCGGTTGGCGAACAGGTGGCCGAGCTTCAGCAGGCAAGCAGACTGGATGGCGGCGTTGATCACCATGCCGTAGGCGATCGCGTCAGCCTGGTCGTAGGCATCGGCCAGCGCCTTGCGGGCGTACTCCAGCAAACGGCACCGCGTGGCGTGGTCCTGCTCAGCCTCAGCTGCAGAGACCGCCTGGGCATTGGCTTCGCGCGCTACCTGCATGTGTCCCGGCAATGCTGCTTTGGCCGCGTCGAGCGCCACCTGGTCCAGGTAGAAGCGGCGATTCAGAAACTGCATAGCCGCCTCCTCCGCCGCATCAAGATAAGCCTGCACCAGCGCCTGGTCTTCCGGCTCGGCCAGCAGGTGATGCATGGCCAGGTCGATGGTGATCACGGCCATGGGTTACTCCTTGGGCTTGGCGTTCGCGCCCTTGCCGCCTTTATTGGCCGGCTCAGGGGCCTTTTTGTTCTCGGGCTCTTCGGCTTTCTTCAAGTCGTATTCCTCGACCAGGCCGTTGCGCAGCAGCTCACGGGCGCGCAGCTCATCGACGGTGATCTCCGTGTTCCGCTTGGCGTAGGTGCCGTTGTTGTTGAAGCCCTTGATGGTCTTGACGGTGACTTCTGGCATGTTGTGTCACGCCCGGTTTCCCGGGCGCGCTCCTAGGCTATTTACGGGGTGGCTTCGAACTCACCATGGACGAACGACTCAGGGCGGTATACCGCCAGCGCAAGGCGTTCTTCGGCGCGGATGGTGACCATGTTGGTGCGGAAGTTGTCGCCATCCTCGGTGGAAACCTCGACAGCCGCCTCCTCGCGGTCGAATACCTGGGCTGCGATGTTCATCGCACCGACCAGGAACTCACCTTCCGGAACGGCATTGCTGTCCACCACCGGGAGCTTCCACAGGCGCTGGACGCCGCCCTCTTGGACGTTGACCCAGATGTAGGAGCCGTTGGCGTCCTTGGTCAGCTCGATATCCGCCCAGTCAACCGGGTTCAGGGCGATAGCCGAAGCGCGGTATTCAGCGATACGAACCTGCAGGATGGCGCGGCGCAGGGTGTCGATCTTGGTGTCACTTGCTTTGCGCAGGGCGTCGTTGAAGGCGGTTGCCTGAGGAATCAGGCCCAGCAGGTTCTGGCCGGTGCCATCGCCAGCGAGCAACTGCTCTTCTTCCTTGTACTTCAGACCGTAGATCGCACGGCCATTGATGTAGCTCTGCAGGAGCGGGATGTCCGAGAGGACCTGCTTCGAGGCGCGGAACCAGTGAGCGATGGTGATGACGTTGGTGGTCTTCAGGCCAAAGGACAGGTCGGACTGAGCCTTCGCGGCCCCCTCGCCTGCCTGCGGAGCGGCCATATTCTGGAAGCCGGTCTCCTGCACGAACTCGACGGCATTCGAGCCGGTGCGACCGGGCATGATCAGGTCACGGATGGTGAATTCGCGCTCTGGCCCCACCACGATGCCAGGAACTCGGGTTGGCTGGATGGCCACGCCGACGCCACCGGTGCCGGTGGTAGAGCTGGTGATGTTGGTGACTGCCTTGCGGCCAACTCGCACGATACCCCGGCCGCGCGTTTGCAGCGACTTGAAATCGTCGCAGTCGGTCAGCTCCTCGCCAGCCGATTTGAATTCGACCGGGTCATTGGCGGCGAACCGGCGGGCGAGCTTCTGCTCGATCTCCTGCAAGCGGTCCTGCAGGCCCAGGCCGTCTTTTACCAAGCCATCCAGCACGGTCTTGGTTTCGGTCAGGATGGTACCGTGCTCTTTGATCTCAGCAGCCGCCTTGCTGGCGAAGGCCTTGATTTCCTGGTCGCGCTGGTCGAGCAGCTCATTGACCGCCTTCAGCTGGATCTTGTCGTCGGCGTGTTCCTTGCGCTGGAACTGGCGGTGTTCGGCGCGAGCCTGGTTGCTCATGGCGTTATGCATGGTGAATCCTCAAAACGATGGGAGAGACAGTGCCGGGCGCGACTTCAGCGCCTCGACGATTTCGATTTCTGCCAGGTCGCCCGCGGACTCGCTCCGGAGCAGGTGCTGCAGCCCGCGGTTGGCAATAACCGCCGACTGGGTTTTCGAGAAGCCTGCCTCGCGCAGGAGCAACTCAAACTCGGGCATCGAAGGCAGGCCGCCGTGGGCAAGCTTCGATTTGATGGTGTCGGTTCGTGCTTCATCGTTCGCTGGCACGGTGACGATGGAGATCTCGATCAGGTCCAGCTTGGTCAGCGTGCGAATACGGGTCTTCTCATCGAAGGTGGACTCGCGAACGTAGTAGCCGATGGACAGGCCGGTGATGGAGCGGGTTTGCATACCTCGGTAGGCAATGCGCGCATAGGGCGCGTCTTCCAGCCAGAGCTCGCCAGAGCCGAACAGACCTCGCTCGTCTTCTTTCAGGCTGGCGATATCCCAGCTGCCGATCGGCTCGCCTGTACGGTGCTGCCAGAGCACGGGGAAAGTGCGCCCCTTGGCCTTGGCGTCCTCGATTGACTCCAGGAATGCGCCAGGTGCCACCACTTCGTTGTAGCTGTCGACCACGCCAAACACAGATCCGTAGCCAGAAAAAAGGCCGTCGTCACCGACAGCCTTCACGTCATAGTCGAAGGAGCGGTACTTGACCGCCGCCTGCCGATCCTTGTGCTTCATGGGGTGTTACCTCTTGGCTGGTCGTTGAGCCAGTCGAGCAGCGCCGACTTGGCCTGGTTGGCACCGCCGGGGTCTTCGCCCAACTTGTCGATCGGCAGCATGTTGGATTGCACGGTGAGCTTCGCGGCGTTACCACCTTCAGGCGGCAGGTTCTCTTTGCGCCGGCAGTCGTCCCGGGTGTAGATGCCGTTCTGGGTCATCGAGCTGTAGAAGGCCGCCCGCGCCGCGCTGTCCATGCGCAGCAGGCCTTCCGGGTTGAACTTCACGTAGAAGCGGCGGCGCTCATCTGGGCGCAGCAGGCGCCGGTTGGCGCACATCTCGATGCGCTTGATCCAGGGCAGCAGGGTGAAGGACAGGAAGCCGATCATCTGCTGCTCCATCCCGGTACCCCAACTGGTGGAGTTCTGTGTGTGCCCGACCATCCAGGGCGGTACGCGGAACCAGCGGCAAATCTCCTCTACGTTGAACGCCCTGGTCTGCAGCATCTGGGCATCCTCAGGCGTCATGGATACCTGCTGGTACTTCATCCCCGCCTCGAGAACCATGGTCTTGCCGTGGTTCGTCGCACCGGAGAATTGCTTGATCATGTCCTCGCGGATGTCCTTCCGCTGTTCCGGCTTGAGGATCTGGTCGGTGGACAGCACTCCGCCCAGCTTCATACCGTTGGCGAACATCTTGGCCGCCGACTCGTCAGCAGCCATGGCCGAGCCCAGCACCTGCCGCCCGTATGCCAGGGGCGACAGGCCACAAAGCGGGTCCACCCCGAAGGCTCGCACGTGCACCATCTGGTCCTCGGTTAGCGTATGAGGCTTGCCGAAGCTGTCGGTGTAACGGTACTCAATGGAGCCGTCCGCCAAGCGCCGCGGGGGCGACATGTTCTGCGGCAGCAGGAACTCCAAGCTCGTCAACGTCCGGCCACTCTGGTGCGGCTCGCAGAATGCGTTCCCCTGCAGGAGCAGGCTGGCCATGACGTTCTCCCAGAACTCCACCGGTGTCTGGTCGGCGTTCGGCTGCTGGCTGATGACGAAGTTGACCGGGTGAGAGCTGGCCACCACCGGTGTGCCATTCTTGTCCTCGTACAAGGCGATCGGCAGCGTGGCAATGGTTTCAGCGATCAAGCGCACGCATGCCCACACCGTCGAGAGCTGGAGTGCCGTTTGCTGGCTGACCACCTTCCCCGATGCCGAGTCGGTGCCGTAGAAGGTGTTCCAGAAGGCGGAGTCGGTTAGGCCAATCTTGCGACCCGCCCACCCTGCGAGGCTCGATGCCACTCCCGGCTCGGCCGATTTCACCAGGGCCTGCCCGAGGATCTGCGTGAGTGATTTAGCCACCGATCAACCCCTTGCGAATGAAGCCCGCGGCCAGCAGTAGCGAGCCGGCAGCGGCCAGCAGTGCGTAACCCAGGCCGGCCAGCACGTATACGCCCGCGACGCCCAGCAGCAAGCCGCCGGCGGCGAGCACCAGAAAGATGATCAGGCCAGTTTTCATAGGTAGTCTCGTTAACCAACCACGATCGGGCTGGCAAGAAAGTCATCGAAGTGGCCGGAGTCATCGATACCGAGCTTGATGGCCACGGCGCAGCCGGTGATCAGGCTCACCATGCCGTCGATCTTGTTCTCCGGGCGCTCCTTGTTGGGGTAGATGTTGTCCTTCACGTCCAGCTTCGCCACCACGTTCGAGGCCATCCAGGTCAGCACCGGACAGTCGCCATGGGCCAGCTTGCGCTGTAGCACCAGGGCCTCGACCTCTTTCATGGGTTCGCTCAAGTTCTGCACCGTCTGGCGCAGCTCCACCATTGGCAATCCTTCGGCGTCCATTTCCTGGGCCAGCTGCGTGGCCTGCCATGGGTCGTAGGCATAGGCTCGAATATCGAACCGCCCGGCAAACTCCCGCATGTCCTCCTTGATGACTTCGAAGTCAGTGACCTCGCCGTCAGTCAGGGTCAGCAGGCCGAGAGCATCGAACTCGCGGTACCGAGCGGTGTTGCTGTCCAGCTCCTCCAGCACCCGCGCTTCTGGCAGGTAGTACCTGGCGTGGATATGCCAGAAAGGGTCGTCGCCATGAGGCGGGAAGATCAGCAGGTTCGCAGCAATGTCGATCTTGCTCGCCAGGTCGAGACTGCCGTAGCACGGGCGCCCCTCTAGTTCTGCAAGGCTCTTCCTAGCCGGGGCCTCTTTCCAGCGAAGCATGTTGAGCCAGGCATTCTTGGCGCCTACCCACTCGTTCAGGTGCTTGGTGCGGAAGGTGGCCTGCTTGGTTGCCGACTGCATCGCGTCACGCTGGCGGGCCAACAGGAAGTCCTCGCCGACCGAAATGCCGAAGTTCGGATTCGCTTTGCGCAGCGCGATCTCGCTGGTCCAGTCGTCCCCATGGTCAATGGTGTAGAGCGCGGGCCAGAGATCCGGACGCTCAATGACCCCTTCGAGCATCCGCTCGGAGTCACGGATCAGCTGGTGGCACGGTCCGCCGATGCTGGAACCCGCCGTGGTAATGACCAGCATAATGGGCTGCTCGCGAGCGCCCATCCCTGTTTCCATGGTGTCGTACAGCGTCGAATCTTGGTGTTCGTGGTATTCGTCCACCACCGAGCAGGACGGCGAAGAGCCATCGCCTGGCTTGCCGATGACCGGTTCGAAGCGTGACCCATCTGCCAAAACGACCATGTTGGATGCGTTCACGTCGACGCCGTAGTGCTCTCGCAAGTCGTCGGTACGCTCGACCATCAGCTTGGCCGGCCTGAACACCTCCCAAGCCTGCTTCTCTGTGGTCGCGCCAGAGTCTGTCTCTTATACACATCTCCGAGCCCACGAGACCGTACTAGATCTCG
>OLII01000454.1_pt1 | contig 15483 bp, 14 predicted proteins | sample 1609481 | NCBI WGS metagenome assembly OLII01 (sample SAMN05416859, study PRJEB24817) | seawater metagenome | isolation source: Sea water | place: Canada:Atlantic | collected 2013-11 | reverse complement strand
TCTTTACTTCAGCAACACTTCCCCACGTTTTTAAAAACGCACAAAATTCCTCTGTGCCATTCGGGTCAAGTCTTGCGTTTTGCCTAAATCCATACAAGGCGCCGGGATCAAGTCTTGCGTTTTGCCTAAACCCAAAAGCAAGACTTAACCCTATTACTAAACTTCCTTCAACAGCCCCCACCAAAACGCCCCGGTAACACCCTTCGGCCTTGGCCGGCCTCAATTACTAACACCTAATTAAATATACAAGGTCGTGAGGCCGGCCGCGGTCGAAAAAAAGGGGATTGGGGATCTCTCCCCAGAAAGGAAAACCGTACTGGCAAGTAACCATCAGAAAACTAAAGCACAAGGTTATGGGTTAGCTCCCACCCAATGCCTAAACACACAACACCCGACCAACCCAATGCCAACACTGACATTAACTTAAAAACGTTTCAATAAAATCACTATACTGATCCTTCATAGGTAACTCATAGTCAACCTTAAGCCGTTTACGGCTTGCTTTAACCGCTTGCCCAGTTAAAGGGTTCACGGCATCTTTTTCATAGCTCTCCCAATACACACCCATTCCGCGTTTTTGCCAATTGGGAATTTCATTGAAATTAACACCCTTTTGAAACAACATTTCATTTTTATCGGCCACAGATAATCGACTAAATGTGGCCGCCGAATCCTTTGGGGATAACCCTTCTTTACGAAGGCTCCAGTAGCAGTGTGCATTCAATGCGTTTCTGTGAGCATCTTCATTACGCCAACGAAAATAGTCTATGACCAGCTGACGGTTTGGCAGTTGGCAAATACGACAATCAAAGGCACCTATATCACCTAAAAGCAGACTAAATTTAGCGCTGGCCTCGCCTGCCAGTATCGAGTTCATTTTACGCACTTTTCGCTCGAACGCATTTTCACTTAATTCAAACAAAAGCGAGATCTCATCACTTTGGGTATAGCCATATACCACTTTGAAACCGGATTGCATTAGGTGCTTAACCGTTTCTGTCATCATGTCTCTGAAACGTTCATCAAATGGCGCCTTAAATTTATGCCGGTCTTTTGTCAAAGTTGTAAAGCAACGACCATCTATACGTGCCACCATATATAACCCCGGCAGAACACATAGGTCATGGGCGGTTTCATATACTCGCATTTTTTTATCTAGTTCATTAAATTTCATCTTTCCACTCTTTTATTACAAAGCCCTCGTTTTCTATTTTTACGGTAAATATTTTATCGAACCCTTCATCAAATTTAGGGGATTCAAATTTTTTATAGGTACTCTTTATGCCAACATCTGGAATACACTCTTTTCCGATGCGCATTGCATTTCTGTCTAAACAGCTTTTCAAATTTGACTTGAAAAAGTATCCAACCACCTCAAATTTATTATCTTTAAAACAGGAGATGTATTTTTCCCTGTCGGCTTTAGTTGGATTTGTATTGTCGATCACCACAGGTTGTTTTGCCTCAAGACAGGCGTTAAATAATATTTTCTCTCTATTTCTTGTTCTTAACATGTCTAAATTTAGGCGTATATGTGTTTTATAAAACTGTTCAAGATAAAAAGTTGATTTCCCACTTGCCTGTAAACCTATAAATATAATGCCCTTCATACTATTTTACTTCCCTACACTCACTAAAAAACCATAAAAAAAGCCCTCGCAGTAAACTGGGAGGGCTTTCTTAGTATTCTATTTTAATCAGAACTACATAAGCATGAGCATTCCCAGCCAATTTTTATTTGACTGTTGATGTTCATTGCTGATGTATACACTGATATTTTTCATGCCAGTATAATAGTGACTAAGTTTAGCTCATGTCAATAAATAGATTTAGATTTTTCTAGGCCGAGAGCTAATTGCCTTTGCCTTTAAAAGCACACTCAAAAAACCCACACCAAAAAGCAGCGATAACACCCTTCAGACTTGGTCATTAAGTTAAGATTCTGAGTGTGCCAATAGCCACTCAAGAAAACTTTGGGCTTTAAAATACACAATAAGTAAACCTAATTATGTATTCCAGTGATCGCTACAAAGCTATTTATTGTGTTATATGACATTCATTATTTGCGGTTAATTCTCCACCGATACTGCTACAGCTGCTTTCGGTCATCTTTGTTTGGCAGTCGCCGTTGGCCCGTAAGGTTCCACCCAGTGTATTACATTTTTCTTCAGTCATTGGCATAAGGCAACCCATTGAGGTCATTTCCCCACCTGCTTTTGAGCAGTGATCTGTTGTGGCATCTCCAGAGTTATTGAGTCCGTAGTATATGCCGCCACCAATTACAGCTGCGATTATGAGTTTTTTCATGAATGAATTCTCTTAAATTTTTGTAGAAATATATGCAGTCTTTACATCGTTTAAAAAGGAAATCCATTTGCGTGTAGAGCGGGCCCTGAGTTTAATTTCTAAACTCAGGGCCAAATCAAGCTTCTCCATTAATGAGCGTCTGGGTTAATACTGCTGTTATTAAAACTGTAACGGACCCATCTCTTTGCTTTACTTGGCATAATGGTCTGTTCTATTTTCATGCCAGACCAAGAAAACGTTGAAACGATATATTTTTCACAACGGACCCTTAGTGCCCATAAAGAGACAGATTATGACAACGATCATCATGAGCGTGAGGAATATGTACATGCCTAGCTGACTTGGTGCCAGTGGTTTTGGGCCTGTGAGCCGCGAAGACTCTGGGTTAGTATTTTAATCGGACAAGCGTCATGAATTGAAAAAAATGCCAGATACGTCACACACTTTGAAAGTTCTATATCACCTATCAACAGATGTAACGGATGCCATGGCCATCATTAAAATTTAAAAAATAAAAAGGGTCAAAGTCATTTATTTTTATGTTTACAGTATCATTTGGTTTTCTATCGCCACCCTTATCTAAGGGGAGGTGTTCTATAAACCTGTCTTTCGCTCAATTTTTTAAAAAGGTTCACAGCCCAACACCCAAGCTTTATTCGTATACTCTTGAATTTCTTTTATATCTTTTTCTGCCATTCACCCACGAAATAAAGCGCGACAGACCTGCTGCCGAGCATCAGGTATGTACCCAATTTTTTGTATTCTGGATGAAGGGTGATGAACGTTATATTTAAACCAAACCCGTTAGCACGATAACCTAACCATGAATAATGATTGGCATGCTCAACCATATTGGCTCGCACCGAATTTAAATTGGTGTGCGATACACAGTAAATAAATGGCTAGCCGACTGCACCTAGGTAGATTTGTACCACCCTAGTTGATGATATGCATTCGTACAGAATATAAAAAAGCCGTTCACGTGGTTACGTGAACGGCTTTTATTTTCAAGATCGTACTTACTGCGGGGCAGTAGGCTCGGTTGGTAGCGTGAAGTTAATGCTGGTTTTATCTAGTAGGTCATTAGTGATCGCACCACTGGCTGAATCTAAGGTGCCGTTAGTGATGATGGTGTGTTCATGGGTGCTTGGCGTGTGACTGGTATCGCCCGGGCTGCCAAAGGCGGGAACAAACTTACCTGTATTTGCATCCATATCGCAGTTAACCGTTGGTGCATAGGTAATGTTCGATGTAGTGGCCGTCCAATCGCCAGAGCTAAGGGCCAACGCTTGGTATTGCACTTTATCAACTGGTGTGTGGCTGTTTCCTGGGCCAGCCCAATTACAAATCATGCCGGCACTCGTAGCTGACAACGCTAGATTGATGCTTTCGCTACCTGAGCTAGGTGATGGCACATAGCCGTAATAGGCGCGGCCAGTGCCGTTGCCTGCGCTTTCGGTTACCACGTTTAAGGCGCGGTAGTGGTCATCGCCACCGCCTGCTTTCCATGCATAGGCAAGGCTGCCATAACCGTTAGCTGGGTTAATGTCTGCCTGCATTACGTGAATATCTTCACCGGCTTGTAGGCTAACTTGACCATCACTGGCGAAGCTTACATCGGCCGCGGTACTACCTTGAGGCTGCGCACGCGAAGCAATCATTTTATATTTTACTTGGCTGCTTGAAAGTTCGTAAATGACGGAGACACCTCGTAAGTCGGTGGCTTGGTGATCGCTTTCGGGAGCTTCTATGGTCAGAATTCCTTTGTCGTTATCGCTGTCGTGTAACACGGTGAGATCAATGTCTTGGTCGTGTAAAGTACCAACAATGTGAGTTTCATAACCGGTGCTGGCACTAAGCGTTTTGTGAATTACCGTTGCGGTTTTGATTTCAATGCCCGACTGGTTACTGCTGCTACCAATGCTCGAAAGCTGTGTGCTTAAGTCTAGCGTCGCGCCATTTTCGGGAAGTTCTTTACCTAATAAAGCTGCGGCGCACACCATCATGCTCATGCTGCCCACGGCAAGGTCAACGTTGTAAGCGGTTTTGGCGACTAACTCGTTTAACTTAGCCGCGGCACAGGCTTGGCCGGTGCCTGGTTCATCTTCTACCCATAAACCTAAGTCACCGGTTGGCAATTGGCCGTCTTGAGTGCCCCCTGTTGAATTTGGGTGATCGGTGTAATCAAGGGCTGGGCCGTAACACAATGGCGATGACACTTGTGGTTTACTGGGAATGGCATCAAGGCAGCTAGCTAAATCGGTGGCACTGCGAATAGTGTCTAAAAAGGCACTGGCAGTGGCTTTTTTCTTATCAAATTCGCTGCTGTTGCCTGCATCGCTACTGGCTGTGGAAGACGCAATAATTAAGCCTTGTGGAATGCTGTCGATTAATGCGTCTAATGCGGCAGCTCGAAGGCACTGGTCGACCTCACCGTCACTGCAGGCTTGATTGGCGAGCTCTAGTTCGGTGTCTAATGTGTCACAAGCAGTTTGGTCACCAGCCGAGCAATCTTCTACATTTTTTTTGTCGTCACTGCTAAGATCGATGCAAGCAATGATGCATAGACTGAGCGCGAGCAGTGCAATAAGTTTTAATGAACGCGTCATGGTGTCTCCAAACTGATGGGGTGTTACTTTCAGCCTAGCCATGCAATCACTAAATGTGCAGGTACGCTTAGATGTATTTGGTTTTGTTGGATAGGGTTTTATAGCAAAAAGTTTAATTTGCTAGGGTTATACGGTGTGTCTTGTCAGATCAATCACAAGGATGGGGCAGTCTTTACTTTTGACTAATCGAAAATTAAAAGCTTATCTTCTTTTAAAAGCCTCCACCCAAACGACGCGATAACACCCTTCGGCCCTGGCCGGCCTCAATCACCCAATCCCAATTAAATATACAAGCTCGTGAGGCCGGCCGTGGTCGAAAAAGAAGGGGCTGGGGATTCTTCCCCAGGAAGGAAAACCCTACTGGCCACTATTTAATAAAAAGCCCACCCTCAATTAAAAATACTCACCCTCGATGATGTAGCCGTTTGATAATTCTTATTTATTTAGCTCTCCTTGATAGACTCAGCCCTTCAACCAATTGGTCATATTGACCTTGTTCAATAGCACCTGAATCCAATGCTTTTTTTAAGGCGACTATTTCCTCGCCAAGCGTTGTATTTATATGCGTCACGTTCGTTTCGTTACTGCAACCACTTACAATAAATACCAGTAGAATTGCGGTAAAAAAGTAATTCACTCTCATTTATATTTTCCTTTTGAAACACAAAAACATGATATTTTTTTAACAGCCTGATGCCACTGGCACCAATTTTTTCTTACGCGAATCGTAAGCCATAAACTCACCACTCTCTCCATCAGCCAGTTGAAATATTAAGGCCTTTAGTTTCCTAAATCTTTCATAGTCATCTCGAGAGATTGAATACTCTACCGTGGAGCATATCTGTACTTCTTCTAACAAATCCCACCTTTCAGGATCTGAAATATTTTTCATACCATGAATTCTTTTTACTTCATCGCTCTTTGACATTCCTGGCTCTGCATCTGAATATTCAAATTCTGGCCAGCTGTGTAATGGGGTTAATTCGTATAGCTCACCGTCCGCATAATCTTTAGAGACGGCTTGAAAGTAACTTTCATCAGACGGCCCGTAATAATTTAAATGTTGAAATGAATGTGTATCCTTGTAAATTATTTCACCATTTATATTGTTAACGACTTTGACCAAAAGCATTGAATCGATACAGCTTTTATTGTCGTACTGAACAGAGGCAGTAAACAATACATGGTTTTCCATGACTTTTATGGATTTTGAGGCTTTATAGTCACAAATGGGGCCTTCTGCTTGAACCGCCCCTGACCAAACGAATGTGAAAATAAAAACTAATAGGTATGACTTCATTATTTATCCTAAAATCAAGATGTGACTAATTGATTGTTATAACCAGTGTGCAGAGTTTGCATAATATTTAAATAACTGGCTTGTTGGCCCGGGCACTGTACAGCGTGAAGTTAACTTCTTGACTTGGCCAGAGCTTAACGTCCAACTCCCTAAAGCCTCGTCTTTCGTTTGGCCCTAATGTCGATACTTTATATGTAGATTAACGCTGATGGATTTTTTACTATTTTTATTTTTTATATAAGGGGTCGTTCCGCCCTTACCACAGTTAGGGGTGGTGACAGACACTTGCGCGTAATTGAGAGCTGAATTAGTATCCGACAGGACTGTACTGCTAAACCCTAAGACGAGTATAAAAACTCTCTAAGGTTACTACAGGCTAATCAACTATAGTAGAAATAAACAAATAATCGCGCAATGGTTACTTGTATGGGGTTATTGCTTATGGGGGGTTATCTATAATAGGACAGGAAATCCCGCCTTACCATTTACCAACGCGTACAAAATAAGTTCTTCCACTACACTCAAGTCTCTTCAAAAAGCCCCACCAAAAAGTAACGATAACACCTTTCGGCCTTGGCCGGCCTCAATCACTAATATCGAATTAAACATACAAGGTCGTGAGGCCGGCTGTGCTTGAAAAGATGGGGCTGGGGATACAACCCCAGAAATAAAAACCCGCCTACCTTTTCTTTAACACCAGTATAAATAAAATAAAAAAAGCCCCTTAATATAAATACTAAGGGGCTATTAACTTGTGTATGTTATTCAGCTGAAACTTATAAATCCACAATCACCACCACAATAATTTCCACATCGGATTCGTATTGATCGGTTTCGGCAACAGATGCCCGCAAATAAAGCGTGCCGGCCCGTAACGGGGTAAGTTGGTCTGCGCTGACTAAATCTAACCCCATGTCAAAGGTGCCATTGGCGCCAATGAAAGCCAAGGGTGCATAGCTGATAACACCGTCTGAATTAGACAGGGCGTTAAGAGTAACCGCAGGAAATCCCTTAAAAAGAGTCATATCACTAAAGTTGGTAATGACTGCCTGACCCTTCTCTATGGTGAGAGTAGCCGTGACAGAGCTGGCCGCGTAGTCATCGTCGCCTGCCTGATTCACTTGAATTTGCACGGTGCCGGTGTGATGCATTTGCACCAAATTGCCATTAAGACTGATAGCCGTTTCATCGCCCCCCGCTATGGCGTAGCTGATAGCACCGGTGCTATTGCTCGTTGCCGACAGGGTAAATAAACCATCGCTTAATTTTTTATTAATATCATCAAACGTAATACTGGCTGTGAGTTTCTTTTCATACACATCCACACGGCCTGAAAAAATTCCATTAATGGTATTTTCCCAAAAACGTCCTGCCAAAAGCGTCCCCCCTTGCATGGTCATATGATTAACCGGATATTCAAAACCGTTGTGCCAGTCTATATACACCCCTACATAGGGGTAATCTATTTGCGCGCATTGTGCCTTTTGCCATTGATCATTTACCGCTTCATACACACCCAGTTCATTATCAGCCCAGATCGCCAAGGTATCGCCATCTAAGGCAATGCTTGCGCCATCTTTTGAATAGCGAGAACTGTGATTGATCATTTGGTTTTCATTCATGTTGCGCCAACCTATGTCGGGCTTTTTAAACATGAAGGTATTAATTTCACCACTGTTACTAAAGTTGCTGTAACTGCCGCCAATAATCCATTCATCGTTGGCTTGTAAATTTGAGAAGCGTGCGAGAATGTCGCTGCTGACCAATAGAGCCTCTTTATTCCAGCTGCCGTTATAGTCGGCATATACGGTAATGAGGTTGGCATCTGAAGACACCACCAAACGTTCACCGCTGTCGATCCATTTTAAGGCACGGCCAAAATTATTTGAGGTGTCGCTAAGGGCATGAATTTGGTTCGCCTGTGACAAACCTAACTCATACACTAAAACACGACTGCTGTTATAGCCATTGCCCCCCACCGCTAGACGATCTTCAAACAACGCCAGTGATTTACCATAATTTTTCAACGCACTTTCGCCTTCGGCTAACACGTTAAGGTCTTCGGTTATTTCATAGCTGGCTTCCATTTGCTGCCAACCGGATAAGGGTTTTTTATAAATATATATTTTTCCCTTAACGCTGTCGTTACGCAAGGGCGCACCGATGGCAATGGTGTCACCACTGATGGCCACGGTAGCGCCAAAATCTGACCAGCTGCTTAACCCAGGTGGCACCAATTTCGCTAACGACTGCCATTGGTTGTTTACTCTTTGTAATATGTAAGCCGCGCCGCGATAATTATCTTCACCCGGTGCACCCACCACGGCAATGTCCCCTTCCATGGCCACCGACTGCCCCACATAGGCATAATCTAAACTATTACTATCTTGCGGATAGACACTGCTAATGATTGGCCCTATTGCTCCTGAAGAAACCGTGTATTCATGAAAGGCCCCGCCATTTTCGCCTTTATAATCATCTTCAGGGAAGCCCATGAACAATTGGCCGTTTTGTAATGCCATGCGCTCACCGGTGGCATCAAAATTTCGGGTACGATCATTATTCATGGCGTGAGTGCCCACCTGCTGCCACTGGCCGAAGGCGTCTTTCTCGTAAAAATATAGGGTATCAGTATCGTTAGTGGGGCCACTTTCTCCGGTGGACAATATAATTAAATTGTTACCTTCTATTACCGCAAGCGCACCAAACCTTACGTCTAATACATTACTGCGTTGAATGACTTGTGTTTGGCTAAAAACGCTACCGGAATGCTCCATTACCAATACCGCGCCAGAAGCCCCCCAAGAATAGGAAGGCCCACTTATGACCACGGCAGCCCCATCGGTTTCTATATGAAATTTATATTGGTTAGGCAGAGCGGCACTTAAATCAATGGCTTGGCTTTCGGTCATGTTGCTCCATTGGTTGGCTGTTTTTTCATACACCAATAAGGTGCTGGGGGAATTCATCATGGCGAGAATCATGTCGTCGACGATTTTCACGGTTTGCGCAAAATTTCCGCCGCTTTGGTCACTGGATAACTCTAATATGGCAGTGGCTGCATTGACGTCGCTCCAACCTGTTAAAGGTTTTTCATAAACGTAAATTCCGCCCCTATCTAGTGTGTAGTAAATTGACCCCACCACCACTAGATCATCGGTGATATCGATAGAACCACCAAATGAGCGTTTGTCATAATATCTTTGACCTTTCAATACCGCTACAGGCTCAGCATCTTGCCAATCGCCATTGGTTTTTTCATAAAGGAACACTCTGGACTCTCGAAAGTTTTGGCCACTTACCGCACTGATGGCAATAAGGTTGTCGGACATGGCCACCTCGAGACCAAAGTTAATGGATTCATCTAGACTAGGGCGAAACCTTGCCTGTACTTGCCAACTGCCCGCCACTTTTTTTAATACATAAGCCATTCCATGATGACCACTACCGCCGCCGCCCCCTTCTAAATGAGGACCCGGCAAACCCACTACCGCATAATCCCCATTTACATCTAGGGCATAGCCCATATTAGCCTCGTCAGCTGATACGGCATAAGGCTGCGAACTAATAAAGTCTTCAACTTTTTCCCACTGATATTGCTGTGCGCTCACAAAACTTGAGAAAAATAAAAAACAAATAAAGATCAATTGCCGCATATGCAATTTATAGAAAATAAATATTTTAAATATTATTTCAAATAGTTTTTTATAATTAAAAACTGAATTTAATTTAAGTGACAAACATTGATTCATTATTACTCTCCCCAGTTGTGGAATAAAGACTAGTTCGAGTTATAAACTTTTGGCATCATTATTTAGTACCATTCAGCTACTAAATGTAATTGATTCTTTCATTGGTACGCAGTTATGTAATAAAAACACCAAAATATAAGTAAGAGATCAACCTTATTTACAAAAAGCAATTATAATTACTGTACAAAATTTAAATGTTTATTTAAAAAATAAAATAAATAAGGCATTAAGGTAAAGGAATAAAAAAAACATACCAATCATGCATGCCACTATAGAATTAAATACTTTAGTCACAACAGGTAACGAAGCAATATAACTGGCATGACTATTTACTAATTTTAGTTAAACCTCACTTAGCAAGACTTAAACTTAAATAAAAACATGAAGTAGCCTTATAGATAAGGGCTGTAGCTAATATATGAAATAACAGTGCTTTATAAGTTAACTAACTAATTAACTGCCAAATTAACTGACAATTTTAATAACATACTAGATGCAATAAAAAATGAGGCAATAGTGCATTTTAGGGTTTTAGTATAAATAACACCCACCCACTGTTCTTAAGCGTATTAAGATAGCCCATATCCTAAAAGAAAAACTCAAACACTTTACTGGCCGCATCAAAGATATTCGTGCAATATCATGCCTTTATCAATATACGAAATCTCCATGGGTATACGGTCAAAGACATTAACCGAATTAATACCCATTATTAGGACATAACTGATGAGCAATAGCTTTAACCTTTACGCAAAGATAATTGCCAAAAGTGCCTTAAAATGGCTTTTCATGTACGGCACAGGCTTACTATTTTGCTTAGTGGGGATTGGCATAGGCGTTGGCGTTATGGAATCCTCCAACACCCCTGGCATGCCTGGATCAGCACATACCGGTATGTTCGGGGCGGTTATGGGGTTGTTTTATCTTCTGATTAATCAACCTCTAACGACACTGCTGCTTATTGTCAGTATGGTGGTTTTACCCATCATTTACTTTTTAGTGGCTAATAAGGCTGTGATTCAATTTGCCATTTATGAAGTGGCCACCAAAAAATTAGCCAGTCTCGTTATTGATAAGATTTGCATTTTAGGAAAAGCAATTGACGAAAACCCTAAAATGAAAAAAGTGAATAACTACGTAGAATTAAAAGAGAAATTACTTAGTGAAAACCAAGCTGACAACGCCTCGTCAAAATGGCAGAAGCGCATTATCACTTTCATTTTTAACCGAATTGACATTGCCCCAGAAGAGTTTTCAAATGGCGCTTCCGTGGGCAGTATCTTAAGTGACAAAGCCAGTACCTATATTAATGAATTTGCCGAGCCATCTGGTCTGCTAACCTATACCGTATTTGGTGGGCATTTTATTTTAATGCTGTTAACTATCATTTTTTAGTTTATAGGGATTTCTTAGTATTAAACGTAAGAAGAAAGCCTAAATGGGACTGTTCAATAGATTACAGTTTTGACTTTTCCGAAAAAGGAGGGGGGATGATCGCCTTAATCTACAATCAGAGGTGAAAGTAGAGGTCGCAACCCAATAAGTGGGTCGCGATGCAGATTTTACGTCCAAATTATTATAATTGAAGTAAAAATAAAATATTTATCTCCTTGAATTATTTCGCTCCAATTTCAGAGAAACTAGTTCCTGACACGCCACAAGCATATGCACTTGACTGTGCCTTAAAGGTAACGTTGTAGTTTTCAGTCTGCATTAAGCCAATAGCCGTTGTAAGAAATCTATTTACTTTATCACTACCATAAGTAGAGTCTACGGCAATATAATGCTTACCATTTTCCATAGTAATAACTATTGCTGACGTACAACTGTAGACGCCCACTATTTTATCGGCCAATACATTTTGTGAAACTAATCCAGCGGCGAAAATTAAAGAACACAATTTAACCTTACTAAAAAAATTTTTCATTTTATTCCCTTTAATTGAATTTATAACATTGCTCTAAAAGAGTCGACAAACACTAATACACATCTGAGATTTGTTCTATAGTTATTAATAGCTCTATACAATTAACCAGACTTTTTAATGATACTGCCCATAGAACCAATTTGTAGCAGATACCCTAACCTCTTTTTTATGGCATAGCCAAGACATGAAAAAACACTCAGAAGCCTTAAAGAAAATGATTTCAAAAAAATGAAAGCTCTTGTGCTAAAAGATGGCCGCAATGAATGGAATTAATCACCGAGGCCAGCATAGAATTACAATTCCAACTTATACAAAACAACAAGGCTTTAGCAGTAATATCTGAGGAAAATGAAATTTCTGGTTTTGCCGTGTTAATTTTAAAGGAAACCTGCCCATCGAAGCTCACTAAATATGCAGACTTGGCATCCATAGCATACATCAATGATGTGGTGGTGAGTGCCAACCATAGTGGTAAAGGCATAAGCAGCATCCTGTTAGATAAAGCGGTGGAGTATGCAGGGGAAGCCAAATGTGAAAAAGTCTATATTGAACGGCACGAAGAAAATTTAGCATCAGCAGGCATGATGCGAAAACCCCAATTTGAAATAGTTGATACCTTCCATGGTCCTGAAACGCAGCAATGGATCAAGAAAGATCCTCTATATTGGTAAGGTACATTTTAAAAATATGGGCTTATTAAGCCTACCCCAAATCACCTAAAAGCCTTTTTCGGCCTTGGCCGAAAACTTGGGGTTGGGAAACACTACCGATAGAAAGCTAAGAAGTTAAAATTATTGGTTTATCATTATGCAGGGGAATCTAAAAAAATTATGTTTACGAATTGAATTAGCGTAAGACAGAAATCACTCATTTAAAAGAACATCCAAGTCAATATCGTCTCCCACATGACCTTTGAAAATCTCTTTAATCCTACCGTTAGCCTTCATTTTTTTAATTATATTGTCATACATTAAGATAAGCTTTGGCATATCAAAATAGTCAGAGTTATTTCCAAAAACATTATAATACAGTCTGCTTTTCAGAGGTTTTTTAAAATAGCTAATTCTACTTTGCAGCCCCTTATTACTTATTTGACGAAAAGTAATAAAGGCTGGCAATGCAATCACGTCAATTCTATCTTTAACAAGCATAGCTAATTCAGATCCCTTTTTAGGCAAACGTGTAAAGGCAAGCCCTGAATCCACAAATTCATTTGTGTAGGTAATTCCATTAACAACGCCCACGCGAAGACCTTTAAAATCATTAAAAGAATTATAGTGAATTTTATTAAGATCTTTACTTCGATAAAAAAAGTTCCAACTTAACCTTATAATAGATTCGGAGGGGTAAATAAAATACTCTTCCCTGTGCTTTCGGTATGAATACAGCATGGCCATTTGTGCTTTGCCATTTTTAAGTTGTGACTGAATTCTTAGATCTGAATCCACAATCTGGAAAATTGGCTTAAAACCCATTTCGCCTATGGCTTCTTTTAGAATATCAACAGCAATGCCTTTTACATTACTTTTATCACCCTCAAAGTATTTCAACGGTGGGTCATTAGTACCCAGTATCACGAATTCCTGAGCCATTACGTGATTATTTAAAGATATAAAAAATATAAGCCCTAAGATTTTAGTAATATTCATATGACCACTTATCATTAAAAACAACATTGATATTCTAAAAGCATTAAATACTGGAAATTACACTCTTCAAACTGATGATTAGATTTCATTATAGTTAGTTTATGAAAATAGATTACTTTCATTGGCTGGCCGGTAAAACGTATACCTGCGGAAAAGGTGCATAGAGCAACCACCCCATAGATGTTCGCTTCAATTAAGTTGCAGCCTAAAACTTATCACCCAAACCTATGCAGGCACTTCACATGGCCTATTAACTATTGTTTAAGTCATCACCACCCTTGTAACATCAGTCACATCGAAAGCCCGTCCAGCCCTACAGTTGTGTATATTGAAAACTAATTTACTCGCCAAAGCTGGCCAGCTTAATTACCATACTCACTAAATTAATTTAAAGAAGTCACTACGTATGTCCCTTCCTTTCTGCCCAAAATGCAACTCTGAATTTGTTTATCAAGATCAAACTCAGCTAATCTGCCCTGAATGTGCTCATGAATGGAATCCAGCTGATGCACTGCTTGCAGATGCGGCTATAACAGTTAAAGATGCCAATGGCACACTGTTACACGAAGGCGATAAAGTGACTCTTGCCAAAGACTTAAAAGTAAAAGGCAGCTCCTTGATACTTAAAATTGGTACCAAAGCCATGATAAGACGTATCGTCGAAGGAAAAGATCACCAGCTTGACTGTAAAGTAGATGGAGCAGGGGAAATGATGGTGACCGCTAAGTTTGTAAAAAGAGCCTGAGTGAAGTAAGTCCAGACTGAATGGAAAACCTCGTTAAATTTGAGTATTGGTACAATTTACCCCGTCACTAAAAGCGTTATACTGATTTTAGCCTTTTTATGTGCATTAGATAAATTTATGAAACGTTCTTTTTTAAAAATACTCATTTATGTGGTGGCCATTTTCACCACAAATACATCCCTTGCCCAAGTTTTTAAATGCATTGATGGTGACAAGACATTTTATCAATCATCACCCTGCTTAGAAGGGGCGGTGACTAATGATATAAATACAGAAGCTACCAACTTTTATATACCCCAAAAAATATTTCTTATAAAAGAAAAATCGATCAATAAATCACTATACCCTGAAACCCATTTACCTTTTAAAGTGGAAATAGAGCTAGCTGATCGAACCGATATAAAATCCGTTGGGGTGCTTACGGACTGGTGGTCAAAACGTCCTGTTGAAATATTAGTTTATGACTATAGTTATGGAGAAAAGGGCAAGCTGCTTGGCTCGCAACGCTTTCCCGATTATTTAGATAATGTATGTGGCTATGAATTTAATGAAACATGCGAATACCCAGATAAAAAAGGCTCTGCCACAGCAGAGCTAAGGGTTAAGGTATCTGGTAAGGTCAGCGCCATTCAAGTGAAATTAGTTGGACTGCTGAGCGCGCCTAATAAATATGTCATATTAAAAGGCATTCGGGTTTATGGTAAATAAGGCTTACTTTCTAACTTAATGCTCACCTTCTAATGCTCACTCATTTCCAAATGCTGCACTACATCAATGGCTAATCCCGCGGGGTCTTTTACCATAAAATGCAATTGCCCCCATTCTTCCTCTTTTAAGGCCATGAGCACATTTAAGTTAAGCTTTTGTGCCTCGGCATAAGCCTTGGCGGCATCTTGTACCTCAAGTGAAATCACATAACCTTCAACTGACATTACCGTGTGCAAAAATTCTGGTTGGGATAGGTGATTGGGCATCAAGAAGGCTAGCTGAACCCCGGTGCTGGGTGATACTAGGTGTAAATAGAATTGAGGGTCAAAAAATACCGCGTTAAAGCCAAAAATACTTTCATAAAATTCTTTTAGCTCTTGTAAATTGGGAGCCACCATCACAGGGAACATGGCTTCAAATTCAATCATAATATTTACTCCTGTCTCTTATACACATCTGACGCTGCCGACGATCTACTCTGTGTAG
>OLII01000453.1_pt1 | contig 15540 bp, 15 predicted proteins | sample 1609481 | NCBI WGS metagenome assembly OLII01 (sample SAMN05416859, study PRJEB24817) | seawater metagenome | isolation source: Sea water | place: Canada:Atlantic | collected 2013-11 | reverse complement strand
GTGTAATTTCCCCTTGTTCTAAGACGATGATTTTATCAGCATTTTTGGCAGATGAAACTCTATGGCTAATGATGAAGGTTGTTTTTTCTTGCGATATTCTATTTAAATTTGATAAAATTTGTTCTTCTGTTTCTGTGTCAACAGCCGATAAACAATCATCAAAAATTAGAATTTTAGGATCTTTAATAATGGCTCTTGCTATGGATACACGTTGCTTTTGACCTCCAGACAATGTAACTCCTCTTTCGCCTAAAATGGTATTGTACTTGTTTTTGAATTCAGAAATATTGTCATGAATCACAGCATTTTTTGCAGCTGTTACGATGTCTTCGGAATTTGCCTGTTGTTTCCCAAATTTAATATTGTTCTCAATGGTATCTGAAAACAAGAAAGGGTCTTGCGGTACAAAACCAATTTGTGTCCTCAATTTAGTTAGGTTGATCTCTGTGATTGCTCGGTTATCAATCAATACTTTTCCGCTACTCGTGTCATACAATCTAGATATCAAATTAACAATAGATGATTTACCGGAACCTGTTTTTCCTAAAATGGCAATGGTTGTTCCTTCCGCTACTTTAAAACTGATATTTTTTAAGGCGGTAATATTGGTATCGTCATAGGTAAGGCTTACATTTTGAAATTCAATGTTCCCATTCAGTTTGGTTTGAGCTTCAGTTGTATTGATGATTTCTGGAGATTGCTGTAGAAATTCATTTATTCTCTGTTGCGAAGCTTCGGCTTGCTGCACCATTGATGTTACCCAACCAACAATCGCAACGGGCCATGTTAAGATGTTTACATAGAGTATGAATTCGGCAATCACTCCAATAGGTATGCTGCCTTCAATGTATTGTTTTCCTCCAATATAAAGCACTAATAAATTACTAATACCAATGAGCAGCACCATGAGAGGAAAAAAGATGGCTTGTACTTTATATAAATCAATGTTTCTGTTTTTACTTTGATTTGCTAGCGTGTCAAAATTTTTGATAATAGAAGGTTCGATGCTGTACGATTTTACCACATTAATTCCCGAGAAAAACTCCTGATTAAAAGTGGTTAACTTCGACAAATATTGTTGAACAATGGTACTTTTTTCGTTAATTACTTTACTTAAGATAAAAATAGAAATTGATAAAATGGGAAATGGAATTAAAGTATAGGCCGTCAATACGGGGTCTATGTTGTACATCTGGTGAAATCCAACAGCAAAGAGTACAAGCATATTCATGCTATACATAATTGCAGGCCCAAAATACATTCTTACTTTAGAAACGTCTTCACTGATTCTATTCATAAGATCTCCAGTTCTATTTTTTTTATAGAAGTTCAAAGGTAATCTTTGGTATTGTTGATAAATTTCATTTTTTAAGTCAAATTCAATTAATCGAGAGGTAACAATAATGGTTTGACGCATTAAAAAAGTTAAGAACCCTGCAAATAGCGTAACAGCAATAATGATTAAAATATTCATGAGCAATTGCTCTTTTACATCGGCAGTGTCTGAAAGCATTCCCTTTTTATAGGTTTCAACAATATTGAAAGACTCTCCTATGATTCGCGGTATTTTTAAGGTTAGTATCTTTGATAGTATTGTAATCGCAATACCAATGAGCAGTCTGTATTTGTATTTTAAAAAGTACTTATTAAGGTATTGTAGGGCTTTCATTAACGATTCTAAGTTTTTACGGTGTTTGTTTTGTGTTATTTTAATAAAAAAGTACTTAAAGTTGTATATATAACAATTAACAGCTTGTTTTTTTGAAATGATTTGTGAATATCATATTTTTGCGCCTCATAAATTAAGAAAAGTATAATTTCTTATCAAATACACAACAAAAATGACAGCAAACATAATCGATATAAAAGAGTTGAAAAATGATCCTGTTTTTGGACAAATCTCTTTTGATGGACATGAACAAATCGTTTTTTGCAACGACGAAGATACAGGTTTAAAAGCAATAATTGGTATTCATAATACGGTTTTAGGTCCTGCTTTAGGAGGAACAAGAATGTGGTCGTATCAAAGTGAATGGGATGCTTTGAATGATGTTTTACGTTTGTCACGAGGAATGACTTACAAAGCAGCAATCACAGGGTTGAATCTTGGTGGAGGAAAAGCGGTCATTATAGGAGATGCTAAAACTCAAAAGAATGATGCTTTAATGCGCAGATTTGGTGAGTTTGTTCATTCTTTGAGTGGAAAATATATAACAGCAGAAGATGTTGGAATGGAGACGAGAGATATGGATGTTGTGCGTGAAGTAACACCGCATGTAACAGGTATTTCTGAGAGTAAAGGAGGTGCTGGCAACCCATCACCAATCACTGCATATGGAGTTTATATGGGGATGAAAGCTGCTGCTAAACACCAATTTGGAACTGAAAATTTAGCAGGTAAAAAAGTATTAGTTCAAGGAGTTGGTCATGTCGGTGAAACCTTGGTAAAGCACATCACTGATGAAGGGGCACAGGTAGTGTTGAATGATATCAATGAGGCGCGTTTAGAAGCACTTAGTAAAAAATATGGAGCCAATGTTGTTTTAGGAAATGATGTATATGGTTTGGATGTGGATATCTATGCGCCATGTGCATTGGGAGCAACTATTAATGATGTTACCATTGAGCAATTGCGCGCAAAAGTCATTGCTGGAGCAGCAAATAATCAATTAGCAGATGAAATTAAACACGGTAGAATGTTGAAAGAAAAAGGAATTGCTTATGCACCTGATTTTTTGATTAATGCAGGTGGTATTATTAATGTATATGCTGAGTTAGAAGGATATGGTAAAGATGAAATTATTAGAAAAACTGAAAATATTTACAATACAACCCTAGATATTTTTAAGCTATCTCAAGAAGAAAAGATTACAACACATAGGGCAGCTTTTAATATTGCTCAAAATAGAATTGATACTCGTAAAAAAGCGCAAAACAGCTAGAGAATTTCAATAAAAAGTATATTTTTGCAGGGCGGTAACATGTGGTTACTGCCCTTTTTTAACTTAAGTTCTTTAGAATGATTAATAGAAGACATATTAGAGTCAAAGTAATGCAATCTGTTTATGCAATGATCACATCCAAAGCTGATGACATGATTAGAGAAGAAAAATTCTTAAAGCACAGCATTCAAAAGCTTTTAGACCTATATGTTTTACAATTGCAATTGCTGCTCGAAGTTCAACAGATGGCAGCTAAAAAGATTGAGATTTCTAAAAAGAAACATTTAGCAACAAAAGAAGAACTAAATCCAAACACAAAGTTTATTGAAAATGCAGCATTATTGAGTCTATCCAATAGTACTTCGTTCACTAACTATAAAACTGACAATGCGATTAATAATTGGTCTTTGGATGATGAATATGTGAAAGTTGTGTGGAATAAGCTAGAGCACAGTGACTTGTACAAAAGCTATATCAACTCCGCAGATTCCTCTTTTCAGAATGACAAGAACTTTGTTCAAAGTTTTTTCAAAGAAATCGTTGCTCCCGAAGAAAAGTTGGCCGAGTATTATGAGGATCAAAATATTAGTTGGTTGGATGATATTCCTTTTGTAAATACATGGATTGTGAGGACATTGAGTAAGCTAAAGCAAGATAAGATTTTTGTCTTGGATAGGTTGTACAAAGATGATGACGATGAAAAATTTGTGTTGGAGCTCTTTAGAAAAGTGATGCTACACCATACTGCTTATGAAGCAGATATCAGTTCAAAAACACCGAATTGGGAAACAGATAGGATTGCAGATATTGACATGATTTTAATTAAAATGGCAATCACAGAGTTTTTAAAGTTTCCTTCCATTCCTGTGAGGGTGTCCATTAACGAGTACATTGAAATTGCTAAAGATTATTCTACAAACAAAAGTGGATATTTTGTCAATGGAGTCTTAGATAAATTATCGCGAGAGTTTTCTGCAGATAAAAGACTTCATAAAATTGGTAGAGGTTTGCTATAAATTGTTATTTTTACTCAAAAAATATTTAAAATGAACAAAAGTATACTATATAGTTTGGTGTTTTCTATAGGGATATTGACATCCTGTAAAGAAACAAATGCCTCTTTGAAAGTTGATCAAACAAAATTAGAAGAAGCTAAAAAAAGAGATGTTGAGATAACGAAAGGCGCTGCACTGATAGAATTTGATAAGACCGAATATGATTTTGGTACGGTCACTGATGGCGATGTTATTCAGACTACTTTTTCTTTAAAAAATGTAGGTAAGACTGCTCTTGTTATTACTGATGCAAAGACGACATGTGGATGTACAGTGCCAACATGGCCTAAAAATAAGCCGGTGATGCCTGGAGAAACTACTGAGATTGAGGTAAAGTTTAATACTTCAGGAAAAGGAGGAGGTAGACAAGTGAAAACTGTTACCCTATTGACCAATACAGCCATTGGTAGAGAGGTTTTAAAAATAAAAGGAATTGTAAATAAAAAATTAAAATAGATAAAACAAGCTTATGTTTATACAAACAAGTACAAGTGGATTGAGTAGTATGTTACCATTTTTAGCAATGATTCTTGTGATCTATCTTTTTATGATTAGACCTCAAATGAAAAAGCAGAAGAAAGAGAAGAAATTTCAAGCAGATATTAGAAAGGGAACTCGAGTGATTACAAGTAGTGGTATTCACGGTAAAATAGTGGAAGTTCACGAAAAAGACAATACGATTACCATTGAAACAGGAGCTGGTAAAATTAAGTTTGAAAAAGCTGCGATTTCTATGGAACTTACCAATGCGCTGAATGCCCCAAGTACCGAGAAGAAATAGTGATTTTTCATATGAAATAAAAAAAGAGAGCCCTGAGCTCTCTTTTTTTATTCATTATATTTTGACATCGTTGTGTTATTAAAAACCTTTCCGTAGCTTGCATAGAATTCAATCTATGAGTGATGCACAAGAAAAAAACTAAAAATAAAATCCCGAAGGCATTTTCTGTTGCAATGCTTTTCTCTGTTTTGTTTTGGTTGCTAATTAAAATGTCAAAAGAGTATAGTACTGTGGTTTCTTTTCCTTTGGAATATGTCTACATCCCTGAAGATAAACTAATTCAACAAGCACCTCCAAATCAACTAAAAATCCAAGTGGCAGCATCTGGTTTTAGATTGTTTGTTATGAATATCAATCCCACGAAAATTAAATTAGACGGAAGAAAGTTAAAACGCAAATCAGCAGTTGATTATTACTTCTTAATGCAACAGCAAAAGATGGATATTCAAAATCAGATTACAAAAAAAATGAAAGTTGAGCAACTCGTTTTAGATACCATTTATTTAAATTTGGGGTCCTTGGCATCTAAAAGAGTTCCTGTTGTTGGTGATTTTGATATTTCTTATAAACTAGGATATCATTTAATAGGCAACATTAAAGTGACTCCTGATTCTGTTTTGGTAACGGGTCCCAAAAAGCAGTTGGATACCTTGCAAGGTGTGCAACTTGATAAGTTTATTAAAAATAATGTTTCTGAAACCATAACAACAACGTTAGCTATGAAAGAGCTATCTAATTCGATAAAATTAAGTGTTCGTAAAGCAACTGTTTTTGGAGAGGTAGATCGGTTTACTGAGGGCGCAATTCAGGTGCCATTTCAAATAATTAACCTACCCGATAGTATTTCGGTAAATACATTTCCAACAGAGGTAAAAGTAGTATTTCAGGTTGGCTTAAATGCATTTAAAGGAGTGAACGCATCTTCTTTTAAAATTGTTTGCGACTATCAGTACTCTGTGGAGAATAAGCTGAATTACCTTGTCCCGAAAGTTGTTTTTAAACCTGAGGTTGTGACTTCCGTAAAAATAATGCCAGCTAAAGTTGAATTTTTAACAAAAAGACAATAATGCTCGTCGGATTAACAGGTGGAATAGGAAGCGGTAAATCAACGGTTTTAGAACGTTTCAAAACTTTTGAAGATGTTGCCGTATATAATGCAGATTTAGAAGCAAAAAGACTGATGAATACCTCTGCCGTGATTAAGGAGAAACTTCTCGTTCTTTTTGGAGAGAAAGCCTATATAAATAACCATTTAAATAGGAATTATATTGCCAGTATTGTTTTTTCAGATGCAGCGAGTTTGAAGCAGTTGAATGCGATTGTTCATCCTGAGGTACACCAGCATTTAAAATCATTTGTACAAAAAAATCAACACAAAGCATATGTATTGTATGAGAACGCAATTCTGTTTGAGAACAAAAGTGATATATTCTGCGATGTTATCATTACTGTCGTAGTGGATGAGGCAACAAGAGTTGAGCGTGTTGTTGCTCGAGATAATACAACTCCTGAAACTATTCGAAGTAGAATTCAGAACCAGTGGTTAGATGCAAAGAAAGTACTCTTGTCTCATTATATTGTATGTAATTATGATCGGAACATGCTTGATGACCAAATTATTGAAATTCATAATAATTTAACAAAATTGAAACGCTAAATTTGTAAAAATTTACTTTTTTTCTTAAATAACTCTTAAAATCTTACTAAATTTGTTAATATTCGTTAAAAACGATAATGAATATAGTTTATGGTATACTTTTGATCTATGGGAAAGAAAATGTTTGTAGTCATTGTTTCATTAATGAGCTTTTCATTGATTGGAATTGTGGCGGTACAAGTATATTGGATTGGCAATGCAATCGAGGATAAAAAAAAGCAATTCAAAAGCGATGTAAAGAAATCCCTAGCCCGCGTTTCTGAGGAGGTAAGTGAGAATGAATATGCTGATTTTTACAGAACTATAAAACCCTATTTAGATACCACTACCATTGCAAACAGTACGCAGTTACATAATTTTGTTTTACAGCAAATAGATACAACTGGTAAACAAGTGATGTCTTACAGTTTGACAACCGTTTCCCAGAACATTGAGATACCTACTGAGTTTTTGGCAAATGACAGTTTAGATATTGTTTTTAAAAGGATTGCAACACGCGAGGATGTTACAAATTTTAATAATTTGAACGTTCAAAGTGATTTCTCAGGTAAAAAAACACCTCAAAGTTACACGGTAATTAAGAGATCTCTTGAGTCTGAAAAGGCTTTCATCAAACCTGTATTTGATATGTACAGGTCTTCTTTTCCAATACATCAAAGATTGAGCAATCGTTCATTGCATCTATTATTGAGAGAAGAGTTTTCTAAAAGAGAAATTGATATTGATTTTAAATACGGGGTTTACAGCGAAGATGGGTATTTAACGAGTCTAAAATCAGGTTACTTTACCATTAACAAGGAAAATAGTATTGGTTATCCTTTATTTAAAAGAGACAATGGAGCGAGTGATTTTAAATTATTTGTGACTTTTCCCAATCAAAAACGACATATCTTGGCAGATATATCAAATATTTTGTTGTTATCGGTATTTTTTATTTTCATTATCATTGTGGCATTTTCAAGCTCTTTGTATCAGTTAGTTAGACAGAAAAAAATATCTGAGATTAAAACAGATTTTATTAACAACATGACACATGAGTTTAAAACACCTATTGCCACGATAAATTTAGCACTAGATGCGATAAAGAATCCGAAAATTATTGACGATAATGAAAAGGTGATTCGATACGTAAGAATGATTCGAGAGGAGAATAAACGCATGCACGGCCAAGTAGAAAATGTGCTGCGAATCTCGAGGCTAGAAAAGAATCAAATTGACATTAGTAAAGAGGCTATCGATATGCATACAATCGTAGAAGAAGCAATTTCTAGTGTAGATCTTCTAGTAAATAGTAGAAATGGAACTATCAAAACAGATTTGTGCGCGATACAGTCGGAAATTTTAGGAAATCATTTGCACATTACCAATGTGATTGTAAATATACTGGAAAATGCTTTGAAATATTCTGATGAACCGCCTGATATTGAGGTTTTTTCTGAGAGTACCTCAAAGTTTTTTATAGTAAAGATAACAGATCAAGGCATTGGAATGAGTAAAAACGCACAGAAATATGTGTTTGATAAGTTTTATAGAGAACACAAGGGCAACATTCACAATGTAAAAGGTCATGGATTGGGATTGGCTTATGTCAAAGAAATTATAGAAAATCATCAAGGCACAGTTTTTGTACAAAGTGAAAAAGGGAAAGGAAGCACATTTACTGTGAAAATACCATTAATTTAAAACATACTATTATGGGGAGTAAAAAAATTTTATTAGTTGAAGATGATCCAAATTTTGGAACAATATTAAAAGATTATCTGGCGTTGCATGATTATAACATCACGCATGCAAAAGATGGTATTGAAGGGTTAATTGAGTTCAAAAATGGTGATTTTGATCTTTGTATTTTAGATGTAATGATGCCGCGTAAAGACGGTTTTTCTTTGGCGAGTGACATTCGGTCAACAGACAAAGAAATTCCGATTATCTTTTTAACAGCCAAGACCATGAAGGAGGATGTGCTAAAAGGGTATCAAGCAGGGGCAGATGATTATCTAAACAAGCCCTTTGATTCGGAAGTACTGTTGTTTAAAATTAAAGCGATTTTACAACGCAAGGATACAGAAGTAAACAAAGAATCTGATCAGTTTGAATTTACAATCGGTGATTTTTTCTTCAACTCTAAGCTAAGGCACTTGTCGTATCAAAATTCAGAGGCTCAAAAGTTATCTCCAAAAGAGAGCAAACTTCTGAAAATGTTAGCAGCTCATAAAAATGACTTGATGCCAAGAGAATTAGCGCTGACTAAAATATGGAGAGATGACAATTACTTTACATCAAGAAGTATGGATGTTTATATTGCCAAATTGCGTAAATATTTGAAAAAAGATGAGGGTGTTGAAATATTGAATATCCATGGAGAAGGTTTTAGACTTGTAGAAAAGTAAGCAATATTGCGCAGGGTGTGAAAAAGCTCAAAGCATATTTGTTTGCGCTTTTTCAGTAACTTTAGAGAGGATAAATACAGATTAAATGGCCGCATTTATTAAAATTTACGAAGAGAATCCGAATCAAAAAGAAATTGATAAGATTGTTGCAATTCTGAAAAATGGAGGTTTGATCATTTATCCCACAGATACAGTTTATGGTTTGGGTTGTGATTTTACCAATAGCAAGGCATTGCAAAAAATTGCAAGGATCAAAGGCGTAAAACTAGAGAAATCGAATTTCTCCTTTATATGTAATGATTTGAGTCATTTGTCGGACTATGTCAAACAAATAGACACACCGACTTATAAAATTTTAAAGAGAGCGCTTCCTGGGCCTTACACCTTTATTTTACCGGGTAGTAATTCACTTCCGAAAGTATTCAAAAAGAAGAAAACGGTTGGAATTCGTGTTCCAGACAATTCGATTGCAAAAGTTTTGGTAGCTACACTTGGTAATCCTATAATTTCAACTTCTATTCATGATGATGATCAGGTCATAGAATATACTACAGATCCTGAATTGATTTATGAGAAGTGGAAAGATGTCGTGGATGTTGTCATTGATGGAGGCTATGGCGATAATCAGGCCTCTACCATTATTGATTTGACCGATGTTACACCGCGGGTAGTAAGAGAAGGAAAGGGAGATTTGACTATTTTGTAGTCGTAGATTCAATCTGTAAAATCACTACTAATCTCACACATGTGAGGTAAGTAGCACTTTAGTTCATCGCAATTCTTTGAATTTTTTTCGTTTTAAAAAGAAATATTGCCAAACAATACTCTTGTGCATGTAATATGCGCTGCTCTTTTTCTCACCATTCCGCTTTTTTATAAAAATGTCAAGTTGTCTATAAAAACTAATATGCGCCTTCAAAATAGCCCATGTATGAATTGGACGTAGTTCGAGCATAAATTTTATTCCAGCAACTCCATCTAAAATTAAGCGAGCAAGAACGACGATAAGACACCATTTTTTAGGAACATTTTTCACGATGCTGAATAAGCTATTTCTAAAGTTTAAAAATGTTTTATGCGGATTGGTCTCTTGTAAGGTAGCTCCACCTACATGATATACACTAGCGGCACCTACATACCTCACATCATGACCTAAATTTTTAGTTCTCCAACACAAATCAATCTCTTCTTGATGTGCAAAATAATCTTCATCGAACCCTCCCAATTGATGGTATACTTGAGAACGTATGAAGAGACAGGCTCCAGATGCCCAAAAAATATCAATGGTGTCATCAAATTCTCCCGTATCTGTTTCTAAGGTATTAAAAACTCTACCCCTACAATATGGATAGCCAAAAACATCTATAAAACCACCAGCAGCTCCTGCATATTCATACCTCTCTTTCTGTTTAAAGTCCAGTAATTTTGGTTGAATGATAGCGGTATTACTTTCCTTTTTGAATACATCTATAACGGGCGTTAGCCAATTTTCACTCACTTCAATATCGGAGTTCAATAGACAATAAATATCTGCATTTATTTTTTGTAAAGCATCGTTGTATCCTTTTGCATAACCTCCATTACTTGTGTTTTGGACGATTTTTACACTGGGATAATGCGCTTTGATAAATGCGATAGAGCTATCGGTAGAAGCATTGTCTGCCACATAAACAGTCGCTTCATTCGAGCTAAAATTTACAACTGAAGGCAAAAATTGCTCTAGCAATTTTTGTCCGTTCCAATTTAATATGACAACAGCAGTTTTCAAGTGGGCAAATTTACATTTAAATTGTGAATATGAACGCTAACAATCTGTTAATTTGATTGGTGGTAATCAGGAATATCTTTCAAAAAAATATAGTTTTCATTTTTGAAATCCATTTGACAGTAATAGTGCTGTATTCCGTTGGTTAGAATTAGATATTTGGCCTTTAGTTTTAGATTATATCTTGCTATTTGATCAAAAGTTGCTTGAGAAATTGGAACATGCGGTGCTTTGCATTCTACAATCATATTGGGGGTTCCTTCTTTATCAAAAACAACAATATCTGTTCTCTTTTTACGATTGTTTATAATGAGTTGTTTTTCGACTGCTATCAAAGATATAGGGCAGTTCTTATGTTGAATCAAATAGTGTACATAATGTTGCCGTACCCATTCTTCTGGAGTCAGTACTACATATTTTTTTCTCAAATTATCAAAAATAAGCGTGTGTTTTTCGTTACTTTTGATATTGAAAGAAAAGTTGGGTAGATTCAGTTTTTGCATCCATCAAAAGTAATAAAATGAGCGAAATAAACAGTATCGTAGCAGCGATTAAAAAAGGTCTTGTAAAACCTATTTATTTTTTAATGGGAGAAGAGCCTTATTATATCGATAAAATATCTGAATTTATAGAGACGAATGTACTTGATGATTCCGAAAAAGGTTTTAATCAGGTGGTGATGTATGGTAGAGATGTTACTATTGAAGAGATTGCGTCCTCTGCCAAACGATTTCCTATGATGGCAGAAAAGCAAGTCATTATTGTGAAAGAAGCTCAAGATTTAAGTCGAACAATAGACCACTTACTTTCATATGCTCAAAACCCTCAACCGAGCACTGTTTTGGTGATGAATTACAAATACAAAAAACTGGACAAACGAAAAAAGCTCTACAAAGCAATTGAGAAATGCGGAGTTATTTTCAATAGTAAAAAATTGTATGACAATCAAGTATCAGATTGGATTCGTAGAGTTTTAAGTGGTAAGAATTATAAGATTGAACCGAAAGCTGCGCAAATGTTGGTGGAGTTTTTAGGCACTGATTTAAGTAAGATTTACAATGAACTAGAAAAGTTAATTACCATCTTGCCTGAGGGTGCTATTATTTCCTCCGAGGACATTGAAAAAAATATAGGTATATCAAAGGACTTCAATAATTTTGAATTGAAAAAAGCGGTTGGTGAAAAGCAAATTGTAAAGGCAAATAGAATTATCAATTATTTTGCAGAGAACCCAAAGCGGAACCCTTTGGTATTGACCATAGCACTTTTAAATAGCTTTTTCACGCAGTTACTGCAATACCATGGCTTGGAGAGCAAAGACAAATTTACTGTGGCTAAATCCTTAGGGGTGAATCCTTACTTTGTTGGGGATTATGCAAGTGCAGCATCTAAATACCCGATGCGTAAGGTGTCTCAAATTATCGGATTGCTAAGAGAAGCAGATATGAAAAGTAAGGGTGTTGGAGCGAATAACCCTTCACAATCGGATCTATTAAAAGAGTTGATTTTTAAAATTATGCACTAATAGCATCAGCAGATCGAGTAGGAGTAGGGCCTTGAAAAAAGCCGAGTACTTGAATACACGGCTTTTTTTAGCGACTTTTAGTTGTATTATTTTTTATTCGGAGGGGTCACAGGTTTGTCTACAATCAAACGATTTTTTCTATTAGCAATTTCCCATGCTGTATGAAAAATTAAACGAGATCGATTTTCTAAAAGATCGTAGTTTATTTTGTCAGGTGTATCTGTAGGTTGGTGGTAATCGTCATGCGTTCCATTGAAATAAAAAATAATTGGCACATTGTATTTTGCAAAGTTGTAATGATCTGACCTGTAGTAAAAACGGTTCGGATCGTTTTCTTCGTTGTAGGTGTAATCTAATGAAATATTGGTATATTTCTTATTTACTTTCTCAGAGAGTTCATGCAATTCAGTGCTTAATTTATCAGATCCAATTAAGTAGATGTAATTTCGGCTTCCCGTGCGCTTGGGGTCAATGCGACCGATCATATCAATATTCAAATCAGCTACGGTATTTTCCATTGGGAAAATTGGATTTTCAACGTAGTATTGAGAACCTAATAACCCTTTTTCTTCTCCGGTTACATGTAAAAAAAGTATGGATCTTTTTGGTCCCATTCCTTCTTTTACGGCCTTTTGAAAAGCTTCAGCTATTTCCAACATGGCCACGGTTCCTGATCCATCATCATCAGCACCATTATATATTTTTCCGTTTTCAACACCTACATGATCTAAATGGGCAGAAATAACGACAATCTCATCGGGCTTTTCAGAGCCTTTGATAAAAGCAGCAACGTTTTCTGAGTCTTTTAAAGGAGCACCTCTTCTTCTCGCTTTATTTAAAAATGATGCAGAAACTTTCTGATAATATGCATTGCCACCAAGTGCTGCTGGAATTTTAGACTTTATATAGAAATCTTTCAAGTAGTTCACTGCTTTCTTCTGACCTTCATCTCCTGTATTTCTTCCTTCAAATTCGTCTGAGGCATAAATAAATAGATGCTTTGCTAAATCTTTTTCTGTGATTGTAGCTGCATATAGACTAGCGTGATCTATGTCTAAGATAGGTGGTGTTTTCGTTGCGCTGCATGAGGATAATAATACGAGAATACAAGTTAGATGTAGTAATTTATTCATGAATAAGGATTTGGCTATTTTTAATGGATGCAATGCTAAAATTCTTTCTTAGAAAAAAAGTAAAGATACAAAAACTAACGCGCTTTATTTATTGTGAATTGGCGCATTTTTTTGTTAAAAGTTAAAATTTCTTTTGGAAAAAGAGTATCAAGTTTATGAGTGTCAATAAGTTCTTGTGTACTCCCGCTTGCAACCTCTTTACCATTCATAATGATCAATTCATCTACGGTCTCAAGGGCTAAATTAATTTGATGTGTTGAGATAATTATGGTTTTATTGGTGGTCTGAATTAATTTCTTTAACAATTGAAATATTTTGTAGGTGTGATGCATGTCAAGATGTGCAGTAGGTTCATCCAATATAATGAGTTCAGTGTCTTGTGCTAATGCCCTGGCTATCATAACTCTCTGCAGCTGACCATCACTTAGTTCATAGAAGCGTTTCTCTTTCAAGTGTTCAATTTCTGTTTGTTCAATTGCCCAATCTATTTTTATTAAATCATTTTCTGTGAGGTTATCGACCCAGTTGGTGTAAGGTTGTCTTCCCAGTGCTATTAGATCAAAGACTGTTAATTGACTCTCAGGAAGCCGTTCTGTTAGTACCAAACTTAATTGGGTGGCTAGTTCTTTGTTGGTATATTGGTTGAGATTTTTACCCTTGATACAAATGTCTCCTGATAGGGGTTTTTGGACTTTCGATATGGTTCGTAACAAGGTCGATTTTCCAATTCCATTTTTTCCTAACAAGGCAACGAAAGTTCCTTTTTTTAGTGATATATTGATAGCACTTCCTACAGTGCTTTGTTCTTTTTTATGCGTGTAACCGATGGATAAGTCCCTGGTTTCAATTATGATATGTGTCTTTTCTGAAGTCAAAATTAAACGTAAATTTTCTTTTTTCTTATCAATAACCAAATAACAACAGGAGCTCCAAATAAGGAGGTAATTGCATTAATAGGTAATGTGAATTCGCTTGTTGGGAATTGTGCAATACTATCGCAAATTAAGAGCACTAAGGCTCCGGTCAATGCTGTTGCAGGAATGAGTATTTTATGATTTGATGTGGTAAAAATTAGCTTGGCTAAATGTGGCACAGCAAGACCGATAAAGGCAATTGGGCCAGAGAAAGCAGTAATAACTCCTGTTATGAGACTGGTAATAACCAGTAAAATAATTCTACTCTGCCTTACATTTATTCCTAAGCTTTGCGCATAGCTCTCTCCTAAGAGTAAACTATTTAACGGTTTGATAATGATAAAGACACCACTAATACCAATCAAATAAAGAGCAAAGAAAATAGTGAGTTCATTCCAGCTTAAATTACCCAAACTTCCAAAGCTCCAAAAGACATATTGTTGGATCTGTTCAGCTTCACTAAAGTAAGACAATACACTAATGATTGCACCTGTAAAACTCCCAAACATCAATCCTATGATTAAGATAGACATGGTGTTTCTCACTTTGTTCGCTGCAACAATGACCGCAGATAAGACCAAAAAAGAGCCTATGCTAGCTGCAATGGCAATGGCCCAATTAGAAAAAGATATGGATAATAAAACACCGCCAAAAAGAGACGAACCCAAGAGCAGTAGGGCAACACCTAAACTCGCTCCCGAAGAAATACCCAATACAAAAGGTCCTGCAAGGGGATTTCTAAAAAGGGTTTGCATTAACAAGCCACTTATTGAGAGCCCAGATCCTACCAATATCGCGGTAATTGCTTTTGGAACTCTAAAATTTAAAATAATGGTCTGCCAACTATCCTTCACTGTCTGGTCTCCCAAAAGAATTGCACAGATATCTGTAAAGGGAATAGAGACAGATCCAAAACTAATGTTTGTAAACCCAATCATGAGTACTAAAAAGAACAATAGTATGAATTGTTTGGAATATGTTTTTGGAGCAACCAAATTATGAAAGGTTATTTAAAAAATGAACTAATTTCTTTATCGCAAGTCCCCTATGAGATATCATATTCTTTGCGTCTGTAGACATTTCTGCGAAGGAATTAGTATTCGAATTAGGTTTAAATATAGGATCATATCCGAAGCCTTTTTCACCTTGTTTGCTGCGCAGAATAGTGCCTTTACAAATACCTTCAAACAAGAATTGTTCTCCATGTAAATTAAGAGCAATAGCAGTTCTGAATTGGGCTTGTCGATTCGATTTTGCTTCTAGCGCTTTGAGGAGCTTTTGCATGTTCTTTTCAGAATCATTTTCCTCGCCTGCATAGCGAGCAGAATAGACTCCTGGACTACCATGTAAGCTGTCTACTTCCAAACCGGTATCATCG
>OLII01000452.1_pt1 | contig 15541 bp, 13 predicted proteins | sample 1609481 | NCBI WGS metagenome assembly OLII01 (sample SAMN05416859, study PRJEB24817) | seawater metagenome | isolation source: Sea water | place: Canada:Atlantic | collected 2013-11 | reverse complement strand
ATGCAGATGGTGTTATGAATACCTCCCTGATAGATAGTGGTGGAGAGGTGATTGTCGTATCTCAATTTACCTTGCAGGCAAGCACAAAAAAAGGAAATAGACCAAGTTATATTAAAGCAGCGAAACCAACAATTGCTGTTCCCTTGTATGAGGCATTTGTAAGGCAATTAGAAATAGATGCAGGTGTAAAAGTGCAGACGGGTATATTTGGTGCTGATATGAAGGTTGCACTGCTAAACGACGGGCCTGTTACGATTGTGATAGATACAGAAAATAAAATTTAACTTCCTAGGGGAATACATTTATATTAGTATCTTTACTTTTCAAAAAAACATATAAAAAAATGAAAAAAGTAATCTTATCTTTAGTAGTAATTGCAACAGTACTTGTTTCTTGCAAGGGGAAAGAAGAGAAAACAGTAGCAGTAAAAGAGGTGACAGCGGTTGAAGAAACTGCAGTTGTAGATAGTAATGTGAACATGGAGTCATCTGTTGTATTGTGGAAAGGGTTTAAACCAACAGGAAGTCATCATGGAACTGTAAAATTGGCTTCAGGGACTATGGTTTTCGCAGACGGAGCTATCTCTGGAGAATTTGTAATTGATATGAATACCATTACAGATGCTGATGGCCTTACCAAGTTAGACGCGCATTTAAAAGATGCAGACTTTTTTGATGTGGCGAAGTATCCAACCTCTAAATTTGTCATCACTTCTTCTGAGATGAAAGAAGGAAAAATGCATGTTACAGGAGATTTAACAATCAAAGATGTTACAAAGAGCATCACAATTCCTGCGACAGTATCTGAGGTGGAAGGTGTAACAACTTTTAAAAGTGAAACATTCGAATTGAATCGAGTAGACTTTAATGTGAAGTACGGATCTAAAAGCATCTTTGCGAACTTAAAAGACAAGTTCATCAATGACAATATGGAGATGTCTTTTGAAGTAATGTCGATAAAGTAAACGTTCTCAAACCTAATGTGTTTTTCTATGCAAGAGTTTGAGTATAAAACCTTGAAAGAAATAGAGCAAAACTTAAAAAGCCCAAAACGACTGTTTTGGGCTTTTTTGTTACAAACTTATGGCGGTACTGTTTTTAACTTCTCCAATAGTAAAGGTACTGTGTGTGCTGCCAATATGCTCAATGGCAGTTAATTTAGTAATCATAAAATCTCGATAGGCTTCCATGTCTTTGACATATACTTTTAAGATATAATCATAATCTCCACTTACATGAAAGCACTCTGCGACTTCAGATAATTGTGAAATTTCTTTTTCAAAATTCGTAACATATGCTTTGGTGTGTTGAATCAGTTTGATGTGGCAGAAAACCAAAAAAGACCTATCAATTTTGTCTCTGTCAATCAGCGCAACGTACTTTTTAATGACCTTCCCTTTTTCTAGTTTTTTAACGCGCTCGTAAACAGCTGTAACCGATAGTTTTAACTGAAGAGAGAGTTGTTTGCTTGTTTGCTTGCTGTCATTTTGTAGTAAGTCAATGAGTTTTAAGTCGGTGTTGTCTAAAAGTATGCCGAAAATATTTCTATAAAGTTTGTCTTATTTGTTTTTTACAGAATATGTGTTCTGTTTATGATGTAAATTTAGGTAAATAAACTATATGTGGTGCATTTGGTTGATTTTTAATCTAATATGTTGTTACTTGACATTGTAAAAATAGATACTTATGAAATTTAAGCCGGCAAACAATATTCAAGATTTACAATACTTTGGCGAATATGGAGGTGTGAACCCATCCATATCAGATTCATCGACCTATACCTTTTTAGAGGCAAAAACCATGTTCGATACTTTCGAAGGTAATACAGACGGTTGTTACTTATATTCACGGCATACCTCTCCAAGTAACTTGTATTTGGGAGAAGCCTTGGCTGCTATGGAAGGCACCGAAACAGCCAATGTTGCAGGTTCGGGAATGGGTGCAATTACACCAACATTACTACAACTTTGCGGGCAAGGAGATCATGTGGTGTCTAGTAGAACGATTTATGGAGGTACCTATGCTTTTTTAAAGAATTTTACGCCAAGAATGGGCATTACAACCTCCTTTGTTGACATTACAAAATTAGAGCTGGTGGAAGCTGCAATTACAGAACAGACAAAAGTGTTGTACTGTGAGTCTGTGAGCAATCCATTATTAGAAGTTGCAGATATTCAAGGTTTGGCAAAACTCGCTACTAAATATCAGTTGACCTTGGTGGTAGACAATACCTTTTCTCCCTTGTCAATTTCTCCAGTTCAATTGGGTGCAGATGTGGTAATTCATAGTTTAACAAAGTTTATCAATGGTTCTTCAGATACTATGGGAGGTGTGGTGTGTGGCAATTCAGAATTCGTTAACTCTTTAAAAAGTGTTATTGATGGTGCGAGTATGTTGCTTGGAGCTTCAATGGATTCCTTGCGCTCCTCATCAATACTAAAGAATATGAGAACCCTACATATTCGGATGAAACAACATAGTAAAAATGCATTATTTCTGGCAGAGAAATTTGAAGCTGATGGCATAAAAACAGTGTATCCTGGATTAAAATCACATCCCTCACATGAGATTTTTACAGCGATGATGAATGTAGAATATGGCTATGGGGGTATGTTGACAATCGATGCAGGGTCTTTAGAGAAGGCAAATGCATTGATGGAGTTGATGCAAGCTAAAAATTTGGGGTATTTAGCAGTGAGCTTAGGGTTTTATAAAACATTATTTTCTGCACCAGGTACATCAACATCCTCTGAAATACCAGAAGAGGAGCAGGCAGCGATGGGTTTAACAGATGGATTGATTCGTTTTTCTATCGGTTTAGATAATGATATAGAGCGAACTTATGAAATGATGCATGACTGTATGAAGCGAGTAGGGGTGCTATAGCGCAGATGGTCGTATAGCAGTGCGAGGTTCTTTTCGTGGTTCACGTAGGATTGTGAATCCAGAAAGAGGTCACTGTTCTCCTGTTAAATGTATAGAGAATGCTTGGATATCCTCCTTGTTGGGTGCTTTTCCCGAAGAAAGATGTATATCTCATGGATTCCTGCCGGATCAAAAAGGAATGTCTTATGATCTCATGCTTTTTTCTGAAGCTATTTCTCCGAAAGTTGCATCTGAAACAATGTATGACAATGATGCATAGACCTAAATATACCAAAAGAATTTGATTTGCATAAAACGCCTGAAAATCGTAACATTACACGACTAAAAATAGACCAATGCAAGACACTAAAAATAGCTCTGAAATGAACACTGAGGATGAAAGAATAATTCAAAATACAGCGTTGAGTATCTGGGAAGCACTGATCCCTGTTTTCGCATTAATAGGAATGTTGGCCTACAATGTTTTTGTTTTTGGAGACGATGCTCTAAGTGGAAGCAATCAGTTTATACTCCTCTTAGGTGGGGCTGTAGCTGCCTTAGTTGGTTTCAGAAAGAAAGTATCTTTTGATGCCATGATGCAAGAGGTTGCAGAAAATATTAAATCTACCACAGGGGCTATCCTAATCTTGTTAATGGTCGGAGCGTTGGCAGGAACTTGGCTTATCAGTGGAATTATTCCATCCATGATCTACTATGGATTGCAAGTACTAAACCCTACCATCTTTTTAGGAGCTTGTCTTATCATTTGTGCTGTGATTTCCATTGCAACGGGGAGTTCTTGGACAACCTCGGCCACAGTTGGTATCGCATTAATAGGTATCGGAGAGGCCCTGGGGATCTCTTTAGGAATGACTGCAGGAGCTGTGTTATCTGGAGCCTATTTTGGAGACAAATTGTCGCCAATGTCAGATACCACAAATTTAGCACCTGCGATGGCAGGAACAGATCTGTTTACGCATATTAGATATATGGCATATACCACCATACCAACCATTGCTATTGCCTTGATTATATTTACAATTTTAGGTTTTACCCAGATCACAACTGGCCAGGCAGATATCGAATCATTGCTTACAGATATCGATAAAGCCTTTCATATTAGTCCATGGCTGTTTTTAGTTCCGGTGGCTGTAATCGTATTGATTGTAAAGAAAACACCTCCATTAATCGCTTTGTTGGCAGGAACTATTTTAGGAGGTATTTTTGCATTGATTTTTCAACCAGAGGTAATTGCTCAGATAGCTGGTGTAAAAGAGTTAGATTTTAATTCTGCCTACAAAGGGGTGATGCAAGCGGTGACCGTTGAGACGTCAGTTTACACAGAGAATGCAATGTTAGCGGATTTGTTTAAAGCAGGAGGAATGGCGAAGATGTTGGGGACAATCTGGTTAATTTTATGTGCTATGGTCTTCGGAGGTATTATGGATGCCATTGGTGCATTGACAAAAATTAGTAGCTTTATGTTGCGTCTTTTTGATTCTGTTTTTGGGTTGTTTGCAAGTACAGTAGCAACATGTATTGGCTTAAATTTTACGGCATCAGATCAATATTTAGCAATTGTTGTTCCCGGTAAAATGTATGCTAAAGCGTATGCAGATAAAGGGTTGGCTCCTGAGAATTTGAGTAGAGCTTTAGAAGATTCAGGAACAGTAACTTCTGTCTTGATTCCTTGGAATACCTGTGGAGCCTATCATTCAGGTGTGTTGGGGGTTCCTGTTGTAGATTATGCGTTTTATGCAGTCTTCAACTGGCTAAGTCCATTTATGACGCTGTTGTTTGCAGCCTTTCAGATTAAAATTAGAGAGCTGCGCAGTAAATAAGCAGCTTATTCGGAATCTAAAAAAACAAGTTTTAAATTAAACTGCTTTTCTTAGAAATGATGCTTTCAGCTACAATCCCATGCATGAATAGATTTCTTTTCAAACACGGAATTAACAGTTTTGCTATTTCGTAATAGAGGATGTTGCTAGCGTAAAAAAATCACTTTCGATCAATCAAAAAAGACGTGTCTGCACTAGTTGCTAGACGCAGTAAAGAGGAGCTTAAAAGCAATAACCAAGGGGAGCCGTGTAGCAGCAGGTCCCAATAGTCCTGCAGTTCCATCGCTTTATCTCCAGAAAAGGCATTGCCTCCGAGAATCCATTGTATTTTCCCAAGAATATGAGGTGGATTGAATGGGGCTAAGCCAAGTGTTAGACTTGCAATTAAAAAGAGATTCCAATTGTTTTTGAGAGCCGTTTTCATCTGCTAAATAAACCAATTCCAGACCAGACCAAATCGAATTACAAAGTCTCTGTAAGGATGATTTGGGGCAGAGAAATAGTTCTTTTTTAGAAATTTAGAACTCAGGTTGTCTGCCTTTAAATAAATTCGCGTTCTTCGAATCTGTGCATTGACAAAAAGATCAAACGTAGGATACCCTATTTCGGTTTCGTTTTGAATCCTAAATTCGTTCAACAACGGGTTAAATGCATTCGACTTGAATTTTGAAAAGTACTTAAAAGTAACGCCCGTTTGTAAAAACAAAGGCTTGCCTTCAAACAAAAAATTTGAATAGTAAAAGGTGTTTCGTGTGACCAAATTAGGGACTCTAAACACATCTTGTCCACTGCTTACTTGTTGGAAAAGGACCGTGTTGTTCAAGGCAAACTTTCCAAAAGTAAACTCATTATTCGCCTTTACTTTGAAGTAGGTTACATTTTCTCCAGATTGTCTTGGTTTTGATGTTTCATCAAAATAGGTGTAGTTCTCAATATTGGTGAGTGACGCCTCTGCTTGTATCCATGTAGTTTGCGCTCCAAAGGAGATGTTTCTTGTATTGATTGTTTTAAAGTTGTCATGCTGCCAGTTGTACTCGTCATAAGAACTCTGATACAAAATTGTATTAAAATTAGGTGATTTTGAATTGATAGAAATACTTCCTTTTAAAGCAAACAAACTGTCCTTTTCATAAAGGGCTTCACTGTAGATGTTTGTACCCGATATTTCACCCGAACCTGGTGTTATATTCACCTCTGAGTTTAATTGGAAGTTTTTAATGCGTGCATTCCAGTTTCCTCCTAAAGATAATGCAGTACCCTTTATTTTTGGATTTGAGACGGCATTGGTATTTGTATTCAGGATCGTTGCGTAGCCGTAGTTGAAATTGGTGAGGTCTGCTTTTACTTTAAATCGACCCAAAACATATTTAGAATTGAATTCTAGGTAAAATTGATTGTTAAAATATTTACTCTCTACTGCCTCAACAAAACTGCTCAGGCTCGTGTTTCCAAAGAGAGCGTTTGTAGAGGTCTGGGTAAATTCATAGGATTTTGTTTCGTGAGAAAGCGCATGTCCAACTTTTAAATTGGTGAAATTATTGCGAATACTGTCTTTGTTAGAAAGTAGTTTATAGTCGTGTTCAATAAAGAAGCGTTCTCCCTCTAGTTTGGTTTCTGTATCTTCTAGTTGTACATCCAAACGTCCTCTGTCTGTAAAATTTGAGTCGTCGTTTATAAAGGCGTCCAAAGCGCTAGCTGTTAGCCCTCCATTTTCCTCATTCATTAAATCTTGAGTCATGATATGACCCCTTATGGAATACCTCTCAGAGGGATTTCTGTAGCTAAAAAAAGTACTGAAATTACCATGTGATGCTAAAGAGTTTCTATAGTTTCCTAGAGAACGCAATCCTTTATAATTGATTCCTATATTAAATCGCTTCGAGAAATTCAGTGTAAATAATGTCTCTAAAACTTGGCCTTGCTGTAATCCTGTTCTATATAAAATTTCTGTTGTAGGTGTCGGCACTTCATAGTAGTGTACGTCTCGAACCTTTTTGTAATTAAAATGCTTGGCACTCATTCCTATTAAAGGAAGTCGAGATAGCTGACTAAAGTCATAGGCTAAGCTGTTAAAAGTTTGTCCTTGGTTGTGAAAACCTAAAAGCTCAAAATTGTCTTTTCTCAAATAGTTATAGGCATACTCCTTTAAAATGGTCAGTGTTGTATCAACATAGGTGGTGTCATTTTGTAATGAAATGAGTTTGTAATCGGTATACTTTGTTTTGCCACTTAATTTCACAATCGTGGAACTTTTATTGGCAAAGGTAGAATCCATAGAGCGATTCATACTATTTGATCTCATTGAGCCTGCTCCCTGTATACGCCTCACTTGCGAATAACTCCCTGCACTAAAGCAAATAACAAGGATAGAAAAGATAAAAAAGTTATTTCTCATTGAAAATAATTGATGTGTACAAATGTAAAATATTTAAACGTAAATTGAGAAGGTTAAGTTCTTCTAAAATTGTTAATTTGTACCTATGTTGAAAATGAATTTTAGTGGATGCGTATTGGAAGCAGGAACTGATGAGGCAGGGCGAGGTTGTTTGTCTGGTCCTGTGGTTGCGGCGGCAGTTATATTGCCTACAGACTTTAAACATCCTTTTTTAAATGATTCGAAGCAGCTGACAGAGAAACAGCGACAAGAATTAAAACCTTTTATTGAACAAGAGGCTCTTTGTTTTGGGGTTGCATTTGTGGATGAAAGGGAGGTAGATCATCTGAATGTGTTGCAAGCATCTATTACAGCAATGCAACGTGCCTTAGCGCAGTTGATCCCGCAGCCAGAATTTATTATTGTTGACGGCAATAAGTTCAAGCCTTTCAGAGCTATTCCTTATGAGACAATAGTAAAAGGAGATGCAAAGTATCTTAGTATTGCAGCCGCTTCGGTATTGGCAAAAACCTACAGAGATGCATTTATGGAAAAGATTCACCAAGAATTTCCTATGTACCATTGGAAAAAGAACAAAGGATATCCAACCAAGCAGCATCGCGAAGCAATACGCAAATATGGAATTACGAAGTATCATAGAAAAACGTTTCGTTTGTTGCCAGATCAATTAAAGCTAAAGTTGTAATTTGTTAATAATCACAGCAGCGTTTTTTCGTTCGTTTTAAAAACTTCAACTATTTTAGCCCCCTTAATGTATAAGAGATGATTAAAAGAACACGTGCAGAGATTACCAAATGTATCATTCATAAAGTAGCCAATAAATACAACAGCGGACAAAATTCTTTTTCTGAAACAACCATTCGTTTCGATGAGGAAAGTTATAATTTGATGCTGCCATTTCTGTTAAAACCTTTTGCGAATTTATCGCAAAGTTTTCGTTTTAGTCATCATGCTGATATTCGTCTCAATGAAATGAATAATTATGCTTCTAATGTTTTTAAAGACGAAGCATCTTTCATAGAAAATTCTAAGAACATCGTAAATCACCTGTACGAACAATCAAATTCTGCTCAAATAAAAAAAGGAGATGTTATCATTGCATTGATTGAGGGCATTGAATATCAAGATGTCTTGACAGAAGCTGTAGGGGTTTTTAAAGTTGAAAATAAGATAGATTTCTTTCAGACCTATTTAGATGATGATAGTTTTGATGTAGCGGTGCAACAAGGGATTAGTACAAAAAAAATTGACAAAGGATGTCTAATTTTGAACACTTCTGATACTGAAGGGACTGTTGTATTTAGTATCGACAACAACCAATATGACGCGCAGTATTGGATTAAAAATTTCTTATCAGTAAAGTATGCAGATGATAGAAACCAGCATACGCAAAGTTATTTGGAAATGTGTAAAGAGTTTTCCGAAGAAATCATTAAACCAGAATTAGGAAAGCAGGAGCAGAGTCAGTTTTTAGCGAGTACAGTAGATTATTTTAAAGAAAACGAATCTATAGATTATCATAACTTTAAAGATGAGCTCTTTGAAGAGGATAAGCATAAGGATATGTTTGAAGACTATAAAAAACATTTTGAAACCTTAAACGATGTCTTGATTAGAAATAATTTTGAAGTGTCAGATGTGGTCTTAAAGAAGGAAAAGCAGAAAATAAAAAGCATTATAAAGTTAGATACGAATATTGAAATTAAATTAGACGTTGATGCTCCAGATGCAGCATCAGAATACCTAGAAAGAGGATACGATGAAGAGAAAAAAATGAAATACTACAAAGTGTATTTTAACGAAGAGAAATAAGGTGTTCCTCAGGTATTTAAGGACCTTTTTTAATGAGACTCAACAATTTGTTCCACCTCAAATAAGGTCTTGAAATGTCTCAGTATTTTTTCTTGAACTTCTAGTATCGAAATTTTCTTTCCTAGTTCTGCCTCCATAGAGGCCACTGTCTTTCCACGAATTCCACATGGAATGATATTGTCAAAATAACCTAAATTAGCATTCACATTTAACGCAAAGCCATGCATGGTTACCCAGCGACTTGTTCGTATTCCCATGGCACAAATTTTACGTGCAAAGGGAGTTCCAACGCCGAGCCATACACCAGTTTCCCCTTGACTTCTTTCTGCTTTTAAGCCATACTCTGCAAGCGTTAGAATGATTACCTCTTCTAACAAACGTAAGTACTTATGGATATCTGTAAAGAAATTTTCCAAATCTAAAATTGGATAGCCAACAATTTGACCAGGTCCATGATACGTGATGTCTCCTCCGCGGTTTATTTTGTAAAAAGTAGCCCCTTTCTCTTTGAGTTGTTTTTCATTTAGCAATAGGTTGCTTAGGTCGCCACTTTTACCAAGTGTGTATACATGCGGGTGCTCTACAAAGAGGAAGTGATTTTGGGTTTCTTTGGATTCATTGTTTCGTCTGTTGCTCATTTTTTGATCAACAATTTCCTGCAATAAATCTGTTTGGTAATCCCAAGTTTCCTTGTAGTCCTTTACGCCTAGGTTTTTGAGCTGTATCTTTTTATTCATAATTTTGGAAGGCAAAGGTAAATAATTAATTACATTTGTGTGGATTATTTGTTGTTAAGCCTTGTTAATTGTTAACAAATTCTAGTTATGAAAACATTCAGGTGTATCTCATTATTGCTCTTTTTCTTTGTTCCCGTTATTGCTTTTTCTCAAGAAGCATGGGGGCATTTGAATAAGCACACAAATATTAGAGAAAATAGCCTAGCATTTAAAGAAAACAAGCCTGCTTCTTTTGAGTTGTTTTCCTTAAAAAATGAGTTATTGGATAGAAAATTGAAACAGTCATCCAAACGGTCTAAGATTATTACGCTTCCTACTCCAAGGGGGTTTCAAAAGTTTGCTGTAAAGGAAGCTTCAGTTTTTGCAGATGCGTTGGCAAAGAAATATCCATCTATAAAATCGTATTCAGGTGTTGGTATCGATGATCCAACCGCACATGTTCGATTGAGCAGTTCTCATGTCGGAGTGCATGCACTGATTTCATCAGGAAAGCATCCAATGTATATTGTAGAGCCCTACACCAAAGATAAAAAAGTAGCCATTGGTTATTTTAAAAATAGAGCAGATAGGAGTAATTTTGAATGTTTGGTTACAGAGAATAGATCAAAGCAAAAAGGGGCGAGTTTTCATACTACTACTACTACTACTACTACTACTACTACTACTACTACTACTAGTGCAAATGATGGGATTTTGAGAACTTATAAGATGGCATTGATCGGTACAGCAGAGTATGCTCAATTTCATTTGACCAACCAAGGAATCGGTTCAAATGCATCTCAGTCAGTCAAGAAAGAAGCGGTTCTCGCCGCTATGAATACTTCTATGACACGTATCAATGGCATTTTTGAGAGGGATTTAGGTGTTACCATGCAGTTGGTGTCCAATAATGATGATTTGATTTTTTTTGATTCGGCAACTGATGGATTAACGAACGATGACATAGGTGCTTTGATTGATGAGTCTCAAACCAAATGTGATGCTGTTATTGGTTCATCAAATTATGATATTGGACATGTTTTTGCGTGGGTAAATGATGAAAGTGGCAATGGATTAGCAGGAGGAGGTGTTGTGTGTGAATCCGGGCGAAAGGCCCAGGGAGTTTCTATGCGAAAAACACCGATGGGAGATCTGTTTGATATTGACTTGGTTGCGCATGAAATTGGACATCAATTTGGTGCTAATCACACGCAAAATGGTGATTGTAATCGAAATAACGCAACAGCAGTAGAGCCTGGGAGTGGAAGTACAATTATGGGCTATGCTGGATTTTGTGATTCTAATGTTCAAAGCAACAGTGACGCCTATTTTCATACCGTCAGCATTGCAGAGATGTGGAATTATATCTTGTCAAATGCGACATGTGCCACTCAAACAACAACAAACAATTCCATTCCAACAGCAAATGCAGGAGGGGATTTTACCATTCCAAAAACAACGCCCTTTGTCTTAAAAGGTACGGCGTCGGATGCAGATGTAGAAAACACCTTGACCTACACATGGGAGCAAGTAGACAATCAAGTAGCTACAATGCCTCCTTTAGCCTCAAGTTCAGTGGGGCCTTTGTTTCGGTCTGTTCCTCCTTCTTCATCAGCAGATAGGTGCATGCCTGTCTTGTCTACTGTGCTCACAGGAGCGATGTCCTCAACTTGGGAAGTACTTCCTGCTGTAGCAAGAACCATGCGTTTTACATTTACAGTAAGAGACAATGTGCTAAATGGAGCCGGTGTTGCCTCAGATGAAGCTATAATTACAGTGGCTGGAGACGCGGGGCCTTTTGTGGTGCGCTCACAAGCAACAGCAGCAAGCCTTAAAGGAGGCTCAACTCAAACCATTTCTTGGGATGTCGCAAATACAAATTCAACTGAAGTGGGCGTGTCAAATGTTGCTATTTTACTCTCAACCGATGGCGGGAATTCTTTTCCAGAGGTCTTGGTTGCGAATACGCCAAATGATGGGGAGGAGGATGTTGTATTAACAAATACGACCACCATGCAGGCAAGAATTAAAGTGGTTCCAGTAGATCATATTTTTTATGCTATAAATGCTGTGAATTTTTCTATTGTTAAAACAACAAGTGTCGTTGATGATACATTTGATAATTTTCAACTATATCCAAATCCATCACAAGGCGAGGTAACTGTGCGTTTCGATGTAAAATCTTCTGACAGAACTGTTCTTTTAAAATTATACGATATTGGGGGAAGGTTAATTTTAAAAAATACCTACAACGCACCTGCGGATACTTTTAAAAAGAAACTCAATTTTTCTCAGGTAGCATCCGGATTGTACCATTTAAAAGTACAAAATGGTGCGTATAGAATCACCAAGAAGATCTTGGTAGAATAATTAGAGGCAATGGCAAACTAAAAGATATCTTTGTTCGTTGTCTAATACAATCTTATCATGTTTACATTATGTCTATAGAAGTTTCTTTAGTATCAAAGTCTTATGCCGGTCAACAGGCGCTCAATGGAATTAGTTTTTCTGTTGGTAAAGGCGCTATTGTAGGGTTTCTCGGGCCAAATGGGGCAGGGAAATCTACGATGATGAAAATTTTAACAGGGTTTATTGCTCCAGATGAGGGAGCGGTGTATGTGAACGGAATAGATGTGCTTCACAATCCTATAGATGCTCAAAAGAGTATCGGGTATTTGCCAGAGCAAAACCCGTTGTATCAAGAGATGTTTGTAAAAGAGTATTTGCAATTTCAAGCAGCGGTGTACAAAACAGATAAAGAACGCATTCAGGCCATTATAGAAAAGGTTGGGTTGACGCCAGAGGCGCATAAAAAAATAGCACAGTTGTCGAAAGGATACCAGCAAAGGGTTGGGTTGGCAGCGGCATTGCTGCATGATCCAGAAGTTTTAATATTGGATGAGCCAACCACGGGTCTTGATCCAAACCAGTTGGTTGGCATTAGAGCACTGATCAAGGAATTAGGAGCGACTAAAACAATCTTATTCTCTACGCACATTATGCAAGAAGTAGAGGCGGTGTGTGATCGTGTCATTATTGTGAAAAAAGGTGACATTGTGGTTGATGCAATGCTCAAAGACATTCGAAAAGGGCAAGGTCAATTGATAGAGGTTACTTTTGATTATAAAATAGAAGAGCAGTTCATACAAAGATTACCTCATTTAAAGGCTTATAAAAATAATTATGACACCACATGGTTTTTAACTTTCGAGACGGATGAGGATATGAGAGTTGTAGTTTTTGATTTTGCACAAGAAAATGGCCTTAAAATTTTAGGCTTGAATACCCACAATCAAAATTTAGAAAAATTATTTAAAGAAAGTACCTTGTAGTACTCGTTCTAAATGCGCTATTAATACATCATTCTTAGCTCTTATTTGCGTTGCAGTAGTTTTCAACAGAGCTGCCATGAATGTTCTTTTTTAGTTCAGTTTAAATCCAATATTTTCTTTTTCTAAAGCAGAGAGCAGTTCATTTGTAATGTTTACTTTGGTGTTTCTGCTTGGTAAATTCAATTCAATTTTTTCTTTGCGATTCCAAATGGTAAAATGAACACTTTGCTTGCCAGCATTGGTGGCACAGAGGTGTTGTAAATTTCTAATGGTATCCTCGTTGATTTCGTTAAGATCCAGTTTAAAGGTAATTTTTTTACAGAGTTCGTCCATGATGTCATGCAGCAATTTAAAATCGGTAAACTGTATTCTTGGCTCTCCGGCGATGCCAGTATCTTTATTTACCCATCCAGGTTTTACAACCGTTTTGACAAATAGGAATGAGCTAGGTACGAGAAAATGTCTATTTTTCATGTATTCTTCTCCAAACATTCTAAATTCATGACTGTCGTTGTAGTCTTCGATCACAAATGTAGCCCAACCTTTTCCCGCTTTAGAAACTCGGTGCTGCACATCGGTAATGATACCGGCAAAAGATAAATTCATGCCAGAAAACTTTACCAAGTCTTCTTTGAAATATGATAAATTGGCATTGCAAAACTTCAGTTCATTTTTAAAATCATCTAAAGGGTGTGCAGAAATATAGATGCCCACCACTTCTTTTTCTTTCCCCAACAATTCCATGGTGCCCCAGGTTTCGCAATCAGGAATACTAGGTTCTGGGAGTTGAATGTCAGAGGCTTCTCCAAATAAAGAAACTTGTGATGAATTTTGACTTTCTTGATATTTGTTTCCGTATTTCAATGCTTTTTCAATAAACGTAGCCCCTTTTTCATCACTTACATAGTACTGAGCGCGATGCGTATCTCTAAAAGAATCGAATCCTCCGGCTAGAATTAAGCCATCAAATGCTTTTTTATTGGCTACTCGTAAATCTACACGTTTTGCAATGTCAAAGATAGAGGCAAACTTTCCATGCTCTTTCCGTTCGTCTATGATTGCTTTAACAGCAGAACTACCCACACCTTTAATGGCAGCCATTCCAAAACGAATGTTTCCCTCGTCGTTTACAGAGAACTTTGAGTACGACTCATTCACATCGGGTCCTAAAACGGTGATTCCAGAGCGTTTGCACTCCTCCATAAAGAAAGAAACTGCTTTGATGTCATTCATGTTATTTGAGAGCACAGAAGCCATGTATTCTGCAGGATAATGTGCTTTTAAATAAGCGGTTTGATAGGCAATCCAAGCATAGCAGGTAGAGTGAGATTTGTTAAATGCATAACTTGCAAAGGCCTCCCAATCTTTCCATATCTTTTCTAGTTTTGTAGCATCATGACCATTTTTACTGGCTTGATCTATAAACTTCGGTTTCATTTTAGCGAGCACAGAAATTTGCTTTTTACCCATGGCTTTTCGCAGTACATCGGCTTCACCTTTTGTGAAATCTGCTAGCTTCTGTGAGAGCAGCATTACCTGTTCTTGATATACTGTAATTCCGTAGGTTTCAGCAAGGTATTCTTCCATTGCAGGTAAATCATATTCAATCTCCTCGGTTCCGTGTTTACGGTTGATAAACGACGGGATGTATTCCATTGGGCCAGGTCGGTATAAGGCATTCATGGCAATTAAATCTGCAAAAACAGTCGGCTTTAAGGAGCGCATGTGTTTTTGCATTCCCGGAGATTCATATTGGAAAATTCCTACGGTTTCTCCACGTTGAAAAAGTTCGTATGTTTTTTCATCATCCAACGGGAAGTTTTCTGGATCTAATGCAACGCCGTGTCTTGCTTTTACAATTTTAACGGTGTGCTTGATCAGTGTCAATGTTTTTAACCCCAAAAAATCCATTTTTAACAATCCCGCATTTTCTACTACTGAATTGTCAAATTGGGTAACATACATGTCTGAATCTTTGGCCAAAGAAACTGGTACATAGTTGGTGATGTCTGAAGGTGTAATAATAACCCCACAGGCATGAATCCCGGTGTTTCTTACTGAACCTTCTAGAACACGAGCTTTATTAATGGTTTCTGCGCTGAGGTCGTTTCCATCGGATAGTCTTTTTAGTTCATTGACAAGTTCTATTTCCTCTGCACGTAGTTTTTCTTTGAGTCCTTTTTCATCTAAAGAAAATAACTTCTTCAGTTTCATTCCAGGAATCAGTTTGGCAATCCTATCGGCTTCAAAAAGAGGCAGGTCTAGCACCCTTGCTGTATCTCTAATAGAAGATTTGGCAGCCATGGTTCCATAGGTAATAATTTGAGCTACCTGATTTGCACCGTATTTATCAATCACATAATCCATTACTTTTCCACGGCCTTCATCGTCAAAATCGATATCAATATCGGGCATCGACACACGTTCTGGATTTAAAAAACGCTCAAAAAGTAAGTCGTATTTAATGGGGTCTAGATTGGTAATCCACAAACAATAGGCAACTACAGAACCCGCAGCAGATCCACGTCCCGAGCCCACGAGACCGTACTAGATCTCGTATGCCGTCTTCTGCTTGAAAAAA
>OLII01000451.1_pt1 | contig 15575 bp, 10 predicted proteins | sample 1609481 | NCBI WGS metagenome assembly OLII01 (sample SAMN05416859, study PRJEB24817) | seawater metagenome | isolation source: Sea water | place: Canada:Atlantic | collected 2013-11 | reverse complement strand
AAGAGTTTAATGCTTTTTTAACTGCTTCAGTTACTTCTGGACAACCATTGTTAGCAACAGTTCCTGGAAGGTCTGGACATAAATCATCTTTGTCTGGTACACCATCACCATCTCTATCTGGCCAAGGACATCCGTTGTTAGCTTTAGGACCAGCTACAGTAGGACATTCATCTTCGTTATCTGGTACACCGTCACCATCAGTATCAGGACAACCGTTAAATTCAGCTAAACCTGGAGTATTAGGACAAGCATCTAAGTGATCAGGGATTCCGTCACCGTCAGTATCTGGACATCCGTTGAATGCTACTAAACCAGCAACATTAGGACAAGAATCATCTTTGTCATATACCCCGTCTCCGTCAGTATCTTTTCCACCGAATTTAAATATTAAACCTGCAGTATGTTGAAAGTGATCAGCAACATCTCCTGAGAAGTTACGTTTAGCTCCAGATTGGAAATTTAATCCAAGGCTTTCATTAAACCAAACATTAAATCCAGCACCTGCGTTTAACATAGCTTCAGCATTATCTCCAAAAGAAGTATAACCACCACCTAAATACACATAAGGATCAAAATAAGTTGTTGTAGTTCCGAAAACCATATCAACTAATTTATTTACATCATACTTTACATTTACATCAATAGCATGGTACAATTCACTCATGTCATCCTTAGCTCTAAAAGTCTCAATCTTATTTAAAGATCCTGCTAATTGTAAAGTAAATCCATCTTTTAAATATTTAGAGACAGATATTCTTGAAATAGAAGGTAAAACATTCCAATCACTCGTTCCTAAATAATCTTTAGCTAAGTTCTCTACTGATCTACCTCCTCTGAAGTCTATCGAGTTAAGTCCAAAACTAACTGCCCATGGATTGTTAGAATCCTGAGCGTTTACATTAGCAACTGTTACCAATGCAAATAAAGCTATCACAGCTATTTTTAATCGTTTCATTATCAAATTTTTAAATTAAAAGTTCTTTATTAAGTTACAAATGTAAGTTGATAAATTCTATTTACAAAGATTTTTAAAAAAAAGTTTTATCTCTAGATAACTCCTAAATGCTTACCTACCTTAACAAATGCAGTTATTGCTTTATCTAAATGCTCTTTTGTGTGCGCAGCTGACAACTGCACTCTAATCCTAGCTTTTCCCTTTGGCACAACAGGAAAAAAGAACCCAATTACATAGATACCCTCATCCAACAGCATGTTTGCCATGGTTTGTGAAAGTTTTGCATCATACAGCATTACAGGAACAATAGCCGCATCTGCTCCTACCAAATCAAAACCAGCTTCACCCATTTTTTTTCTAAAATAGTTGGTATTCCACTCTAACTGATCCCTGAGAGACGTGTCTTCAGAAATCATATCAAAAACCTTTAAAGAGGCTCCAACGATGGCGGGAGCCAATGAGTTTGAAAATAGATAAGGTCTAGAGCGTTGGCGTAGTATTTCTATAATTTCCTTTTTCCCTGTAGTATAACCACCCATTGCACCTCCTAATGCCTTTCCAAAAGTACCTGTAACAAGATCTACCCGCTCCATGACATTTTTCAATTCAACGGTACCTCTTCCGGTTTTACCAATAAACCCGGTAGCATGACATTCATCAACCATGACCATAGCATTGTATGTATCTGCTAAATCACATATTTCATCTAGCTTCGCAACAATACCATCCATTGAAAAAACACCATCGGTCACAATAATTTTAAAACGATGCCCTTGTTTGTTCGCTTCAATTAATTGTTCCTCCAAAGCTTCCATGTCATTATTAGCATATCTATAACGGGCAGCTTTACACAAACGAACTCCATCAATAATTGAAGCATGATTTAAACTATCCGAAATAATCGCATCTTCTTTGGTTAGTAACGGTTCAAAAACACCTCCATTTGCATCAAAAGCAGCCGCATACAGTATGGTATCTTCTGTCTTATAAAATTCAGCAACCTTCGCCTCTAAATCTTTATGAATATCTTGTGTTCCACAAATAAAACGAACAGACGACATACCAAAACCATGACTGTCTAATGTATCTTTTGCTGCTTGTATAACTTCTGGATGGTTTGACAAACCTAAATAGTTATTTGCACAGAAATTAATCACTTCTTCCCCTGTCGTTATTTTAATTACCGCGTCTTGAGAAGAAGTTATGACTCTTTCAGACTTGTACAATCCGGCATCTTTTATTTCTTGGAGTTCTCTCTCTAGTTGGTGTTTTATATTTCCGTACATTCTCTTGTGTTATTTTTCTACAAAGGTAAATTAAATTTCTTCTATTTTTATTTCATCCCCTATATAAATGAGGAGCTTTTTAAGCACCTCAATACCCATCGTATTTAATACATTCTCATACTGCAACAATTGTTGATGGTATTTTTTTGAAGGACTTCCTGTCTTATAATCTATCAGCACCGCCTCTTTCTTAGACATAAAAACCAATCTATCTGGAATAATGACGCCCTCATTTTTGGTTGTAATCTCCCTTTCATTATACACAACAACATTTTCTTTATAATATGCTTTTAGCTTCGGATGCTGCACAACCGAATCAATTATCCTCTTAATTTCAGCCCTACTCTCAGCGGTAAACGCCCCCTGATTTAAAAAATGAGTGACCACCTTTTCAACATCTTTCACAGAACCAATCTGAGAGAATAGTTCATGTATTAAATTCCCGTATTCAATAGCTGCCCCTTGCTCCGTATTCCAAAATTTTGCAGAATTCGCAAGCATGTAAATATTATGTTGCTGCCATGCGTTGCTTACAAACCGATCTTGCACTGCTGTTTGTGATGTCTCTTTTTCATTTTTACTTACCTTTTTAGCGTCTCCAAATACATAAGTAGTTTTTGAATCAGACCAAAGCCCAAGCTCTTTTAGATACTTGATAAACACGCCTGAGGTGTGATTGACATTTACCTCTCCTTTTTGTGAAATTGTTTTCTCTGTAATCACGTACAATTGCTCTACCGATCTTGTTAAGGCAACATACAAAAGATTAAAACTATCTAATTCCAGCTCTTCTCGCTGAAAATTATAAATATCTGTTCCTGACTTTCCTGAATATTTTATGTTTTTACCTGAGCTTACTAGCAGTCTATCAAAGCCTTCAAATTGTTCAATTGAGAGATCTGTTATCCACGATTTTGGATTGATTTGCTGATACACATCAATGTTATATGGAAATATAACCACCGGAAACTCCAACCCTTTAGATTTATGAATTGTCATTATTTGAACCGCATGCTGCGCTTCTGGAGCCACGATACTTAACTTTTCTCTTTTAGCTTCCCAAAACTCTAAAAATTGCTGAATATCTGTATCTTTCTGTTGTTGTTCAAAAACAACATCTAAGAAAAACTGAACATATGCATCAGAAACAACAGTTAATTTAAAGGCTCTAATAATTCCCTCAACTTTTTCGTAAAATGGAATTTGAGCAAAATTTTCAAGATTAAAATCAACTCCAAATTGCTGTATTCTTGAAAAAAAATTATTCTCATTTTTTAAATTAAAAGAATCAATAAAAGCATGTTCATCAAGATTCACCCTCAAATGCGTATGCAAAAAATAGAGCAGTTCAATCCAAGACGCGTGATCGTTTGGATGCTGAAGAGCCTGTAAAAGATTGATTATAAAATGTACTTTAGGACTGTTTTGAATTAACAATGTTTCTGAAGAAATAATAGCAACCCCATGCTCAGATAAATAATTTGCAACAGCCACTCCCTCTTTCTTCTTGCGAACTAACACACACACATCTTTCCTTGAAAAGTTGCTATCTAAACTAAGAATTGTCTCCAACACCCGTTTAGCATACTTTGTATCGTTTTCCTCTTTACTTGCCTCTTTGTCTAAAAAATCAATTGATACAAACCCTCCAATTTTACCAGTTGTCTTTTGGGCGTTCCCCTGCATAAAAAGAGATTCATACATTGGATTTTTAAAATATCCTGCTACATATTGAAAAAACGAATTGTTAAAATTGATTACCTCGCTATAACTTCTATAATTTGTCTCTAGCCCCTTTACCTCTTTTGCCACAGGGAAAGGGTTGACCGCTGTATCATTTTGATCTTCTGAACCTAATTTTATAAATTGTTCAGCTCGACCTCCACGCCAGCGATAAATCGCTTGTTTTGCATCACCAACCAACAATAAATTACTGTGCTCTTGCGCCAGGGCATTGTCTATTAATGGAATTAGATTTTGCCATTGCAACACAGAGGTATCTTGCATTTCATCAATAAAATAATGCATGAATTTCTGACCGATTCTCTCATAAATAAAAGGCGCAGGTTCTCCTTTAATATTATTAGAAATCAATTGATTAAATTCCGAGATCAATCGAATATTATGTTCTTCTTTAATGGTAGATAGCTCTGTGTTTATTTTTGTTAACACCGCTAACGGAATGATACTCTTTAACACCAATTTATTTAAAACGTGCTGTTCATAGAGCTTCTCAGATTCTTTATAATAGGCAAGTAACTCAGGAAGAACACCTTCAATAGTTGCTTTTACCTCATCTGATTTAGATTTGGCATACAATTGGTTGTCCTCAATACGCTGCTTTAGAGCTGACTCGTCAAAAAATTTTGCTTTCTCAACATCTTGCAAAGCACTAAAGTGCTTCGGCAACATGGAACGATAAAAATCTTTATGCTCTAAATGCGCCTCTTCAATTAAAGACAAGCCCTTCAACCCTATTTCTTTAAACTTTGCATGGAGCTCTTTTTGAGCTTTAATCAATTTGCTTTTTAGCGATGTAAAATCACCAATTGTTTTTTTACTCAACACATTAAAATGTTTCGCATCTTCATCATTGAGCAGCACCTTAGCGAAATCATTTAAATCTAGAGAAATGTCCCAAGATTTATCTTCTTTCGCTTTCTCTAAAGAAAAATCAATTAAGGTTTTGGTTACCTCCTTTTCAACACCAATTTTAGACATCAGCACAGCCACAGCTTGTTGCAATAAAGTCTCTGAATCTAATTCGACTTCAAAATTTAAGTTCAACCCCAAATCAAAGGCAAAACTTTTAATAATTTTATGTGTAAAACTATCGATTGTGGTAATACCAAAAGCACTGTAATTCCGCAAAATGGTTTCCAATATTTTGCGACTCCTATTTTGAATTACGTCTTTTTCTAAGCCTGTTTCCTCCCGTAAATTTTGCAGTAAATCATTTTCATATCCGTTCGAAAAAAGCTGTAAACTATCTAAAATTCGCTCTTTCATTTCTGCCGCGGCTTTATTGGTGAACGTAATAGCTAGGATACTCTGAAAAGCGTAACTATTCGAAGTTTTTAAAACAACTTTCAAATACTCTTTAACCAATGTAAATGTTTTCCCGCTTCCTGCCGAAGCATTGTAAACTTGAAAATTTGAAGGGTTTTTCACAACTAGATTTTAGTGCAAAATAAGTGTTTTTTAATGAAGACACAAGACTGTCTTTAGATTTAATAAGCTACCCTCTGAAGAGAAAAAAATCGTCTTTTATTGATTCTATTTTCGAATCGTCATTTGTAATAATATAGTCAAGCGCCTTGTCTGTAAATTGCTGCCCTTTTTCTGTGAGGGAAATAATCTGTTCATGAACAGTAATCATGTTATTTCTAAACGCTAAATCTAGCACCGATTTTGATCGCACTTTTTGCCAATTTATATGCTCATTCAAGTGATTAACATGTCGCTCTTGCTCCTCGGTATGATTGCTTAAGTGCAACAAAAAGGCAAGCAAAGAAACCTCTATTCGCTGTTGTCTGTTTCGATATAGCGCAGAGACAAAACCTCTTTTTGGAGCAAATAAATACACTAAAAAAAAGACAAACCCTAGCACTGAGGTCATCGAACCCGATATTGAAACATCTAGTCCATGTGCCAACCAATACCCAGAAATCGCTGCAAAAACGGCAAAAAAGACAGATAAACATAGCATTTTCTTTAAATTATCTGTCAATAAATAAGCCGTTGCTGCTGGCGCAATCATTAAGGCCACAACTAAAATAGCTCCAACCGCATCAAAAGCACCCACTGTGGTAATAGAGGCCACACTCATTAACCCATAATGCAAAACAGCAGGAGAAAACCCTAAGGCAGTTGCCAGCCCTACATCAAATGTGCTTATTTTCAATTCCTTAAAAAAGGCAAATAACAAACTCAATACCATGAGTAAAATGAACCCAACAATCCATAAAGACTTCGGACCTAAATCCATTCCATTCATCATAAAACGATCGAAAGGAGCAAAGGCCAATTCACCCAATAAAACAACATCCGTGTCGAGATGTATGTCATTTGCATTTTTTGAAATAAGGATCACCCCAATACTAAACAATGCCGGAAAAACCAATCCAATTGCCGTGTCTTCCTTCACTAACTTCGTCTTCTGAATAAACTCTACCAACACTACTGTTATGACACCAGATAAGGCGGCCATTACTATTAACAAAGGAGAACCTAAATCATGTGTGATAAAAAACCCAATAACCAAACCTGGCAGAATTGAATGGCTTATTGCATCACTTATAAGAGCCATTTTACGCAACACTAAAAAGGTTCCCGGAATAGCGCAAGCAATTGCCACCAAACTTGCTATTACCTGTATTTCTATTTGCGCACTAGTCATCTGTATCTAGCTGTTGATTGTAAAGATTTGCTGCAACATGATAGCCCTTTGTTGTCATTGACCACATTTGACCCTGGATCTGTATGTATTCTTTGTCTTCCAATTTACTCAAAGATTTCCGTGTATACCCCTGAAAATTATTCAAAATTTTAATCGCATGCGGATGTGATATTTGCTCATGTCCTTTAACAATTTCAAACATAAAAGCCAATGTTTTGTGTAATTTTAAATCGTTTCTACTCTTTACAAATCGAATCTGCCGAAACAATAAACCTCTTGTTGGAGAAAAAACAAAAGAGAAAACAACAAAAATTGCTGCTACCAAAACAATCACAGGCCCTGTAGATAAATTATTTTGACTCGCGCTAATTGCAGTCCCCAAGACCCCAGAAACAGCTCCAAAAATAGCGGCTAATACCACCATTACTCCTAAACTATTGGTCCATTGTCTCGCTGCGGCAGCAGGCGCCAACAACATAGCACTCATTAAAACAACCCCTACCGTTTGCAGCCCTAAAATTATTGCCAATACAATAAATGACGTAATTAGAATATCTATCACTTTCACATTAAAGCCGAGTGTTTTAGCATACTCTACATCAAACAAGAAAATTTTAAATTCTTTCCAGAAAAACAACACAACCGCCAAAGAAACCAATCCTACACCAGCCATAAGCCATACATCTCTTGCTAGTAATGTTGCTGCCTGACCGAATAAGAATGTATCTAAACCTGATTGATTTGCATTGGGCTGCTTTTGAATATAACTCAGTAACAACATCCCAAATCCAAAAAAAATGGACAATATTAACCCAAGAGCAGTATCTGATTTTAAGTGAGTTCGTTTGGTAATTCCTCGAATCCAAGAAGCACCAATTAAACCACTAATTAACGCACCGATCAACAGCACATTTGTTTCTTTTGTTCCCGTTATTAGAAAAGCGATCGCAATTCCCGGCAATGCTGCATGTGAGATAGCGTCTCCTAACAAGCTTTGTTTTCGCAACACCGCAAAACTACCTAACATACCACAAATTGCACCCAAAACAGCAGTACCTATACTGATTGTTCTTAACGTGTAGTCATTAAAAAGTAACTCAAAATATTCTTTAACGCTCATTGTCTATTCACCCTATTCGTTTATTGCTGCACACTCACTTTGTAGTTAATTCCGTAGGTTTTGGTTAAATTATCATCGTTAAAAATTTCTTTTACCGGACCTGTTGCAATCTTTTTCACATTCAAAAAAGTAACCCAATCAAAATACTCAGGCACTGTTTGCAAATCGTGATGTACAACAACAACTGTTTTCCCCGCCTTACGCAACTCTTTTAAAATATTAATGATTGCTATTTCTGTCGTTGCATCAACGCCCTGAAAAGGTTCATCCATAAAATAAATAGCGGCATCCTGCGCTAAAGCCCTTGCTAAAAACACACGCTGCTGTTGTCCTCCAGACAATTGACTAATTTGTCGATCTTTAAAAGCAAGCATGCCTACTTTTTCTAAAGCCTCCAAAGCCGTTTTCTTTTCTCTTTTCCCTGGCCTTTTAATCCAGCCCAAACTGCCGTATGTTCCCATGACAACCACATCTAGAGCTGTTGTTGGAAAATCCCAATCCACACTTCCTTTCTGAGGAACATACCCTACCATTTTTCGCTGTTTTTTATAGGGACCCCCATAGATAGAAACACTCCCTGCTATAGGATCAATAATCCCTAAAATAGCCTTTATTAAAGTGGACTTCCCCGCTCCATTTGGACCAACAATTGCCATCATAACTCCTTCTGGAATAACCAAATCGATATCCCACAATACAGGCTTATAATTATATGCAACTGTTAAATCGTCTACGGTTACTGCCAGTTTCTGTTGCTCCATATTAGTCTTGTAATGAACGAATAATTGTTTTCACATTGTGTTTATACATCCCTATATACGTTCCCTCTAAGGCATCTGAATCTCCCAAGGCATCAGAAAACAAGGTCCCTCCTATTTCTATTCGATGGCCCTTTGACCTTACAGCTTCTTGCAGCGCTTCTACGGTTCTTTTCGGAACAGAGCTTTCTACAAAAATAGCATGCACGTTTTTTGCTATGATATACGACGCCAATCGCTGAACATCTTTCACACCTGCTTCAGTTGCTGTAGACAAACCTTGCAACCCCACTACATTGAATTGAAATGCTTTTCCAAAATAATTAAAAGCATCATGCGCAGTGACTAAAATTCTTTTCTCCAAAGGTATTTGACCAAGACTATTCGTTATTTCCAAATTTAAAGAAGTTAGCTTTTCTAAATACATAGCACCATTTTCCTTATAAGAAGCTGCATTTGCCGCATCTAATTCTGACAACTGACGAACGATATAGGTTGTTATCAGCTCCCAGTTCTGAATATCAAACCATATGTGCGGATCATAATTTGAAGCAAAAAACTCGGAGGCTATCAACGTATTTTTATCGATGGCATCAGAAACAGCCATTGTTTTTTTATTCTGATGACGCATTTTCTCAAACACCTCTTCTAATTTCCCTTCTAAGTGAAGCCCATTATAAATAACAATATCTGCGTTAAAGAGCTTGCTCACATCGCCCTCACTTGCTTTATATAAATGCGGATCAACACCGGCGCCCATCAAACCACTGACCTTAATTTTATCTCCTCCAATGTTCTTAACCAAATCTGTAATCATTGTTGTTGTTGTCACTACCTGAAGCTTGCCTTTTTTCGATGTGTTTTTTTGCCCACAACCAAAAATAGCGAGTACGAATACGATGTATATATATTTCTTCATTTCTTAACTTCTATTGATTTCCTTTACTAGTAAATGCTCTGCAACCTCATGCGTAATTAGCAATTCCATTCCATTAATACATATCAAAACAGAACTATCAAAAGGCTCTATATGCAACACCTTAATCGCATTACCTATGGCGATTCTCTTTTTATTTAAATACCTTAAAAAAGCATCCGATGAATCTTTAACAGCTAATAAAATAGTTTCATCGTTTTCTCGGAGTGTAGATAATTTTACTTTTTTTCTAACCTTAATTTTACCTTCTTTATCAGGAATAGGGTCTCCATGAGGATCCAATGTAGGAAAACCCAACAACGCATCTATCTCGTCAATTAATTTTGGCGATTTAATGTGCTCTAACTGCTCTGCTACATCATGCACCTCGTCCCACTTAAAATTTAACTTCTCTACCAAAAACACTTCCCACAAACGGTGCTTTCTTATAATTAAAGCAGCGGCTCTCTCTCCTTCAACAGTAAGACTAACCCCTTGGTACTTTTGATAAACGAGCACGTTTTTATCTGCTAATTTCTTTACCATATCTGTTACAGAAGAAGCCTTCGTCGCTAACTTTTTTGCAATTGCATTGGTACTCACACCTTTTTTCGCAACAAAGCTTAAGTGATAAATTGCTTTCAAATAGTTTTCCTCAGAAGATGTAAACATACAGTATTGATTATAGGGCAAATATAGCTTTTTTTTGACTTATGTAAAATAATTTTTAGCCTACCCTAAAAATTAATTTATCTTTGCAAAAAAATAAACAAATGAAAATTTTATTGAATATTGCCTGCCTACTTCTTATTGGTGCATTTTCAGCTAAAAGTCAAACAAACAGCATTTCCGGAAAAACAACATCAAAAGGAAAAGTGCTTCCCTTTGTAAACATATACTTAAGCAATTCAACATTAGGAACCTCTGCAGATGAAAATGGGGTCTTTGTACTAAAAGACATTCCTAATGGTGCATACATTCTTACAGCGAGTAGCGTTGGCTACAAAACCAAAAACATAAAAGTTACATTTTCGGGAAATCAAAAATTGATTCAAAATTTCAATCTGTCCGAAGACAGTCTCTTAGATGAAATTGTAATTTCAGGAACTTTAAAACCCGTTACAAAAACAAATAGTCCCGTTCCTATTGAGGTGTACAATACTTCTTTTTTTAAGAAAAACCCTACTCCTTCAGTTTTTGAATCTATGCAAAATGTAAACGGCGTTCGACCACAACTGAATTGTAACGTTTGCAACACGGGAGACATCCATATTAATGGCTTGGAAGGCCCATATACATTTGTTTTGATTGATGGAATGCCAATTGTTAGTGGACTTTCTACAGTGTACGGCTTAACAGGAATACCTCAGGCTCTTATAGAAAGAGTAGAAGTTGTAAAAGGACCCGCATCTTCACTCTACGGATCTGAAGCCGTTGGTGGAATCATCAACATTATCACTAAAAAACCTGAAAATGCACCCGTCTTAACAAGCGATGTCTTTACAAGTTCTTGGGGAGAAGTAAACACCGATATTGGCATGCGCTATAAAGCATCCAACAAAGTACAAGGTTTGCTCGGTATTAATTACTTTAACTTTCAAAATAGAATTGACAAGAATCATGACAATTTTACTGATGTCACCTTACAAAATAGAATTTCTATTTTCAATAAAATAAACATTGAAAGACCGAGCAACAAAGTATTTACCATTGCCGGGCGTTACGTGTACGAAGATCGCTGGGGAGGTGAGTTAGATTGGGAGAGGAAATTCAGAGGAAGTGATATAAAATACGGTGAAAGCATCTACACTAGCAGATGGGAAACTTTTGGAACCTATGAACTACCAACCTCAGAAAACATCAATTTCCAATTTAGTGCCAATGGACATTATCAAGACTCCTTCTACGGAACAGATGCTTACGACGCGGAACAATTTATTGCTTTTGGTCAATTTGTATACAACAAAAAAATAAGAGAAAAACATGATGTATTAATAGGCTTGGCCTACAGGTATACGTTTTATGATGACAATACCTTTGCAACTTTCGAAGATGACGGGATTACAAACAAAGCAGCAATAACTCATTTACCTGGTATTTTTGTACAAGACGAAATTGCACTCAACGCACAACACAAAATACTACTAGGTGCAAGACTAGATTACAACAGCTTGCATGGGCGTATTTTTTCTCCGAGACTAAATTACAAATGGAATTCTATTGACAACTCCAATATCGTAAGAATAAGCATCGGAAATGGCTTTAGAGTAGCCAATATTTTCACGGAAGATCACGCGGCATTAACAGGAGCGAGAGAGGTTGAGTTTGAGGGAACATTAGCACCTGAAACTTCTTGGAATACAAACATCAATTATGTGAAGAAAATAACAACCGAAAATTCCTTTATCAATCTAGATGCAAGTATTTTCTACACCTATTTTGACAACCGAATTTTACCCGATTACGAGAGCGACTCTAATAAAATTATCTATGCAAACTTAGATGGATTTTCTATTTCTAAAGGAATCTCACTCAATACAGACATTTCCTTTACCAACGGATTATCTATGAATTTTGGCGCAACTTTAATGGACGTCTCCATCACAGAAAACGATATACGAACCAGACAATTGTTAACAGAGAGCTTCAGTGGTGTTTGGTCTATCTCCTACAAATTCAATCCTAGTTTCACTTTAGACTATACAGGAAACTTGTACGGACCTATGCGCTTGCCTTTGCTAGGAGAGAATGATTCAAGAGCAGCCTTTTCTCCATGGTATAGCATTCAAAATATTCAACTCACCAAAAAGATAGATACAGACTGGGAATTGTATGGCGGTGTAAAAAACCTTTTAAACTTTACTCCGGCGGCCAACAGTATTAACAGTGCAAACAATCCTTTCGATATTGGAGTGGATACTGAGTTAAACCCCGAAAAAGCATTCGACCCAAGCTACGTGTACGCATCAAACCAAGGAGCTAGAATGTTCTTAGGTTTGCGATACACTGTTTTTTAATAGATACATAACCGTCACATTTTTAAATGAGAAATCTACTAATTTTTTGCATTTTACTCCTAAATCTCAGCCTGTTCTCACAAGCTGAAAACAATCAATTAAGAGTCTCTACATTCCCTGAAGTTGAAAAATTACAAAAACAAACACCAAAACCAATTGTGGTATTTCTGCACACTGATTGGTGTAAGATTTGCCACGGTATGAAAACCACAACCCTTAAAAACAAAGAGGTCATCAACCTCCTAAACACCTACTTTTACTTTGTAAAATTGGATGGAGAAGAACAAAAAGACATTGTTTGGTTTGGAAGAAAATTTCACTACAAGCCTAATGGAAGCGGCACAGGAACACATGAACTGGCTCAAAATCTAGCATCAATACATGGAAAAATTAGCTATCCTACAACCACCATTTTAAACTCCAAATTAGAAATCGATTTGCAAATAGACAGCTATATCAACAGTAAAAAAATGGCTGCTATTTTAACAAAATATGTAACGCTCAAAAAATAACAACTCGTTTTACAACAGCAACTACTCGCGTATCCTCCATAAGCGAGGAACCAATATTCGAGGCTTTAAACCATACACCAAACCAATAGAAAAGGTTGCATGTGAGCGCATACTTGTCGTGTTTGTATGAACTGATTTATACAACAATTGTGGCTGAATGCCATAACTCGGACGCAACCAAAACAAAGCGCCGCCACCAACATTTATAGTTGGAGTAACCTCTCCCTTTGAACGAATAAAACTAGTTCCTGCAAAAAGAAAAGGCACCAAGTTCTGATCCGATTGCCTAAAATCAACCTTTGCCCCCACATCTATTGACAAATAATCTCTGGCATTGTCGAACACTCCAGAAACACGATCAATAAGACTCGCTGAAAAACCAACATCTAAAGAAATCCCTTTTGAGATATCTAGACATATGTATTTTAGGTATTTCCAGAATAAATTGATCCTCGACAATTCGAGCATCTACGGAACTAAATTTCCCAACCCCTACACTTGCGCCAACAGTCCATTTTTTTTCTATGCTTTGAGCAATCAATTGAAATCCAACACATAGAAAAATTAAACATAATTTTCTAGGCTTCATCACTTGCAATTTTTTTTCACAAATAACACCTTTTTACTTGAGATATTGCACCCAAATTTAAAGAGTTGTGGTACATTTGTTGAAATTTAGTACCATTGAGTAAACAGACCATTGTAAATCATTACAAAACATCTGCATTGACAAAGCAGATTTTAAAAGAATTACAACACGATAAAAACCATTTTCAAATAACGAATTTGGTGGGATCGTCGTTGTCTTTTGTCATTTCAGAAACTTTTAAGGAAGCAGAAAAACCGTATCTATTGATCTTTAGCGACAAAGAGGAAGCGGCTTATTATTTGAACGATTTAGAACAATTACTTGGCGATAAACATGTTCTTTTTTATCCCGGATCCTATAGAAGACCCTATCAAATAGAGGAGATAGACAACGCAAATGTGCTGTTACGATCTGAGGTTTTAAATAGAATTAATTCTAGAAAAAAACCAGCTGTCATTGTCACCTATCCAGATGCTTTGTTTGAAAAAGTGGTTACAAAAAAAGAACTAGATAAAAACACGCTAAAGATTGGGCTAAGAGACCAAATATCACTTGACTTTGTAAATGAAATCTTATTTGAGTACAATTTTAACCGCGTAGATTTTGTTACTGAACCTGGCGATTTTTCTGTTAGAGGTGGTATTATAGATGTGTTCTCTTTTTCGAATGATGAGCCTTATAGAATTGAATTTTTTGGTGATGAGGTGGACAGCATACGATCTTTTGACGTTGAAACACAACTCTCAAAGGAGAAGCTCAAAAAGGTGAGCATTATGCCAAATGTTGAAAATAAATCACTACAAGAAAATAGAGAAAGCTTTCTAAAATATATTGCTCCAGACACCATTATCTTTAGCCAAAATACAGCCCTAATTGTTGACAAGCTTGATGCCTTTTTCTCCAAGGCTTCGGATGCTTTTCAGGAACTATCTAAAGAAATTAAGCGCGCCAGCCCCACGGAACTATTCTGCAATGGTGCTTTCATCAAAAATCAGCTGAATGATTTCACCTTGGCAACTATAAATCAACCAGAAAAAGCCCAGACAAAAACAAACATTCGCTTTAAAACACATCCTCAACCCTCTTTTAATAAGCAGTTTGATCTTTTAATAAAAAACTTCACTAATTATTCAAAACAAGGGTACTCGAATTATATTTTTTGTGCAAATGATCAACAAGCACAGCGCTTTCACGATATTTTCAACGATGTAGAACAAGCCGTAGCGTACCAAACAGTTGTCTTCCCGCTGCATCAGGGATTTATAGACACTACTGAGAAAATTGTTTGCTACACAGATCATCAAATTTTTGAACGCTATCATAAATTTCGATTGAAAAATGGGTATGCAAAAAAACAGTCCATCACGCTAAAAGAATTAACAAGTTTAGAGATTGGAGATTATGTGACACACATGGATCACGGGATTGGAAAGTTTGGTGGATTGCAAAAAATTGATGTTGAAGGCAACAAACAGGAAGCGATAAAATTAATTTACGGTGATCGAGACATCCTGTATATCAGCATCCACTCCTTACATAAAATATCAAAATTCAATGGCAAAGATGGCAAACCGCCAAAAGTATATAAATTAGGTTCTGGTGCTTGGAAAAAAATAAAACAAAAAACAAAAGCTCGCGTCAAACACATTGCGTTCAATCTTATCAATTTATACGCTAAAAGGAGACTTGAAAAAGGGTTTAAGTTTGGCCCAGACACACATATTCAACATGAATTAGAAGCGAGCTTCTTGTTCGAAGACACGCCAGATCAATATACCGCAACCCAAGATGTAAAAGCGGATATGGAAAAGGAGCAACCCATGGATCGTTTAGTTTGTGGAGATGTTGGCTTTGGAAAAACAGAAGTTGCTATTAGAGCTGCTTTTAAAGCTGTAGATAACGGAAAACAAGTTGCCATATTAGTTCCGACAACGGTATTGGCCTTTCAACATTTCAAAACCTTTAGCGCCCGCTTAAAAAACTTCCCCGTAACAATTGACTATTTGAATAGGTTTAGAACAAC
>OLII01000450.1_pt1 | contig 15576 bp, 17 predicted proteins | sample 1609481 | NCBI WGS metagenome assembly OLII01 (sample SAMN05416859, study PRJEB24817) | seawater metagenome | isolation source: Sea water | place: Canada:Atlantic | collected 2013-11 | reverse complement strand
CCAAAATAAGGGGAGGCTGCAGCATTTCTATTGCAACCCATCGGCTAGGCTCCGTTCCTTCCATGGTGAACAAGGTTTAGGAGTGATAGCTCGGTGCTTTGGTGAGCCCTTATAAATGAAGGACTTACCGGTTAATTATGACTCTATCTTATAAAGATTAAGGCCGTTTTTGAATACAGGTCTATGGGTATAGATGTACTCATAACGGAGTAGTTTATGCTGGCTTGGCAGTGAATGTCGAGCTTGATGGCAAATTGTCTTAACCCATATAACCGATAGGTCTTATTATTGCTGAGTTCAATGGTTTATCTATCATTGAAAAGCCATAAGTCCACATACTGAAATACAAAAAGCCCAGTAGCAATAGCTATTGGGCTTTTCGGTTTTCATAATGTGAATGATTTAGCTGGGCTTTAGAACTTAGCGGTGCCAGTTACCCACAGTTTAGTGGCGTCTACTGCGCTTGGGCCTTCATCACCTTCGCTGAATTGTGCAAGTTTGATGCTGGCGCCGTAGTCACCAAACTTCTTGGCGGCCATAATGCCTATTTCAGTACCTAAGTCGTCACTGCCTTCAACAGAGTCAAATTTGTGTAATTGCGCTACTAATTTTACGCCACTTACCTTGGTGACAGCACTGAAGTTAATGTCTTGCAGGCCATTAGCACCATTCCCATTTAGGTATGAATCACTCCAACCAAAGAACTTATGATTGGTCCCCAGTGGTGTCCAAAAAGCAGCATCACCGCTGTCGCTTCCAAATACTTCTAATCCCAGTTTGGTAGTAACATCGGCCAATTTTGTGGCAGCGGATAAGTTGTAATATAAGGCTGTGGTGTCTTTAGCGCTATCTTCTTGGCTAGCCACTTCTGCTTCGTATTTAATGTTACTGATATCACCTACTGCACGCAGGCCTATAGTGTTTAGAGTCTCACCACTTGGGAACTCGGCTCCATAATAAAAAGTAGTGGCTGCCAGTTCTGGGCTGACCGCATACTTCAAATTCAAAATAGAAATATCTATTTCATCATTACTGTTAGTAATGCTATTTTTATTGTCTGCAAAGCCAGCTACCACGGTTAAATTCTTAACTGACTGGTTCACAACTGTGACGGCATCAAAGGTTGCTTCATCCTGACGGAAAGCAACACCACCCACGTGACGCTGATTATCAAGGTTAATGCGTTGGTTACCGACTTTTACCGTGGTATCAAAACCCTTGTATTGAACATAGGCTTGGTTAATTTGCGTGGTTTCTTGATCAAGTACTTTATCTTCTTGATCTGTATTTAGGCCATCACCATCATAGAAATCATCGGTCACGTGTAACACGCTGTCACCTTCAACCAGTAGCGATACTCCGCCTACTTCGGCCGATTTAAAAGTAATGCGCGACTTTAATGTATTGGCCAGTGCAGCATCATTATCATCTGCATCGTCTACATCAACACTTTCTACACGATAACGAAAGTTTAAATCAACGCTGCTTTCTTTTACCAAATCATCAAACGATTGTGCTTGTACCGATACGCCAGAGCTTAACGCAAGGCTTGAAATGGCGACGGCTAATAGTGTTTTTTTCATTAGTTTTACCTTTATCAGTTTAAAAAGTTAAAAATGAGTTAATTGAAAAGTGAGTGGGTTAATAACTTTGATGAGTTCAGGGTAAAATAGAATTGTTAAAAAAATGTGACCAAGATCAATAAAAACTTTCTTTTGCAAAATATGCAAATTCATGGGTATTTTTATAATTGGCTATTACCTATTAATGGATATTTTTATGTCTAAATTGAATGTTAAATACGGTTTTTTAAGGGAAAATTAGCCCGATACCCTTTCATAGTAGATTTAAAATACGGGAATTTAAGTGCTGTATTTAGCACTAAGCGTAAAGCGGTAGGTTTTAGTGGTCATTTTAAAGACCACTAAAATAAAGTTATATATATAACTTGAAATTCTAATCTAAGGAAGAGCGTTGAATCTTTTTAAGGAAATCATTTTGTAAGGCGCTTTCCATTCGCCGTTGAAGTTTGTCAGAGCGCAACGAGAAATACATGGCAATCATGCACGTGGCAGCCACTCCATATAACATCATAAAGCTTGCGCTATACACCCCGGCAAAATCTACGGTAATACCAAACAGTATGGGTAGGGTAAAGCCACCAATGCCACCAATCATGGCCACCGTGCCACCCACGCTGCCCATGTTTTCTGGGTAGCAGTCGTGAATCACTTTATACACCGAAGCGCGCCCAAAGCCTTGCGCTAAACCGATAATAAGAATTAATGCATTGAAAACCCCAAGGCTTATTTCAATGTCTAGGTGCACGTCTCTGTCTACGCCGTGAATTACCATGGTGGTGTGTGGGTAACTTAAAAAGAATAAACACACCAAGCAAATCCAGAATACGCTCCAGTTTACCGTGCGCCCGCCATATTGATCACTGTACCAACCACCAATGGCCCGTACTAAAGAAGAACTGGTGGCAAACACCAGCGTCCAAGCCATGGCTTGTGTGGTGCTCAATTGATATACATTCACGTAATAAAGGGGCAGCCATAATATTAGTGCTAAAAATGAGCCAAACACAAAATAGTAATACAAACCAAAACGCCATACGGTGAGCTCTTTTAATGGCGCTAAGTGGAAACTCATGGGTTTGGGTGGGGTTTTAAGGGAAGCGTTAGATCTAGGGGCAAGAAATAAAAACATCACCATCATTAAGCTAATGCCCAGGGCAAAGAATGGCCCCACAAACTGAATGCCCCATTGGTCAATAATAAAGGGGGCTAACAACAAGGTAATGGCGGCCCCTGCGTTACCAGCGCCAAATATGCCCATGGCTAAACCTAGCTGCTGGCTTTCAAACCATTGGCTCACATATCGAATACCAATGGTGAATGACACGCCTGAAATACCTAGCATAAGGCCTACCAATAAATATCCGGTAAAGCTGTGAACATAATTTAAAAGTAATAATGGCGGAAGGGTCAGTAGCATTTGCCAAACAAACAAATTGCGGCTGGAGTAATACTCACACAGAAAGCCCACCGGTAAACGTAATAGTGCGCCGGTTATAATGGGGCTGGCCACTAAAATACCGTATTGAGTAGCGTTTAAGTCTAACAATGGAGAGAGATGCACCCCCATTACTGCATATAAAGTCCAAATGGAAAAGTTAGCGGCAAAGGTCAGGGTAGACATGGCCAAAGCCATTTTGGCTGATTGATTCATATTCCATAAAGACTCAATTAATGGTTACCTAATTAATTACCCATTGTCTCTTAAAATCAATATACCTAATGAGCAGTTGAATAAAAGAGAGGGCAATTTACTTACCTATATGTGGGTATTTTTTAGCAAAATACGCGCTCTGTAAGGCAGTTAACGCATACTGCTGTGGAGGTAGGTGAGATGCCTGAAGAATTTTGGTGCTGGATAAATATTTTAATTTTGTTGATATACATCAAGTTCGCTTTTAAAGGAGGGTGGAAACTGAGGCTAAATTATTAGCCTGGAGCCACCTAAATGAGCGACCCAACAAGTCTTAATCTGCTGAATCTCGGCGATAAGAAGATAAAAACCCTGCACATCACTTGGTTTGCATTTTTCTTAACGTTTGTCGTGTGGTTTAGCCACGCACCCATGTTGGCTTTTATAAAAGAAGCCTTTGATTTAAGCACCGCGCAAATTAAAGCGTTATTAATTTTAAACGTGGCGCTAACCATACCGGCCCGTATTATTATTGGCATTCTGGTTGATAAATATGGCCCCAGAATTGTTTATAGCTGCCTGTTGGTTTCTTCTTCGTTTTTATGCTTTGGTTTTGCCTTTGCACAAACCTATGAGCAATTAGCACTATTTCGTTTTCTACTGGGTTTTGTAGGGGCGGGTTTTGTTATTGGCATTCGTATGGTGGGTGAATGGTTCCCCGCTAAACAAGTGGGTGTAGCCGAAGGCATTTATGGCGGTTGGGGTAACTTTGGTTCAGCCGCAGCAGCCATGAGCCTACCTACGCTTGCCATGCTAATTGGCGGTGATGACGGCTGGCGTTATGCGATTGCATCAACTGGTGTGGTATCAGGCTTATATGGTCTTTTTTACTACACTCAAGCGCGCAATACTCCAAAAGGGTCTACTTACTTCAAGCCTAAAAAATCGGGTGGCCTTGAAGTGACCAGCATGAAAGATTTGTACTTTTACCTTTTCATGAATGTACCTATGTATATCGCTCTTGGTGTACTGGCTTGGAAACTGTCTCCTGCGGGCGTGAGTTTATTCACTGAGAATACAATGTACATTTTTTGGGGTGTGTTATTGGTGTTGTTTGCAGTGCAAACCAAATCTATTTGGCACGTGAATCACGAGCACTTAAAAGAAGGCGTGCCTGAACTAGAGAAATACAACTTTAAACAAGTGGCCATTTTAGATTTAGCTTACTTTGTAACCTTTGGTTCAGAACTGGCCGTGGTCTCCATGTTGCCCTTGTTCTTCCTTGACACCTTTGAAGGGTTAGACCCTGTAAAAGCCGGCTTATTGGCTTCTGGTTTTGCCTTTATGAATTTGGTAGCACGACCAACAGGCGGTTGGTTGTCGGATAACGTGGGTCGTCGCGCTAGTTTAATGATTTTGATTGGTGGCTTAACTGTAGGTTATTTAGTATTGAGCCAAATTACGGGTCAATGGTGGATCCCTGTAGCCGTGATCGCCACCATGTGCTGTAGCTTCTTTGTACAAGCCGGTGAAGGGGCGGTATTTGCCATTGTGCCATTGGTTAAGCGTCGCATGACTGGACAAATTGCCGGTATGGCCGGAGCATACGGAAACGTAGGTGCAGTAACTTTCTTAACGGTATTGAGCTTTGTAGATTACAGCACTTTCTTCTTGGTGATTGCAGGCTGCGCCGCGGTGATATTCTTTGCAGCCATGTTCCTAGATGAGCCAAAAGGTCAGATTGCTGAAGTAGCCGAAGACGGTACAGTGCATTTAATTGATGTAGGATAAATAAGCGGATCAATTTAACCTAAGGAAAACCATGACCATCTTCAGCTGGCTTAATGTGCACACCAGCTGACGATGGTTTTGGCGTTTTAATTACCCATGAAACAGTAAGGAATACAAATGGACACCACCCAAGCCTTGAATGTTGATGGCGGCTTTTTCACGACAGCAGGCATAAAGCCGGTTAACGAAGATGCGGCGGGTGTGTGCATTCCAGAAAACGAACACGATTTATCGACTAAGGGTATTTGTGCTCTAGTGGCCGACGGTGTGAGTACCGCAGAAGCCGGCAAGCAAGCCAGTGAAACTTCCGTAAGCCAATTCATTAATGATTATTACGACACGCCAGACACCTGGAGTGTGAGCCATTGTGGCGAGAAAATACTGTCGGGTATTAATCTAAAGCTGTACCGCCTAAGCCATGACTTTAAAGTGGAAGGCAAAGGGTATTTATGTACCTTTAGTGCAGCGGTCATTAAATCCACCACCGCCCATTTGTTTCATGTGGGTGACAGCCGAATATATTTATATCGTGATAAGCAACTTACCCAACTGACTCATGATCACACTGTGGTATTAAGTGCTTCACAAGAATTTTTATCCCGTGCCATGGGCATGGATAACCGACTGAATATTGATTACAAAAAAGTGCCGTTAAAAAATAGCGATGTTTTAATGTGCTCAAGCGATGGGGTGCATGGTTTTTTAAGTGACGAACAAATAGCATCAGCTTTACAAAAGGGCCAAGACGAAAAGCAAAGCGCTCAACAAACCTCGCAATACTTATGCGATGAAGCCAGTAAAAATGGCAGTGATGACAACATTACCGCTGTGGTGGTGAATGTTCACCAATTACAAATGGAAACCATTGACGATTTTAATTCACGGCTAACCCGTTTACCGTTTCCCCCTGCGTTATCTAAAGGCTATAAAATTGATGGTTTTGAAGTCATTAGCGAAATTTACGCCAGTGCCCGTAGTCAGCTGTATAAAGTGAAAGACACCGAAAGCGGGCGCATCATGGTCATGAAAACCCCGTCGGTCAATTTTGAACAAGACAATCATTATATCGACCGCTTCATTCAAGAAGAGTGGATAGGAAAACGCATCCATAGCCCTTATGTGGTGAAGGTTATTAGCATTAACCGCGAGAAACACTTTTTATATTATTTACTAGAATGGGTAGAGGGCGAAACCTTAACCGAATGGATTTCAAATAACCCCCAACCCGATGCCACACAGGCCATTAATATAGTTGAACAAATAGCCGCGGGCTTACAAGCGTTTCATAATAACGACAGTACTCATCAAGACTTACGCCCCAGCAATATCATGATTTGTGAGGGTAAAATAAAAATTGTCGATTTTGGTTCGGTGTTTGTAGCAGGGGTGGCGGAAATATTTTTACCTATTCGCCACGAAGGGGCCTTAGGCACTGCAAGCTATGCAGACCCATTGTATTTGCAAGGGCGTAATTCAGGCAGCCAAGGGGATTTATATTCATTGGCTACCATTTGTTATGAAATATTCACCGGCCACCTACCCTTTGGTGACAGCATAGACGAATGCCAAACCAGTTTAGATTACGACCGCTTACGTTACCGCCCCAGCGATGAGCATAACCCTATTATTCCCATTTGGTTTGATAGAGCGCTGCAACGTGCCTTAAAGTTTGATTTAAACCAACGCTACCTTACCATTTCTGAATTTATTAAAGATTTAAAATACCCAAACCAAGACTTTTTAAGAGACGACCCCAAGCAAGAGCTTACCAGTAGCCCCATATTATTTTGGCAAGTCATGTGTGGTGTGTGGATAGTGACTTTGTTGGCTATGGTGGTGCTTTTCTCTAGGAGTTAAGAGTCAGAAGTTAAGTGCCTAGGAGTTAAGAGCCAGAAGTTAAGGAATAAGAAAGTGATAAGTTTAAGGACTAAAAAAGCTGTGACTAACGGCAGAGAAAATAGATAAAGATAGAGCGTGTAAAAATAATGATGGATAAGAGAGAGGGTAAAAAAAGAGATTACTTCATAAATTGCAAACAGGCGCCAAAATCCATATTTGGCACCCAGAAGAGCAGTTAGCTTACTAACTTAATCTTCATCGCCGCCACGTTGGGCTGGTACGGCTAAAATTTCTAAGTAAAACGATTCAAGCTCAGCTTTCACCGCACCATCAATAAACTTGTTAATTTCTTTCAGGTGAATGATTTTTGCCTCGGCTTCTGTGTTGCCGTATTTGCAATCAAACTCCCAGTAGTCAGACCCTTCAGGTAGTGCCTTGTTACGCTCTCTTTTAACGTACTTTTTCACATCATGCTTAATGGAATCTACCAATCTGTCGATGTTCAACTTAGGGTGGCTTAGTTTGATGGTTTTTTTCATGGTGCTTCCAAAGACAGGTAACGAGGTGCTGCTCAATGTTTGTACAAAGTGCGGCGGGCATTCTACGTGAAATACCCACAAGATACGAGGGCACAAAAGCACTTTTACAGGGCTTGTTTCATTGTATGCCCCAACCCTTCATGAATCACCCAACTCAGGAAAGAGAGGGGTTTAATGGCCTATTTCAGGCTCAATAAACTGCCAAGTGTCGGCTCCATCAAAGTACTTCACGTGTATTTCATCACAGATGGTTTTATCCACCATTCGAAAGTTCACCGCCATCTTTTCTCTGCCCGATTGCTTGATAGGAGTGTAATGGGTGGTGCACCCGCACTTAGGACAGTGCTGAAAATCAATGCACTTGTCTCCCCATTGATAAGCCAAAGTGTCGGTGTCTTTAATCTGTATTTCAATGTCTTCAGGTAATAGGTGGCCCCATAATGCTCCTAAGCGCTGGCAAATAGAGCAGTTACAGCTTACCAGTGCACTAGGTGTTTGGTTTAGCGTAAGGGTGATATTGCCACAATGGCAGCTGGCTTGAATCATAATGTGTCCTTTTAATTCTTTGATAGGTTTTAACGCACAATATTAAATGTGGCTTGAAAACCGCTTGCGGTATTCTTGCATGGTTAACCCTGTGAAGCGTTTAAACAATCGCCTAAACGACGTAGGGTCTTCATAGCCCACTTGCCAAATTAAATTATTCGCGGCAGTTTTAGTGCTCTCTAGAGCAATTTTGACCTGCTCTACCCGAAAGCGTTGTAAGTAAGAAAGGGGCGTATCGCCGGTGGCTTTTTTAAAGCGGCGGGCTAATTGACGCTCGCCTATGCCGTGTTGTTGGGCAAATTCACCAAGCAGTAATTCCTGTTGGTAATCCTCTTCGATGCGTTGCTGCAATTGATTCACCAAAATATCGCCATGTTGGTGATTGGGGCGAAACATGGCAAAACGGCTTTGGTTATCAAAATTTAGCTCCACCATCATCAGCTTGCCCGTGGCCAAGGCCAGCTCCCGGCTGTGTAAACGGTTCACTAAGTACAACACCAATTGTGAAACCGCCATGGCGCCACCAATGCTAACAATGTCACCATGATCGATCACCAATTTGTCGCAATCAAAATCTTCATTAGGGAATAACACTTGGGCCGTATCGCGAGAGGCCCAATGACAAGAAAGGGCGCGACCATGGGTTATGCCAGCCGAGGCCAATACAAAATTACCGGTACACACACTGGCCATAAGGGCCCCTGCTGTATGCCAGTCCTTAATGTGCTTAAACAAGGGCTGCAAGGCCATTAGCTGTTTTTGGGTGTGCTGGGCTGGTAGTACCGACTCAAAGGCCCCTGGCAAGACCACAATATCCGGTGTTTGGCATTTAGACACAGGCACTAGCCCAGTAATGGTTTGGCCGTTGTAAGCTTTACTGCGGGTACTAAGGCCCACCAATTCATATTCAAAGAGCGGGGTTTGGCAATTGAAATACTGGCTTAGGGCGTAGTTGGCAGCCATAAGCAAATCGGTGACTACAAAAATGCTGGAAGCTTGGCAACGCTCGGTAACCACAATGGCCACCTTTTGAGTGTTAACGCTTGTGTTGGCAGGGCTTGTGGAAGCGTTAACAGGGGAAAGAGGAATATTCATGTGACCTGCAAGCAAAGGAGATTAGCCATAGTATGGCCCATTTGGGGAATAATTGAATGGTCTATATAGACCTATAGAGGGTTGAATTGGATGCTTTTTAAGGATTAATAACCATGTAAAACTTAAAGTACTATTAGGCCTTTTTTGGGTCTAAATAGACTCTTATAGCTTAAGGGTGGGCCCTTTAGTCTGATGGCGTTCTATTCCACTTTACTTAACAGGTGAAACCATGACCGCCCATATTGAGCCCACTCTAACCCACAGCCAAACCCATCATAGCCAGATGCTCGAACAAGTAACCGCATTAGCTCAAGCTAAAAACCAGCAAGATATTGAATCTTCCTTGGGTATTTATCATCAAGACGCGGAGTTAATTACCCCTTCACTGAATGCCCATGGAATCGGCGCTGCCCAGGTGCGCCAACAGCTTGAACTGTTCTTTAATGTTTTCCCCGATTATAAGGTAACGCTTGAGCAGCATGCATTTAATGGCAACCTATTATTAGCCACGGGGCAGGTAACAGTGACGCCCACTTTATCCCCGGCTATTTCAAATAAGCCATTACCCACTGTTACCGTGCCTGTGTTTATTGAGTTTCATTTTAAGGATGGAAAAATTACTAAAGAAGTATTTCATTTAGACATTGAGCACATTTATAAAAAGTCAGGGTTAACTAAGCAAAGCCTATATATGAACAACCAACTTTTTATTAATACTAAAAAGGCAGGGCTTCACCATGCTTAAACTAATTACATGGCGTACCCAAAATGCTCGAAAAATTTCCATCATGCTGGCGGCTTGTGAACTGGAATATGAAATTCAATGGCTTAACATTGAAGAAAACGCGCAACACCAAGCAGGTTTTTTAGCCCTTAACCCCAATGGCAAAATCCCGCTGTTAATCGACAGGGATTTAATAAACGAACAAGCAAAGCCAGAACCCATTTTTGAAAGTGCTGCAATTCTTTTATACCTGGCTGAAAAGAGCGGCCAATTTTTATCAAACGATATTGTACAACGCACCATCACGTTAAAATGGTTGTTTTGGCAAGCGGCTAACTTAGGGCCAATACTGGGTAACTTCTCGCATTTTATTGCTGCCAGTGTTAAAGACACCCAGCACTTAAATCCATACCTACTAAAAACCCGCGCCCCTAAAATAGACGAATACGCCATAAGCCGTTTTAGCAAAGAAAGCCTACGTTTATTAGGCGTGCTTAATGTTCAACTAGAAAATAAAAACTTCATCGCCACGGAAGTTTCCATAGCCGACTTTGCCTGTTACCCTTGGCTAGAATCAGCATGGCAAGGTTTACAAAGCATTCACCCCAACCTCAATGTCCAGTTTAAAAATGTAAAAGAATGGATGGAAAGAATGAAAGAAGTTGATGGGGTAAAAGAAGGAATGAATAAATTGGCTTGGTGAATAATATCGGCACAAGTTTGCCGGTTCCATCCGAAAACTATGTACCTACATCCTTGTAGGCAACGTAGCTAGCTTCTAACCCACAAGCGACATGCCGGGAATCTTATGCCAATACCCATTACAATAATCTTGTGTACACACTGGCGCTTGCCCCTGCATATTTTGTTTAAACAACGTCAGCCAGGTTAATGACTCCACACTGGTTGGGTTAATACGCACCATGTCTACTAAGACTTGCATGTCTGGTAAATCGTTAATTAAGTTTTGTGCCTTGCCCGATAGGGTTTGTATGCCGTTCATTAAAAATAACGCTTCCCCTTCTTGGCTGTCAATGTGGCGCCCTTGTGGATAATTAATGCAACACAGGTTGCAATCATCTTTGGGGCGATTTTCAGAGCGTGCTGTAAAGCAGCGAGCGCCATAGGCCAGTGGCAAATGGCCAAAACCAAATACTTCTATTTCAAATTTTTTATGAATGCCCAGTTCTTTGCAGCCTTCAATCATGTCACTTAACCAATCTTTAGAGAGTTCTACCGGCATCACCCAGCGCTGCATGCCTTTTTTATACAGGTATTGTAAATCGTGTTGGTTATAAACATTTAGCGATGCCCCCGCCACAAATGGAATGTGCTGGCTTGATAATAAATGTACCGCCGCAAAATCATTGGCCTCTACAATGAAATCGCCGTTGTCACAGACTTTTTTTAATACCGCCAATTCACTCTTGGCTTCTAATAAAGCCAAGCTAGATAACACCACTTGTTTACCGTGTTGGCTTAAATCTTTACCCAGGGCCAACCAATCCTCTAGTTTTAATTCACGGCGTTTAGAGCACACCGACTCGCCAATATACACGGTATCGGCAATGCTGGTTTTAGCGTGATCATAAAAATCACCCACTTTTTGTTGTGACCAAAAAAATAACAAATTTCCAAGGGAAAGTTTCATGGCTGTTTCCTTACAGGGTTATTTTTACTGCCGTTTTTGTGAAAGTGATTTGGGGGTTTGTTATTTATAAAATTCATCTTCATTGCCACTGGCGCTCATATGCGCCAAGAGTGGTTTGTGAGCCTTCCGATAATTGTGCTAATTGTTTATTCCAGCTGTCTTGGCATTGAAAAGCGTCAGGATTTTTCATGACAGAATCAATGGCTTGACGCCACACCCGTGTTACTTGACGGGTGTAAGCTGGGCTGCGTTGTCGCCCTTCAATTTTTAACGAACAAATGCCCAGTTTATAAAGTTTAGGCAGCAGCTCTAGGGTGTTTAAGCTGGTGGGTTCTTCAAGGGCATGGCTAATGTTGCCATCCACATTAAAGCGGCCTTTACACAGGGTAGGGTAGCCGGCTTTTTCATCCTCTTGAAAGCGGTCAATGAGTACGTTATTTAAACGGCTTTCTAATCCTTGTGGGGTATCATTCCAACGGACAAACTTGGCTGGGCTACAGGCCCCTACCGTATTAGGGGATTCGCCGGTCATGTACGACGATAAATAACAACGCCCTTCGGCCATGATGCATAAGCTGCCAAAGGCAAACACTTCTAAATCAAGGTCGGTGTCTTTTTTTAAATTGGCCACCTGTTGAAAAGACAATACCCGTGGCAGTACTACCCGTTTAATGCCAAATGGTTTAAAAAAATTAATGGCAGCGCTGCTGGTGGCACTGGCTTGTACCGATAAGTGCAGTTCTAATTGCGGGAAGTGGGTGGCGGCGTATTCTAAAACGGCAATATTTGAAGCAATTAACACATTGGCGCCAATGTCGTGAGCGTGTTTTACCCCGTCAAACCACACCTGAGCCCGATTAGGGTGGGCAAAGGTATTAATAGCCACGTGCACATGGGCATTGTGGTCATGTGCATATTGCACACCCTGATTAAGCTGGCGATCGTTAAAGTTTAAACCAGCAAAATGGCGAGCATTGGTATCGTCTTTAAAGCCCAAATACACCGCATTGGCCCCTTCATCCACCGCTGCCTTCAGTGCAGCCAGACTGCCCGCCGGGGCCAAAAGCTCCATAAACGAATTCCTTGATCTCGATTAATACTTCATAAATCGTTAACGATTAAACTGCCTTCAGTTTGTTTTATGGAGCGCGCAAATGTTATTACCAAAATGGGTTACCACTATGTTGGTAGCCAAGGCCAAACCAGCCTTGGGCCGTGCGCACAATGCAGTATTTGAAAACCTGAAAACGTCGCCAATAACACCCATATTAGTCGCTAAAGCTAAGCCCGCGTTGAGCCTGGCCCACAAGTTTGTGCCGGACGGCCTTCAAAATCAGTTGGTTTTACAGGGCATGAAGCGATTAGCGAAAGAATTTTTGGAAAATGGCGAAATGGATTTTATGGCGGGTAAGGTGGCTCGTTTGCACATTAAAGATATGAATATAAGTTTCTTTTTTACGCTGCAAGATGAAAGTAACAGTCCCAGCCAAGACAAAAAACTCATCATTCTAGCTAGCCTGCCACAACCTCCTGAACCTAATGTCACCTTCAGCGCCACACTCGAGGCCTTTGTATTATTAGCCTCACAAAAAGTAGACCCTGACACTTTGTTTTTTAATCGCAGCCTGCAAATCAGTGGCGACACTGAATTGGGCTTAGAAATTAAAAATCTAATTGATCAATTTGATATTCAACTGCTGCACAAGCCCGTAGGGTACTTATTAAATGTGTGGTCACAGCAACTATTGGAGAAGCAACATGCCTAACACCGCCCGGAATTTAAGTGATGCCACCCCAGAGTTAAGTGTTGAAAACTTATTAGAAGACGATCACCAACGCATCGACCAAATGTACCAAGACGTATTAGATGCGCTGATTAATCAAAAACCTCCCATGAGCCAGCACTTATTGTTTAAGTTATTTAAAAGTGCCTTGTTACGGCATTTGCATTGGGAGGAGACGGTCTTATTCCCTATGTACATAGAACTCAGTGGAGAACAGGGTTCAGTGCCCCTGTTGAAACTGCAACATGAAGAAATTATGGAATACCTAACTGACTTGGAGCAAGACTTACCTGATAGTCTTGAAAAAAGAGCTTTCCAATTGTTAGGGCAGTATTTATTTCATCACAATGAGTTTGAAGAAAAGAGTTTGTATCCGGCGTTTGAGGCACTGGGGAGTAAGGAGCTGAAGGATAAATTGGTGTTGGCCATTAGTCGTGGGTTTAAATAGTTTGGCACTATGTGCCTTTTTTAGAGTTGAGAGTTATTTGATCGTTTTTTATTCTGCTTGATTGTAGCTAGATTTTTCTTTTCTGGGGGAAGTCCCCCAGTATAGATTTTTGCTCCCGACAAATCTGCATACCACCATCCATGGTGGCACCCCTTTTCGCTTTCGGCAATTGCTCCTGCATTGCTCTACCTCCTGCATCCATGTAGTTGATCTTTTAGCCTTGCTTCCTTATATATTTAATTAGCCTCTTAGCATAGATAGGGCTTGCAAGGCTAAAAAAATTCACAAACTCATATCGGTTCGATTTTCGTATCCATAACAAAAAATTAAATAAAGGACTAGAAGAACGAGAGATATGTGCAGCACACAAAAAACACCTGTTTGATTGACCAATCAGGCGGTAATCGCCATGATGGTTGACATTAGAAATAGCGTCATAAAAGACGTTGCCTGAAAGCAGGTCTAGGCGACGTTGAATGAACTGTCAATTTTACACGAGCTATTATGAACTCTAGAAAATTATTTAGAATATTAGTTTTATTGTCATTGATTTTAACAGTGATGTCTGGAATATGTGATTTTATATTTCCAAATGAAATAGTAGAGAAACTCTTTACATACTCCTTTGAATTACAGTCAATAGATATTGAGGTTAGCTTACTTGATGTAGGCCTTTTAGTTTTAATGCTTGTATTATTATTGGTAGCTTTAATTGGACTTCTACTGTTTAAAAACTGGGGGAGAATTGCATTCATTCTATGTGGGGTTGTGGGATTTCCAATCATTATGATGAATGGTCCTTATATAGCATCAGGTTTAAGTAGCGTTTTATATGATTTATCGAACATTTCTTCAGGGGTGATATTAGCAACGATGTATCTTTCACCTATTTCGGAAGAATTTAATATTTAGCAAGGTGCCAAGCAGGAAATACGATTCATTAGGTGGAATATCAAGCCAGATGCTGAATTAAATAAATCCTTTGTGAAATGAAGTTCTCAATTCATTGATATTTCTTTTCCAAATTAGACTAAAAAATATTAAGTAGTCATCTTGACGTCATTACGTCCCAGGAAAACTAATTTGACCCCAACTCTATATTACATTCACGACCCCATGTGTAGCTGGTGCTGGGGCTACCGCCCAGTGTGGGATGAATTACAACAACAGCTTCCTGTTTCAATAAGCGTTGAATATGTGGCAGGGGGGTTAGCCCCCGATTCAAATCAAGCCATGCCAATGGAAATGCAGAATGCCATTCAAGGGCATTGGCACAATATAAAAGCCAAATTGGGCACTGAATTCAACTTTGATTTTTGGCGAGCTAATGTACCACGCCGCTCCACTTATATGGCTTGTCGGGCGGTGATTGCCGCTAAATCACAAGGTTTTGAAATGGAGATGCTAGAAGCAATCCAGCGTGGTTATTATTTACGGGCTTTGAATCCTTCTGATATAAGTGTATTAATTCAGTTAGCGGGTGAGGTTTGTACATTGAAGCCAGAATTAGATTTAGAAAAATTCTCAAGCGATCTTTTGGCTATTGATACGCAAAAAAAGTTTGAGAGGCAATTGGGATTGGCTAGGGAATTAACTGTTCAAGGGTTTCCATCATTAGTGCTTGAAGTTAAAGGTCAGCGCTATTCTATAGCCATTGATTATAGCGATTACCAAAATACATTGGCGCAAATAGTGGAGTATGCAGCATAAAAAGGGCTAGTCTAATTTTACATTAACTCAATTTGTTAGCAGAGCCTTTCGCGTAGTGATTGAAACTTCTCTAAATTAAGGAAAGCATGAAAAAACTATTTTTTATTTTAATAGCACTTGGCGTATTCTGGAAATTTTACAACCACACAGGTTCTGTGTCACTAGGGCCAGGCGTGATGGTAAGCCCTCTGTGTCAGAGTAGTTGTCGTCTTTTTCAATCTTCAAGCAGAGCGGCA
>OLII01000449.1_pt1 | contig 15592 bp, 10 predicted proteins | sample 1609481 | NCBI WGS metagenome assembly OLII01 (sample SAMN05416859, study PRJEB24817) | seawater metagenome | isolation source: Sea water | place: Canada:Atlantic | collected 2013-11 | reverse complement strand
ACGAGATCTAGTACGGTCTCGTGGGCTCGGAGATGTGTATAAGAGACAGGCAGTGCACCGCAGGGCGAGCTGGGCCTGGAGTTCTACAGCTACCTGGGCTACACCGCCACCGGCTGGCAGGAAGCGCGCCAGGGCCTGGAGCGCCTGCAGGGCCAGTCGCCGGACAACCCCAAGATCAAGCTCAACCTGGCCAAGCTGCTGCTGCGCAACGAAAGCACGCGGGTGGAGGGCATTCGCCGGCTGGCGTCCTATGCCAACGACCCGGTGATCGGCAGTGAATCGATCGAGGGCTGGCGCCAGGGCCTGTCCTGGCTGGGTGCGCCGCGCCCCGCCGAGGTGCCGTTGTTCGATGCCTACCTCAAGGCCTACCCGGACGACGAAGAGATCCGCAACCAGCTCAAGAGCGGTGCCCGTGCCAGCCAGGCCAGCGCCGTCCAACGCCAGAACAGCCACCTGGTGCGCGGCTTCAAGGCGCTGGACGCCAACGACCTGCCCCAGGCCGAGCAGTCGTTCCAGGCCCGTTTGCGCGAGCAGGCGCAGGATGCCGACGCCCTCGGCGGGCTGGGCATCGTGCGCCAGCGCCAGGGCCGCCTGGGCGACGCCGATGCACTGTTCAAGCAGGCCATCAGCCGTGGCAACAGCAGCCGCTGGCAGAGCGCCCTGCAAGGCAACCGCTACTGGGTGCTGCTGGACCAGGCCAATGCCGCCCGCGACGCCGGCAATCCGCAAGACGCCCGCGAGCTGCTGCAACGCGCCATCGCGATGAACCCTCGCCAGGTGCAGGGGCCTGTCAGCCTGGCCGACCTGCAGGCCGCCCAGGGTCAGTTCGACAGCGCCGAAACCACCTATCGCCAGGCCCTGAGCCTGGATGCCGGCAACCCCGATGCGCTGCGCGGGCTGGTCAGCGTGCTGGCGCAGAACGGCAAGCTGGGCGAAAGCCAGCGCCTGATCGACGGGCTCAGCGATGCCCAGCGCGAACGCCTGGGCGACCTGCGCGTGCTGCGCGCGGCCATCGCCGTAGGCCAGGCCCGCGACGCCGAGCGCAGTGGCGACCTGGCCGGCGCTCGCAAGGCGCTGGAAGAGGCCGTGCGCAACGACCCGCAGAACGTGTGGGCGCGTTACGACCTGGCGCAGGTCTACCTCAAGAGCGATGCCTCCGGCAAGGCGCGCCAGACCATCGACGAGATGCTCAAGGCCAACCCGCAGCGGGCCGAGGCGCTGTATGCCAGCGCGCTGTTCTCCAGCCGCCTGGGCGAGTGGCAGTCGGCCCAGCGCAGCCTGGCGCAGGTGCCCACGGCCCAGCGCAGCGCCGCCATGCACACCCTGGCCGAAGAGATCGAACTGCACCTGCTGACCCGCCAGGCGGCAGACCTGGCCAAACAGGGCCAGCGCCAACAGGCCATGAAGCTGCTGCAACGCGCCGAACCGGCAGCGGCCAACAACCCCGGCATGCTCTCGGCGCTGGCCGCGACCTATATCGATATCGGCCAGACCGAACATGCGCTGGGCATGCTGCGCACCGCCATTGCCCAGAGCAGCACGCCCTCCCCATCCCTGCGCCTGGCCTATGCCGGCGCACTGCTCAAGGCCGGCGACGACGTGCAGGTGAACCAGATTCTGCGCGAGCTGCGCAGCCAGCCACTGCAGGCCGGCGACCAGCGCAGCTACGACGACCTGGTGTTCCAGTACACCGTGCGCCAGGCCGACCTGCTGCGTGAAAAGGGCGACCTGGTGGCCGCCTACGACACCCTCGCCCCGGCCCTGGCGCAACGCCCGCAAGACCCGCAGGCAGTGTCGTCGCTGGCGCGCATGTACCTGGACAACCGCAACCCGGCCAAGGCGGTGGAGCTGTTCACCCCGCTGCTGCGCCAGTACCCGGACAATGCCGACGTGCAGATGGGCGCCGCCCAGGCCTTCGTACAGGCCGGCGATGCCGACAAGGCCGAGCGCGCCGTTGAAAAGGCCCTGCAACTGGCCCCGCAGAACCCGCAGATTCTCACCAGTGCTGCCGGCTATTACCGTGGCCGCGGCAAGCTGGCCAAGGCCGAGCAGCTGTATGCCCAGGCCCTGGCCTTGCAGGCGCCGCCGGAGCAGAACGTGCTCAACCCCTTCGGCCAGGCGATTGCCGTCAACCCCTTCGTCGGCCAGCCGGGCCAGCGCAAGCAGTCGCGCCTGAGCGAAACGGTGCTGGCCGAGATTCCCGAGCCGGCACAGACCCAGGTCAGCAGCCGCGCCAGCGAGGCGTTCGACGCACCGGTGCTGCTGGCCAGTCGCGACAGCGAACCTGGCCTGCGCACGGCCAGCCAGGCCACGCCGCAGCTCGCCACGCCGGCACCGGTCGACCCGCGCGCCGCGCTGCAGACAGAGCTGGATACGATTCGCGAGGCGCGCAGCCCGCAGATCAAGCAGGGCGTCACTTTCCGCGGTAACGACAGCGAATCGGGGCTGGGCAAGATCACCGATGTGGAGGCGCCGCTGGAGATCAGCGTGCCGTGGAACGACGATCGACTGGCCCTGCGCATCACGCCAGTGTCGCTGAACGCAGGGGGGGTGAAAAACGAGCTGAGCGCCAATTCGCGCTTTGGCGGGATCACCAGCGAAATGGCCAGGAACATACTCGCCATGCCGCTACCCGACCTGCTTGCAGAAGCAGAGGACTTCTACATCGACAGCCCCGGCTCGCAGAAGGACAGCGGCGTAGGCGTGGCCGTAGCCTACGAGAACCCGTCGCAGGGCCTCAAGGCAGACCTGGGCGTGAGCCCGGTAGGCTTCCTGTACAACACCGCCGTGGGCGGCATCAGCCTGGATCGCCCCTTTGCAGAAGGCAGCAACTGGCGCTACAACCTCAACCTGTCCCGGCGCTCGGTCACCGACAGCCTGACCTCCTTCGCCGGAGCCCGCGACAAGCGCACCGACCTGCAATGGGGTGGCGTAACCTCCAACGGTGGTCGTCTGCAGCTGGGTTATGACAATCAGACCTACGGCATGTACGGCTATGGTTCCTGGCACAAGCTGCTGGGTCACGACGTGGAGTCCAACACCCGCAGTGAACTGGGCAGCGGCATCTACTGGTACCTGCTCAACAATCAGGATGAACGCCTCACCGCAGGCCTGAGCGTGTCCGGGGCGCATTACGCGAACAACCAGAGCTTCTTCACCTACGGCCACGGCGGCTACTTCAGCCCGCAGAACTTCTTCTCCATCGGTGTGCCGGTCAGCTGGGCGCAGCGGGGACCGAACTTCAGCTACCAGGTGCAGGGTTCGGTGGGCATGCAGCACATCGAGCAGGACAGCGCACCGTACTTCCGCGACAGGCAGTCACAAGCGGCGCTGGAACGAATTTCCCAGGCCTTTGCCACGGACGGTACGACCCTGCGCACCACCTATGCCTCGCAGAGCAAGACCGGCATCGGCTACTCGCTGGGCGCCAGTGGCGAATACCGGCTGGGCGATGGGTTCTTCTTCGGCGGCACCCTGGGTGTGGACAACGCCCGCGACTACCAGCAATGGACCGGTGGCCTGTACCTGCGCTACCTGTTCGACGACGGCCGCGGCGCCATGCCGTTGCCCGTCAACCCGTACCGTTCCCCTTATTCGAATTGATTTGCAGGAGTATCAACCATGGCTAGTTCACTTCTCGCAGGCCTGACCATTCTGATGATCGGCGACAGCCACCTGGCGACCCCCGATTACCTGATCAAGAGCCTGCACGACAACCTCGTGCAGCAAGGTGCCCAGGTGCACTCGCTGGGTATCTGCGGCGCCAATGCCGGCGACTGGCTCAAAGCCACCCCTGGCACCTGCGGCGGTGCCGAGCGCCGTGGCACCGAAAAGCCCGTGGTACTGGGCAGCAAGGCGGCCACCCGGCCGATCGGCGACCTGATCAAGGCCGACAAGCCGGACCTGGTGGTCGTGGTGATGGGCGACACCATGGCCAGCTACACCAAACCGGCCTTCCCCAAGGCCTGGCTGTGGCAGCAGACCACCAGCTTTGCCAAGGAAATCGCCAACACCGGGGCCAAGTGCGTATGGGTCGGCCCCAACTGGGGAACCGAAGGCGGCAAGTACGGCAAGACCTACGCCCGCGTCGAACTGACCTCCAAGTTCCTCGCCGCCAACGTGGCACCGTGCGACTACGTCGACTCGCTCAAATTCTCCAAGCAAGGCGAGTGGGCCACGGTCGACGGTCAGCATTTGACCGCCCCGGGCTACCTGGCCTGGAGCAAGAAGATCAGCGAAGAGATCGTCAAGGCGCCGGTCGTGACGAGCATCAAGAAATGAAGCGCGCCCTGCACGCTGTACTGCTGGCCCTGCCCGCCGCCCTCGGCGCGGGCCTGGCCCAGGCCGAGATCGCGCTGTACCCCACCGGCCCCAGCGAAGACTCGGCGTTCTTGCGCTTCGTCAATGCGGCCCCCGGCACCCTGCAACTGGTGGCGGACGGCTCCAAGGCCAGCCTGCAGCTGGACGCGGCCAAACCGGTGTCGGCGTACCTGCCGGTACCGGCCAACAAGGCCATCAAGGGCACCCTGAGCCGTGACGGCCAGCGCTCGGCCCTGCAGCTGAGCGTTGCTCCTGGCGAATTCGCCACGGTAGTCGCCCTGCAGGACGCCAGCGGCATCCGGCAACGCGTGGTACGCGAGCAACCCGACGACTTCAATGCGCTGAAGGCTTCGCTGGCCTTCGTCAACCTCGACCCTTCCTGCCAGGGCGCAAGCCTGCGCCCTGCCGGGCGCACGGCGGACCTGTTCAAGGACGCGCCAGAGGCCAGCGTGCAGCGTAGATCGATCAACCCGGTGAAGCTGTCGGTGCAACTGGTGTGCGCCAATGCCAACGTCGGCGGCCCGGTGGACCTGGGCGAACTCAAGGCCGGCGAGCGCTACAGCGTATTGCTGCTGCCCACGGCGAGCGGCCCGCAGCTTGTGCCCGTCACGGACACGCTCTCCAACTGATCGGACGTCTTCACCACCATGGTATTCGCCTCACTCGAGTTCCTGACGCTGTTTTTGCCGATCTTCATGCTGGTGTACGCGCTGAGCCGTCCGGCCTGGCGCAACGGCGTACTGCTGGTCGGCAGCTGGCTGTTCTATGGCTGGCTGAGCCCGCTGTTCCTGCTGCTGCACATGGCGCTGACCGTGGTCGCGTGGGTTGGCGGGCTGCTGGTGAACCGCAGCCATGAGGACTCGCGCGGGCGCATACGCCTGCTGGCCTCGCTGATCGTGTTCAATACGCTGGTGCTGTGCTGGTACAAGTACGCCAACATCCTGGCCGCCAACTACAACGAGCTGATCACCTATTACGGTGCATTGCCGATGGAGTGGCAGCGGGTGGCGTTGCCAGCGGGGCTGTCGTTCATCGTGCTGCAGGCGATTTCCTACCTGGTGGATGTGCACCGCCATACCGTGCCGGTAGAGCGCAGTTTCGTGAACTTCGCCACCTACATCTCGATGTTCGGCCACTCGATCGCCGGCCCGATCATCCGCTACGACTGGGTACGCCGCGAGCTCAACCAGCGCTACTTCAACTGGCAGAACTTCTCGCTGGGCGCGCGCCGCTTCATGATCGGCATGTGCATGAAGGTGCTGGTGGCCGATACCCTGTCGCCGCTGGTGGACGTGGCCTTCCACCTGGACAACCCGTCGTTCCTGGACGCGTGGCTGGGCTGCCTGGCGTATTCGCTGCAACTGTTCTTCGACTTTGCCGGCTACAGCTGCATGGCCATCGGCCTGGGCCTGATGCTGGGCTTCCACTTTCCCGAGAACTTCAACCGGCCGTACCTGGCCAGCAGCATCCAGGACTTCTGGCGGCGCTGGCACCTGTCGCTGTCGAGCTGGCTGCGCGACTACCTGTACATCGCCCTGGGCGGCAACCGTCACGGCACCTGGAACACCTACCGCAACCTGTTCCTGACCATGGCCATTGCCGGCCTGTGGCATGGCGGGGACAGCTGGAACTACCTGCTGTGGGGCTCGGCCCACGGTATCGCGCTGTGCGTCGACCGGGCCTGGAGCCGTTCCAGCCTGCCGGCGATCCCCAAGGTGCTGTCGCACACCCTGACGCTGCTGTTCGTGTGCCTGGCCTGGACGCTGTTCCGCGCCCCGGACTTTCATACGGCGCTGTCGATGTACGCCGGCCAGTTCGGCCTGCACGGCTTTGCCCTGGGCGAGGCACTGGCAGCCACCGTACGCCCGGTGCACGGCCTGGCGGCGTTGCTGGGCGTGGCGTGCATCATCCTGCCGATCTGGCAGGCACGCGCCGAGCATCGCTTCGCCAGCCGCGCGTGGTTCGTGCATGCCGCTGCCCTGTGGCCCGTGGCCGGCTTCGTGCTGTCGTTCGCGTTGATCGCCAGCCGTGATTCGGTCCCCTTCCTGTACTTCCAGTTCTGATGACGATGAAGACACCTCCTCCCAGTACAGCGCCCACGCCCCCCAGTGCACTGGCCCTGCGCACCAGCCCGATCGCCGGCGTCACCCTGGCGCTGTTCCTGGGTGCCGGCCTGCTGTCGTGTGGCTGGCTGGTGGCCAGCGGCAAGCTCGAGCTGATGCCCGACAAGCACCTGTCGAATGGCCAGGTGCTGCACGGCGAAATCACCCACCGCATTGCCAAGGAGCTGGCCAAGGCGCCGCTGCCGAGCGAGGCCGCCGACCTGGAACGGGCCGGCAGCTGGCTGCTGCTGGGCGACACCGGGCCGCGGGTGCGGCCGGGCTGCACGCAGTGGCTGTTTCTGAGCGATGAACTCAAGCTCGACCGGCACGCGGCCGACAACGCCCAGGCCAAGGTCGATGCGGTGATCGCCCTGCAACGCAGCTTGCAGCAACGGGGTATCCGCCTGCTGGTGAGCGTGGTGCCGGACAAGAGCCGTATCGCCGCCAGCGAGCTGTGCGGGTTGACTCGCCCCACGGCCTCGCAGGCGCGCATCCAGCAGTGGGCGCAGAAACTCCAGGCGGCCGGCGTGACCACCCTGGACCTGACTGCCAGCCTGCAGCCGCTGGGCGCCAGTGCGTTCCTGCGTACCGATACCCACTGGAGCGAAGCCGGCGCCCAGGCCGCTGCCCAGGCCATTGCCGAGCAGGTCAAGGGCATGGGCTTGAGCGCCACCCCCAGCAAGACCTTCGACACCCGCCAGGAGCCTCTGGCACCGCGCCCCGGGGACCTGGTGCGGCTGGCCGGCATCGATTGGCTGCCAGTGGCCTTGCAGCCGCCGCAGGAACAGGTGGCGCCAACAGTCATCACCGAGCGGGCCGAGGCCGTCAGCGATGCGGGCGACAATCTCGATGACCTGTTCGGCGACGACAACCTGCCGAATGTCGCGCTGATCGGCACCTCGTTTTCGCGCAACTCGAGCTTTGTCGGCTTTCTGCAACGTGCGCTGTCGGCGCCTGTGGGCAACTTCGCCAAGGACGGCGGCGAATTCTCCGGAGCCGCCAAGGCCTACTTCGACAGCCCGGCGTTCAGGCAGACGCCGCCACAGCTGGTGATCTGGGAGATACCCGAGCGCGACCTGCAGACGCCCTATGCGGGTGACGTGCAGCTGCCCCCCAAGCCATGACGCACCACGCCCGTTGCGCGCGTTGACACGGCGCAGCGGGCGCTGACGACTGCTCAGGCAAGTTTTTTCAGATCTGCCGCTGAATCGAACGTGGTGAAGTGGTAGATGCCGTGGATCTTCTCCAGCTGGCAACACCAGCCCTCCTGCTCGCCGGCTTGCACCACGAACCTCAGTTCTTCGATACCCGCCATATTGGCGGCAGCTTCGAGCAGGGTCTTGACGCGCTTTTCGACAAGGGCGTCGTAGGCCAGTTCGTATGACTTCTCCCAGGTGGCGTCGGCATTGCGAAATCGCTTCCAGTTATCGTCCTTGAGCACCTTGCAAAAGGCCACGCGCTGAACTTCGCCGGTATTGGACAGGTCGAGGGACAACAGGCAGAGGGTCATGGTGGGCTCCCATAAGCAGTGAAATTCCCTTGCAACCTAGTCACTCGCTTTTCATCCATCAATGCTAAATGGCCATCACCTGAGAGTTAAAATAATTCAAGAATTTACCAAAAAACAGAAACTAAACAACTTAGCCAAGGCCATGTAGGAAAGTTACTACGCAAAGAAACACGAGCTATAAAGTTCTTTTATGGAACAAAGGGCTTTCAGGTACTTTAAAATAAACAGAAACATTCAAAGGCGTGCCGTTTCGGCGCAATTACAGCGTCTTGAAGCGAGCGCTGCGCTTCTGCAATCATGCCCGCCGGGCGCTGCCAGCGGGCAGCGTCGTCCCTTAGCGCACCGCACAAAGGAATGACTCAATGATCAGGGTATTGCTTTCGCTGGACCTCACCAACAAGGAATCGGAACGAGACAACTTCAACAACTTCCTGGCAGAACAACAATGGAAGAAGTTGGCTGGTGTGAATACCGTCTGGGCCATCGAGTATGATGATTTCAGCCAGACCAACGAGCAACATGTGACAAGCGTCAAAAGAGACCTGTCCAAAGTGCTGCTCACCGCGGCACGGGAATTCAAACCGGACCGTATTACCTACGTTGCACAGATAGCCAACATTGAATGTATCGGGCGCTATATCTACCGGGAGGGTGGCGATTACAAGGCGTTCATTTACGAGCCCTGCTGATAGCGCTGAAGAGAGTGAGGTGTCTGCGACAGTGATAAGGTCGCAGGCATTTTTCGTGCGTGCGAAGGGAAAGCAGTGCACTGCATGCGTATTCGGGGGAAAGGGAACTGGATAGAGGCGGCCCCTGGCAGACAAGGGCTTGCGTTATGGAGGCAACCCCACCAGCCACACCCCGGCACTCGATGTTCCCGCTGTGGCTGCTCCCTTCCGGGCCTGACCAGGTTTACGGGTAATCGTTGCGGGGGGACCGATGGGGTCACCATAACGATGCTCGCCTGGCAGCGAGCGGGGCCATTGTACCGGTCTGACGCGAAGTTACAACCTCTGTACCGTGAAAAAACCACTCTGGCTCAAGGACTTGTGACTGCCGCCGGGGCATCGCCCTGGATCACGCAGTGAATGAAGTGCAGCTTGGCCACCACCGGCGCACTCAGCACGAACGGGTAGAAGTCGGTCTGGCCCATGCTGCGTGACAGCTCGTTGAGCATCGCCGACAGCTCCACCCAGGCATTGATGAACGCCAGGAACGCAGGCGCCCCAGGGTGCTCGGGCTGGTACAAGCTGCGGGCATCGAACGGCGGATAGTCCAGGTCCATCACCGAGGCGTCCATGCCAAGCGCAAGGGCGGTGTCCACCGCATCGGTCATGTGCAGGTAGTGCGCCCAGGTTTCGGCCCAGTCCTCCCAGGGGTGCATGGTGGCATAGGCGCTGACGTGGGCGACGGCCCAGTCCAGCGGAGCACCTTGCTGGTAGTGGCGCTCCATGGCCTGGGCGTAGCTGGCGCGCTCGTCGCCGAACAGGCGGCGGAAGTCCTGCAGCCAAGCGCTGCTGGCCACCAGACGGTCCCAGTAGTAATGTCCGATCTCGTGGCGCAGGTGGCCCAGCACGGTCCGGTAGGGCTCCTGAAGCTGCACGCGCACCTGCTCGCGCCAGTCGTCGTCGGCTTCGCGGATATCCAGGGTGATCAGGCCGCCAGCGTGGCCGGTGGTGGGGGGATTGCCGGCAATGTCGATGCCGATGAAGTCGAAGGCGATGCCCTCGCCGGCTGCGCCTTGCTTGGGCGTGACCGGCAACCCCAGGTGCAGCAGTTGCGCAATCAGGCGGCGCTTGGCGGTTTCCAGCTTGCGCCAGCGCAGGTGGTTTTCGGTGAACGACAGGTCGGGGATGGTGCGGTTGAGGCGACAGGCCAGGCAGAACGCTTCGGGGTCGTCGACAGCGAGCAGCCAGTTGCAGCAAGCCGGGGTGTCGAGGTTGGCGCAACGCTTGAGCGGGCCGAGTTCTGGCTGGCCGTCCAGGTACCATTGGCCGTCCACAGCGGCCGGCAGCAAGGTACCGACATGGTGGGTATCGGGCCAGTAGCCCAGCGACGCCTGGCAGGCCAGGCATTGGCTGTTGCGAAAGAACACGGACTGTCCGCACTCGCATTGCCACACGCGCGTGCTGCGGCGTGCCTGGCTGACGAAGGGTGCGGCGATACGGGCGACGAGCTGTTCGAAGAATGGGTACATGGGGCCACCTCCTGGCTGGAGCCTAGCCTACACCATGTGCGTGACAGCGCTTGCGGTGTGCCTGACGCACCGTGCGCTCAGGTGTTGCGAGCGCTTCGCGCTCGATCGCGGGTCAAGCCCGCTCCCACGCCCTTCGGGCAGAAGCGGGCCGCGTGACCGCTACACCGCTATGCCCTGCTCCGACAGAAACGCCACGAACGCATCCTCATCCAACACCTTGAGCCCCAGCTCAGTGGCCTTGGCCAACTTGGAGCCTGCCCCCGGGCCCGCCACCACGCAGTGGGTCTTGGCCGAAACAGACCCCGCCACCTTGGCCCCCAGGCTCTCCAGCTTGTCCTTGGCGACATCCCGGCTCATGCGCTCCAGCGAACCGGTCAGCACCCAGGTCTGCCCCGCCAGCGGCAAGCCCTGGGCAACCTTCTTCTCGCTCTCCCAGTGCATGCCGAACTCGCGCAGTTGCGCCTCGACGCTGCGCGCCAGCGCCTGGTTGGCCTCGACCAGGAAGAACTCGCGCACCGCATCAGCCTGCTTGGCTGCCAGCGCCTGACGCAGGTCGATGCCGTCGGCGGCAATGATGCGCTCAAGGCTTTGCAGCTTGGCCACCAGCTTCTCGGCACCCGTCGGGCCGACAGAAGGGATGTCGAGCTTGGCGATCAACCCGGCCAGGGTCGTACTGGCCGCGAACTCGGCGGCCAGCTCGCCCTCCTCCTGCAACTGCAGGCCGTTCTCGAGCAGTTGCGCGATGACGCTGCGGTTATGTTCGTCCTCGAAGAAGTTGTGGATCTCGTGCGCCACTTCCAGGCCGATATCCGGCAGGTAGGTCAGCACCTGCGGCAGCGCCACCATCACGCGCTGCAACGAGCCCAGCGAGCGCGCCAGCACCTTGGCGGTCTCCTCGCCCACATCCGGGATGCCAAGGGCGTAGATGAAGCGTGCCAGGCTCGGGCGCTTGCTGTCGGCAATGGCAGCCAGCAGTTTGTTGCTGGACACCTCGGCAAAGCCTTCGAGGTCGACGATGTCTTCGAATTTCAAGCGGTACAGGTCTGCCGGCGAGGCAATCAGCCCTTCATCCACCAACTGCTCGACGCTCTTCTCGCCCAGGCCCTCGATGTCCATGGCGCGGCGCGACACGTAGTGGATGATCGCCTGCTTGAGCTGCGCGCGGCAGGCCAGGCGGCCGACGCAGCGGTACACCGCGCCTTCGCTGACGGTTTCCTTGCCCTTGCTGCGCTTGACCAGCTGGGTGCGCTCGACCTGCGAGCCACACACCGGGCACTGGGTAGGGATGTGCACCGCACGCGCATCGGCCGGGCGACGCTCGGTGACCACCTGCATCACCTGCGGGATCACATCACCGGCACGGCGGATGATCACCGTATCGCCGATCATCACCCCCAGGCGCGCCACTTCGTCCATGTTGTGCAAGGTGGCATTGGCCACGGTCACACCGGCCACCTTGACCGGCTTGAGCCGTGCGACGGGCGTTACCGCACCGGTGCGACCAACCTGGAACTCGACGTCGAGCACCTCGGTCAGCTCTTCCATGGCCGGGAACTTGTGCGCTATCGCCCAGCGCGGCTCACGAGCACGAAAGCCCAGTTCGCGTTGCGAGGCCAGGCTGTTGACCTTGAACACCACCCCGTCGATCTCGTAGGGCAGCGCGTTGCGCCGCTCGCCGATGTCACGGTAGTAGTCCAGGCATTCCTTGATGCCGGCGGCATGCCGCAGTTCGCGGCTGATGGGCATGCCCCAGCCCTTGAGCTTTTCGAGGGTGCCGATGTGGGTGTCGGCGATCGCCTCGGACACCTGGCCCACGCCATAGCAGCAGAACTCCAGGGGGCGGCTGGCGGTGATCTTCGAATCGAGCTGGCGCAGGCTGCCGGCGGCGGCGTTGCGCGGGTTGGCGAAGGTCTTGCCGCCGATCTGGGCCTGGGCTGCGTTCAGCCGTTCGAAGCCCTCCTTGCTCATGAACACTTCGCCGCGCACCTCCAGCACCGCCGGCCAGCCCTTGCCCTGCAGCTTGAGCGGCACGTTGCGGATGGTGCGCACGTTGACGCTGATGTCTTCGCCGGTGGTGCCGTCGCCACGGGTGGCGCCCTGCACCAGCAGGCCGTCACGGTACAACAGGCTGACCGCCAGGCCGTCGAGCTTGGGTTCGCAGCTGTAGTCCACCGCCGTCCCTGCGCCGAACAGGTCGCCGGTCGGCAGGTCGAGGCCTTCGACCACGCGCCGGTCGAACTCGCGCAGGTCATTTTCCTCGAAGGCGTTGCCCAGGCTCAGCATCGGCACCTCGTGACGCACCTGGGTGAAGGCCGAGAGCGCCGCGCCGCCCACCCGTTGGGTGGGGGAATCGGGGGTGACCAGCTCGGGGTGTTCGGCCTCCAGGGCCTGCAGCTCGCGGAACAGGCGATCGTATTCGGCGTCCGGGACGCTTGGCTCGTCGAGCACGTAGTAGCGGTAGTTGTGCTGGTCGAGTTCGGCGCGCAGTTCGAGGATGCGGGTTTGGGCGGTCATGTGTCGTCTCTTGCAAAGCAAAAGAGCAGCTCGGGGCTGCTCTTGGCGTTCAAATCGGTGGATCGGCGGGGCAGCTTTCGCCGGCAAGGCCAGCTCCTGCAGGGAGCGGCCATACCTGTCAGCGTTTCTGGGTCAGGGCGCGGCGCTCGAATTCGACGATGCGCTGGCGGTAGTGTTCGATGGTCTGCGCGGTCATCACGCTGCGCTGGTCATCCTTGAGCTCGCCGTTCAGTTCATGGGCCAGCTTGCGCGCCGCCGCCACCATCACGTCGAACGCCTGCTTGGGATGGCGCGGGCCCGGCAGGCCAAGGAAGAAGCTGACCGCACGGGTGCTGAAATGGTCGATGTCGTCCAGGTCGAACACCCCAGGCTTGACCGCGTTGGCCATGGAGAACAGCACTTCGCCATTGCCGGCCATGCTTTCGTGACGGTGGAAGATGTCCATCTCGCCAAAGCGCAGGCCGCTTTCCAGGATGTTCTGCAGCAGCGCAGGGCCCTTGAAGCCGCTCTCGTCGCGGGCAATCACGCTGATCACCAGCACTTCCTCGACCGGCGGCAGGTCCTTGCCTTCGCTGGCACCGAAGCCGGTGCTCTTGGGGCTTTCGTCCGGGAAGTCGTCGTCGGCGTTGCCGAACAGGTCAGGCTCGCGTGGCTCGGCCGCCAGGTTCAGGTCGCCCTGCTGCGGCTCGCTGGTACGCTTGGCACGCTTGGACCCCTTGCCCACCTTGGGCTCGCGCTGCTCGCGCGCAGCCGTCATCGACGGCAGGTCGTGCTCGTCGAGCTGGGGCTCCTTGTGGTCGTCAAGCACCCGCGGCGGGCCCAGCACTTCGGCGCTGGTCTCTTCGTCCGGCAGGTTGGAGAAGCTGCGGTCCAGACGGAATTTCAACTTGCCCTTGCCGCCGCGCATGCGACGCCAGCCGTCAAAAAGAATACCGGCAATGACTATGATGCCGATGACGATCAGCCACTCGCGCAGACCGATTTCCATGTAATCCCGTGCCTCTGTGAAAAATGCTGAAAAATAAAGGGTTTAAACCCCTTTAAAACGTGGCGCCAACTCTATGTTCTGACAGGCGTTTTACCCACGCATAGAAAAATTTACATTAAGCTAGCACGACCAAAGATAACTTTACACCGTCTGTCGCAACTGACAGGGGCATTTGCTGCAAGTTCGTGCGTTATATCCGTTTTTCAGGCGTCGACCATGGCCATCGCCTCCTCCACGTCCACCGCCACCAGCCGCGAGCAACCGGGCTCGTGCATGGTCACCCCCATCAGTTGATCGGCCATTTCCATGGCGATCTTGTTGTGGGTGATATAGATGAACTGCACGGTCTGGCTCATCTCCTTGACCAGGCGCGCATAGCGTCCGACGTTGGCATCGTCCAGCGGCGCATCGACTTCGTCGAGCATGCAGAACGGTGCCGGGTTCAACTTGAAGATGGCAAACACCAGGGCCAGGGCCGTCAGCGCCTTCTCGCCACCCGAGAGCAGATGGATGGTGCTGTTCTTCTTGCCCGGCGGGCGCGCCATGATCGTTACCCCTGTATCGAGTAGATCTTCGCCCGTCAGTTCCAGATAAGCGCTGCCACCACCGAAAACTTTTGGGAAAAGTGCCTGTAATCCGGCATTTATCTGATCAAAGGTATCCTTGAAGCGGTTGCGGGTTTCCTTGTCGATCTTGCGAATCACGTTTTCCAGGGTATCGAGGGCCTCGACCAGGTCGGCATCCTGGGCGTCGAGGTAGCGCTTGCGCTCGGACTGCTGCTGGTACTCGTCGATGGCCGCCAGGTTGATCGCGCCCAGGCGCTGGATGCGCGCATCGATGCGCTCCAGCTCAAGTTCAGCCTCCTGCTCGCTGGCCTCGGCCAGCAAGGTCGCCAACACGCCTTCCAGATCATAGCCGTCAGCCTGCAACTGTTCCTGCAGGGCCTTGCGCCGCACACTCAGCCCCTGCCATTCCATGCGGTGCTGTTCGAGCTGACCGCGCAGCAGCTGGGATTGCTGTTCGGCCTGGGTACGACGCTTTTCGGCCTCGCGCAGTTCGCGGTCGGCCTCGTCCATGTGCAGGCGCGCCTGACGCATTTCCTCGTCGACACTCATGCGCTTTTCCAGCAGCGCCTCAAGCATCATGCGCAGCTCTTCGAGGGGCGCCTCGCCCTCCTCCAGGTTCAGGCTCAGTTGTTCACGCTTTTCGTTCAGGCGCTCCGACTGCAGCTCCAGGCGCTCGAGGGCCTGGCGCGTGGAGTCGTGCTGGGCACGCAGCGAGCCCAGGCGCACCGCCAACTGATGGGCGTGGTCCTTGTGCTGGCGGGCTTCCTGGCGCACGCGGTCGAGGCGTTCACGCAGGTTGTCGCGCTGGGCCAGCAAGGCCTCGCGCTGTTCGGTGTCGTGGGCCATCAGGTCGAGGGCTTCCTGCAGGTGCAGGCGCGACTCGCCCAGGCTTTCGTGTTCGATGGCGCGCTGTTCCAGCAGCTCGGCCAGCTCTTCTTCAAGGCGCCGGCGGCGTAATGTCAGCTGCTCGGCGCGGGCCTTGCCGGCCGACAGACGGGCCTTGAGCTCACCTTGCTGGCGGGCTTCTTCCTGGGTGCGACGACGCAGTTGTTCACGGCTGTCTTCCTGCACGCGCTGCTGTTCACGCAGGGCCAGCAACTGCGCTTCGAGCTGCTCCAGGGCAGCTTCCTGCTCCAGACGCTCCAGGCCCAGTTGCTCAAGCTCCTGCCCACGGGCCAGCACGCCACCCTGGGCATCGTTGCCACGGCTGACCCGCAGAAAGTGGCGCCCTACCCAGTAGCCGTCGCGGCTGATCAGGCTTTGGCCGTCGGCCAGCTGGCCGCGCAGGCTCAATGCCTGCTCGAGGCTCTCGACCGGCTTGACCTGGCCCAGCCAGGGGGCCAGGTCCTGTCTCTTATACACATCTCCGAGCCCACGAGACCGTACTAGATCTCG